>OWHU01001156.1_pt1 | contig 11900 bp, 8 predicted proteins | sample 1732671 | NCBI WGS metagenome assembly OWHU01 (sample SAMN05065740, study PRJEB22554) | human gut metagenome | biome: ENVO:2100002; feature: ENVO:00000062; material: ENVO:00002003 | host: Homo sapiens | place: USA
AGCGCTAGTCTCGTGGGCTCGGAGATGTGTATAAGAGACAGCTATGTACGCATAGTAAAAGGGCATCCGGAGAAATATTTCCGGATGCTTTTCTTTTATTAAATACGTCAATCTGCGTCTTCTCCCTTTACTTCTCTTTCCACTCTTCCCAAAGGCCTGGCATCTTTAAAAAAAAGACATAACATCTTTAAAAAGAAGACTTAGCATCTTATGGGCAAAAGACTTAATAGTTTTAAAAAAAGACGTTAAGTCTTTTTTCATAAGCTGGAATTATTCTGCAAACTGTCTGCATTCAGTATGTTTTTTCCCCCTTCACTGCCTTCACCTTTTTTGCCCAAAGTCTTTATCCATCGCAGATGCAAGGTGAACCCCCGGTCGGAACGGTTCTTATGTGCCGTGAATACCGTTCTTACGGATCGTAAGCACTATTGTAATCGGCCGTGAGCACGGTTCATAGTAAAACGGCGAGAGCTTTCACCCTCTATTGCCGATGAACAACCCGATAGAGCAAAAAGGGTGAAGGGGTGAAGGAGGGAGGGGATTATCATATCCATACCAATTTCTCCGTCCTGCCTGCCGGTTCAATCCGAATTCTATACGGTTCTGTCGTAGAATCGGGAATTCGGGTATGAATATCTGTAATTCATATACAACCGGATTGGTTTGATTGCCGTAATTTTGCAGTAGAATATTAAAATACTAAAGGTTATGGAAACAATGAAAGGAAAAAAATGCCAGAGTTACAGATAGAGACTGTATCGGGTTTATTGATGGGGTGTCGTACCCATTCGTTCATAGAAAGTCAGATAAATAATTAAATTGAGATCGGTATGAAAAATAAAATGATGTGTGCGTTTATCGCATTGATTATAAATATTCCTTTTATTATGGCACAAGAAAAAATCAAACAGACGGCAGGACGTGACCAGCTTGGTGACTTTGCCCCTAAATTTGCAGAACTCAATGATGACATCCTCTTCGGTGAGGTGTGGAGCCGCACAGACAAACTCGGTTTGCGTGATCGTAGTTTAGTTACAATTACTTCTCTTGTCAGTCAGGGAATCACGGACAGTTCATTGACTTTTCACCTCCAGTCTGCGAAGAAAAACGGTATTACCCGCACGGAGATTTCCGAGATTATTACGCACATCGGTTTTTATGCAGGTTGGCCAAAAGCATGGGCCGCTTTCCGGCTTGCTAAAGAGGTATGGGCCGAAGACACGGCCGGTGAAGATGCCAAAGCTGCTTTCCAGCGTGAGATGATTTTCCCGATTGGCGAACCGAATACCGCATATGCCCGATATTTTATCGGTAACAGCTATCTTGCTCCGGTTTCGCGGGAACAAGTGAACATATCCAATGTAACATTCGAACCGCGTTGTCGTAATAACTGGCATATCCATCGGGCAACAAACGGTGGTGGCCAGATGTTGGTCGGTGTTGCCGGACGCGGTTGGTATCAGGAAGAAGGTAAACCGGCTGTAGAAATTCTTCCGGGCACGGTGATTCATATACCGGCAAATGTAAAGCACTGGCATGGTGCTTCCGCTGATAGCTGGTTTGCTCATCTCGCATTCGAAGTTCCGGGTGAGAATACTTCCAATGAATGGCTTGAACCGGTTACGGATGAAGAGTATGACAAACTTAAATAGTAGTCCGGACTATCCCTATGCAGGATGTAGTGCGTGAATTACTTTTCCCTTGATGCGGGACCCGTTTTATTTCTCCTGATTTTTGCTGTAATTCAGCAAGTTCTTGTTATATTTGTGAAATGGGAGAAACACTATCAGACATCGCACTTTATCATGAGCATAGGGTAAAGGCGGATGCGGACGGTTTGGTGTCCGAACGAACCTGGGATGATTTGAATATGGACGACGTTTTTCTGTCTGCCGATTACACTTCTTCTTGTGTGGGCAGACAGTACCTGTATGATATATTGCATTACAATCGTCCGTCGGCAATAGCCGTTCATGAGGACATATTGCATACGCTTTCTTCCGATACGACATTGCGCGGTGACATTCAGAAGGAATTAAAAAAGTTGAATCATTCGGATGCCTGTTCGATTGCTTCCTTGTTATCGGCAGATCATCCGGTCAGTTCCCGTTCCTTTTATCGGTTGTTGAGAGTCTTGCAATTTGTTCCCGTGCTTTTTTTGGGGTTGTTGTACGTCACTTCTTCCGTCCTGTTTCTTTGGCTGATATTAGTAGGATTGCTGGTGAATCTCATCTTGCATTATCGCAAAAAGACAGAGATGCAGGCATATCTTTTCTCCATTCCGCAGTTGTTGTACCTGCTGAAACAATCGGAAAAGCTGGTCAAACACCCGCTTTGCCTTTCGGTCGATAAAGAGATTACCGGCGTTTTGGCCGATTTAATCTCTTTGAGGAAGCGGCTGGCTTCTTTTCGTATGGGTATTCGTCTGGAAAATGATCTGGTTCTTATTGCCTATTTCTTTACGGAACTGCTGAATATGTTCTTTTTGCTGGAAGCGATTTCTACCTCCCGTGCTTTTTTTCTTTTACAGGGTAAGCAGCAGAAGATAGAACAGGTGTTCCGTTTCTTCGGGTTGGTCGATGTGTTGTGTTCCGTATCGATGTTTCGGGAGTCATTGCCCTATCACTCACTGCCCGGACGTTGCCGTGAGGGTGAATCTTTTCATGTGGCGGATATCTATCATCCGCTTATCGGCCATTGTGTTTCCAATACGGTTACCCTTCATGGCAAGTCTGTGTTGATCACCGGTTCCAATATGTCGGGAAAGACGAGCTTCATCCGTTCGATAGGAGTTTGCCAGCTTGCTGCCGAGGCGTTGAACACCTGTTTTGCGCGCAGTTTCCGTTACCCTTCGGGTATGCGGCTTGCTTCCGCCATTCATATGGAGGATAGTTTGCTGGAAGGAAAGAGTTTTTTCCTGCAAGAGGTGCAGACGATTAAGGAGATGATTGATTTGAGCAGGGAAGGGAATCACCTGTTTTTGCTGGATGAGTTGTTCAAGGGAACGAATACCGTAGAGCGCATTGCCATTGCCAAAGCGGTGCTTTCGGCATTGATACGGCAAAGCAATATCGTATTCGTATCTACCCATGACATCGAACTGGCGTCTTTGCTGAAAGATGAATACGACCTGTATCACTTCTGCGAGAATGTGGAAAACGGAGTCTTGTCTTTTGATTATAAACTGAAACCCGGTCCGGTTATGGAACGTAATGCCATTCGCATTCTGGAAATCTGCGGATACCCGCAGGAAGTAGTGCAGGAAGCATACAGTGCGGTAGGGCAGACCTCTCAACTCTGATTCTATTCCCGCTCACCGGCAGGGGTAAAGGTCATAGTGACTTTCGTATAGCTTTCTACCTGCGATTCTATCGCTATCTTGCCGCCGTATACCGATACGATTTTCATAGACAGGCTGAGGCCGATACCTTGTCCCGCATACTCGCGCGTGTTGCTTGCCCGGTAGAAAGAGTGGAAAATGTGTTGTATCTCTTCTTCCGGAATACCGATTCCATAATCTTTCACTTCTATGACGGGCGCGCTTTCACGAATGCTTAAACTGACATTTACCTGCCCTTTGGAGTACTTCCGGGCATTATCGATTACATTTTGGAAGGCTATGCGCAGCAGATAGAAATTGGCCGTAACGAGAGCATGGCCTTCCGGCACATCGGTATGGAACATCACTTGGGGGTATTGTAGGCATAAGTCGCGTAAAAGCACCACAAGATCCACCTCTTCCCTTGCGTTTTGCAGGATATCTTCTTCTTGGCGGGAGAGGAAAAGCAGGTGCTTTATCAGTTGGGTGATGCGCTTGCTTTCGGTAGAGATACGCTGGAGCGAATCGATATACTCTTGGGGGGAACGCTCTTTGAGCAGGGTGATTTCGCACTCGCCCTGAATGGCGGTGAGCGGGTTGTTCAGTTCGTGCGAAGCATTGCTGATGAAAGATTTTTCCGCTTGGAAAGCGGTGTCGATTCTGTCCAGCATTCCGTTCAGCGTGCGGATGAGGTCGTCCAGTTCATCCTTGTTGCCGAATGTTTTCATCCGTATGTTCAGGTTGTTTCCACGGATGCGCTTCAACTCTTTGAGGATGTGTTTCAGGGGATGCAGAATACGGTTGGCATAGATTCTTCCGATGAGGTAGATGAGTCCGCAACTCATCAGCAGCAGGAACAGGGCGAGCAGGAGGATGTGCTTCTGAATGTCGCGTCCGTAATTATTGCTTGCCATGACCAGTACGATGAAGTCACCTTCATTGTCGGGATAATGGAGGGCAGCACCCCTCAGATTGCCGTAGACGAACGGAACCGGGAGGTCTTTGAACAGGCGTGCCTGCTGGTTACTGTCGAGGTATTTGTTCAGCGTGTCGTTCACGGCTGCCGACGCACTGTCTATATTCAGCAATATCTCTTGCGCCTGTGGCAACAGTTCGTCATATTTCTGTTGGATTTCGCGGTAGCTGTATTCATCCACCTCATCTTTTTCCCAATGCTTCTGAGCGGTCAGATAGGCTTTTTCTATCAGGTAAGAGTCGTAAAGATGGTTGATGTAGCGGGAGGTGAAAAAGTAGAATACCATGACCACCGCAGCGATTGCCCCTACGGTGATGATGGTATAAAACAATGCTATTCTGGAACCTATCTTCATACGCTGTGCTTTTTCTTTTTATCTGTTACCGGATACCCATGATATAGCCCATTCCCACAACGGTGTGAATGAGCTTCGTGTCGAAATCCTTGTCTATCTTGTTTCTTAGATAGTTCACGTAGACATCTACCACGTTGGTGTTGGTATCGAAGTTCTTGTCCCACACGTCTTTTAGCAAGGTGAGACGGGAAAGGACGATGCCTTGATGGGTCATGAAGTATTCCAGCAGGCGATATTCCTTAACGGTAAGGTCGATGCTGATCTCTCCGCGTTGGGCGCGGCGGGTGTTGCAGTCCAGCACGAGGTCATTGCAGGTCAGTTGCAATGTCGGTGTTTCCCTACCCCGGCGGAGCAGCGCTTTGATGCGGGCTTCGAGTTCCTGAAAGCTGAAAGGCTTTACCAGATAGTCATCCGCTCCGGCATCCAGTCCTTTCACTATGTCTTCGGTAGTGCCGAGTGCGGTGAGCATGATGACAAGTGTCTGATATCCTTCCTTCTGCCGGTATTGCCTGCATAAGTCCAGACCGTTTATTCCGGGCATGATGATATCCAGCACTAACAGGTCGAACGCTTCGTGCTGTAATAGTTCCCAGGCGGTGGTGCCATCGTGGGTTACGCTTACCGTATGACCGAATTCATGCAGTCCGCGTTCGATGAACGAGGCTATGTTCCTTTCATCTTCTACCAATAATATCTTTGCCATAACTGGAACGATGTTTTTAAAGTACCGTACAAATATACGAGAATTCACCACAGAATGCCATAGAGTTTCTTAAGTTTAAGGCTTGTATTTGTTTTATTTGTACCAACACACCATTATGGTTACTTGCAAGGCTCGAAAGAAAAACTCTCTGTGCCCTTTCTGTGGTGAATATCTTATTTATAGTTTTCTCTGGTTCAGATTACCTTCCTTGTCATACAGCATCTTCTTGTAAACCATCTCCACAATCAGCGGGAAGATGAACAGGGCAAAGAAAGTAGCGCCTATCAATCCGCCGATAATGACGATTGCCAACGGGCGTTGCGATTCCGAACCGATGCCGTGACTCATGGCTGCCGGCATCAGGCCGATGGCTGCCATGGCTGCCGTCATCACTACGGGGCGGATGCGCGAACGCATACTTGTCTTTATGGCTTCCGGCAATGGCAACCGTGCCTGTATGTTGTGCTTGATGTCTGAAATCATAATCACACCGTTCTGAATACAGATACCGAACAGGGCGATGAACCCGATACCTGCCGATATGGAGAAGTTGAAGTGGGTGATGAGCAGCGCAATAATACCGCCGACGGCTGCAAAGGGTACATTCAGTAATACCAACCCTGCATCCCGTGCATTGGAGAACAGTACGAACAGGATGATAAAGATGATAGCGATACTTACCGGAACGACTTGCGAAAGACGTTTGGTGGCACGTTGCTGATTCTCGAAGTCTCCCGTCCACTTTAGCGTGTATCCTTCGGGCAGGTGTACGGAAGTATTGACCTTCTTTTGCGCTTCGGCCACGGCAGTACCCATGTCCCGACCGCGTACGGAGAATTTCACGGCGCAGAAGCGGGTGTGGTTATCGCGGAATATCAGCAGGGGGCCTGTGATGGTTTTTATCTCCGCCAGTTCCTTGATGGGGATCATTGTCCCGTTCATGGTGGGTACCAGAATCTTGCCTATTTCCTCTTCGTTCTGCCGGTATTCCGGTTTATAGCGTACCATGATGTTGAACTTCCGCTCGTCTTCGTAAAGCAGTGATGCCGATTTTCCTCCGATAGCCATTTCGATGATGGACTGTACATCCTCTTTGGCTACCCCATAGCGTGCCAGACTCTGTTCGTTCAGTTCGATGCGTAGTTCCGGCTGACCGATGTTGCGGATAACTCCGAGGTCTTCGATGCCCTGCACGGTGGAGAGTATCTTGTCTATCTGTACCGCAATCTTTTCCGATTTATACAGGTCTTTTCCGAATACTTTCACGGCGATGGAGCCTTTCACGCCCGAAGCCGCTTCCTCCACATTGTCCGTGATGGGCTGGGAGAAGTTAAAGTCGATGCCGGGATATAGCGAAAGGTCGTCCTGCATTTTGTCTATCAGTTGCAGCTTGCTGAGTTTGCTTTCCCAGTCCTTTTCCGGGTAGATGTCTACGTGGAATTCGATGTTGTAGAATCCTGTGGCATCCGTACCGTCATTGGGGCGTCCGGTTTGTGAGAGCACTTGCCGCACTTCGGGGTATGCCGCTAACTTGCGCCGCATCTGATTGGCGAGCTGTACCGATTCGTCCAGCGAGATGCTTTGCGGCAGGGTGGCACGGATGTAGATGGAACCTTCGTTCAGTTGCGGCAGGAACTCCGTGCCCAGCAGGGTGAACATCCACAATCCCACGATGGCGGCGATGCTCGCCAGCCCGATGGATAGCTTGCGATGTGCATAGCATTTGTCGAAGAGGGCACTTGCCTTTTCGTTGATGAAACGGACAAAGAAATTATTCTTTTCGCGTACATTCTTTTTCAGCAGCATGGACGACATTACGGGTACCAGCGTCAGCGTAAACAGCAGTGCGCCCAACAAAGCGAAACCGAGCGTATAGGCCAACGGTGAGAACATCTTACCCTCTACTTTCTGGAAAGAGAAGATAGGGATAAGCGCCGTGATGATAATCAGTTTGGAGAAGAACACCGCTTTGGCCTTGTCTTTGGCCGTATGGCGGATGAGTCCCATCTTCGACATGCGGTTGAAGGCAGGCATGCCCACTTCCCGCGCTTTCTTGTCGAGCGCCACGAACACCCCTTCCACCATCACCACAGCGCCGTCTATGATAATACCGAAGTCGATGGCGCCCATGGATAGGAGATTGGCCGACATGCCCATGGCCCGCAGGCAGATAAAGGCGAAAAGCAGTGCTAACGGAATGACTACCGCCACTACCACCGTGGTACGCCAGTCGGCCATGAATATCAGTACGATGAAAGTCACTAACAGAATCCCTTCAATCAAGTTATGGGTAACCGTGCGCACGGCAAGGTTTACGAGATTTTCGCGGTCATAGAACGGAACGATCTCCACATCTTGGGGCAGTATGTTCTTGTTGATATCCTCTATTTTGGTCTTTAGGGCGTCGATCACCTCTCCGGGATTTTCTCCCTTTCGCATCACGACGATGCCTTGCACTACATCGTCTTCGTCCATTCTTCCCACTTGTCCCAGGCGTGGCAGGCACGATTCGTGTACATCTGCCAGGTGGCGTACCAGTACGGGCGTGCCGTTGATGTTTTTCACTACGATGTTCCGCAGTTCCTCCAGGTCGTTGATGAGGCCGATACCCCGTACCACATATGCCTGCGAGCTTTTCGTGATAACGTCGCCGCCCACGTTGATATTACTGTTGGCAATAGCATTGTACAGTTCCAGCGCGGTGATGCCATAATTGATCAGTTGGTGCGGGTTGACACTAACCTCAAAAGTCTTCACCTCTCCGCCGAAGCTGACAATATCCGCTACGCCCGATACTGCACGGAGGTTACGTTCGATCACCCAGTCCTGGATGGTTTTCAGTTCGCGCACGCTCCGTTTGTCACTGCGCAGGGTGTAGCGGAATATCTCTCCCGTAGGACCATAGAGGGGCTGTACCTCCGGTGTGATCCCTTCCGGCAAGTCGGCGTCGTTCAGCAGGTTGTATACTTGCTGGCGGGCGGTGAAGTCGTCCACTTGATCTTCAAACATCACATTGATCACCGATAGCCCGAAGAGGGTGGTAGAGCGGATATCCGTTTTCTTCTGTACCGGATTCATGGCTATCTCGATAGGGATGGTGATGAACTTCTCCACCTCTTCGGCGCTTCGTCCCGGCCATTGGGTGATGATGGTGACCTTCGTGTTCGTCACATCCGGAAAGGCGTCGATCGGTGTATGCTTAAAGGACACGATTCCGGCGATAACGGCTATCGTGGTACAGAAAAAGATAAAAAACTTGTTCTTCAGTGAGAAGGCTACAATGTTATCGATAAACTTGTGCATCGTCTGTTCCTCCCTTTAATCTGCATTCAGTGCGTTATACACTAACAATACGTTTTTGTTCAGAATCCGGTCTCCTTCCTGTGCCCCCGATGAGAGATAACACTCCTTGCTCAGTTGCCGGTATACTTCCACCTCTTTTACGGCGAGTTTGCCGGCGGCATCCACCGTCACTACAAAGTTCTTTCCGTCTTCAAACACAAGGGCGTGCGAGTCGATGCGGGGCAGTTGCTTGTCGGACGATCTGCTGATTACGGATACGTTGGTGAACATGCCCGGTTTCAGCAGGTAGTTTTCGTTGGTGAGCTTCACACGCACGTTCATCGTTTTACTTTCGTCGTTCAGCATGTTGTACACCTTGTCTATCTTTCCGGTGAACTCCTTGCCGGGGTAGGCGAGGGTGGTGATCCGTACCGGAGCGTTCTCGTGCACCTTGCTGATGTCGCTTTCGTATACATCCGCCATCACCCATACGTTTTCCAGTCCGGAGATGACGAACATCTCATCGTTCTGGTCGGAACGTATCTGCATCTCCTTATTGATATTCTTTTCGACGATGAAACCTGATACCGGCGCTTTCACTATATAAAGGGATTTGCCGGCAAGGTGGTAGATGGAGAATATTTCCGTGATTCTCTTCTCTTCCGCTTCGGCATTGCCCAGTTCCTGGCGTGCTTGCAGCACATCGCGTTCCGATGCCATGCCGGATGCGAACATATCCTGTACGGATTGCAGGTTGCGCCGGGCGATGATGAGCTGTTGTTCGGCTTCTTTTTTCTGTTTCTCATAATCGGCTACCTCACCGCTCCGGATGACGGCAAGTATATCGCCTTTGCGTACATGGTCGCCGATTTCGGCAGAAACCTCGGTCACCGTTCCCCCGAAGATGGGGAATACGCGTGCCACTTGTTCCTGATTGAAAGTGACCCTGCCGTTAAGCGTCAACTCATCGGCCACTTCATGTATGTGTACGGTGTCCACCGATACTACGTTTTGTAAACTGTCTGTAAGAAAAAGTTCCCGGGCTGTTTCTTGGGGAGCTTCTGTTTGTCCGCCACAAGCACTTAATAGCGCAGCGCAGAGGCAGGCGGGTAGTAGAATGCGATTCATATTGAGTTTAATAGTTAAATACGGTTTGTCCGACAATTGTGTTTAAATTCTCCATAGCGAGGAATACCTCTTTTTTCAGTTCGTGCAGTTGCAGGCAGGTTTCTTTGTAACTTTGGTAATAGTCGATGAACTCGAGCATGCTGATGTTCCTTTTCCGGAAGTTCTCGTTCACCCCTTCGATGAGACGGCCGAAGTTATGTTCCAGTTCATCGTTGGACGAGCGGTACAGTTCCGCTGCTTTCTGCAATCGGATATAGGCGGCATGCAGCTCCATACGTGCTTTCTCTATGGCGTATTCCTCTTCCTTGCCATTTTGTTGTATGTCGAGTTTGGCCGATTTGATGTTTCCTTGATTACGGTTGAAGATGGGTACGGAGATGCTGGCTCCTATGGCGAAGTAGTTATCAATAAAGTTTCCCGCCCGGTCGTACATCCCTTTGATGGAGAACTCCGGTGCGGCCAGCGACCGTTGTAGTTTCAGGTTTGCCTGAGCGGCTGTGACATTGGCATGAGCCATTTTCAGATCGGGACGGACGGAAAGCATCCGGCTCATATCCGTGAAAGAGACCGTTGCCGCATCCACCTGCTTCAGAATTTCATCATCCAGCAGTAATGTTACCTCTTGACCCGTAGGAAGGCTCAACAGCAGGTTCAATTCGCCGTGCAGGCCGATGAGATTGTTTTCCAGTTCGTTCTTTTCTTTACGGAGCGATAACAGTAAGGATTCCAATCGTGAACTCTCCAGCAGCGAGATGTTTCCTTTGCTCTGTTGCTCTTTAGTTGCCTGCATCAGCAGTCCGAGGGATTCTATCTCTTTGTCGTATATCCCGATCGAGCGGGTGGAGAAGCAGATTTCTACAAAAGTCCGGTTCAGTTCGCTGCGCAAAGTACGCAATACCTCTTCAAACTGATATTCGGCTATCTCCTTGTTTACCCTTTCCAGCCGTACCCGTTTGTTGCGTTGTCCGGCCAGGTTAATCACCTGCTCTATTTCGGCAGTGGCTTCCCCCTCTTTCCCCATATCGAAGTATTTGCCGTTCAGTCGGTTGTACACGTTTTGTTCCAATGAGATGACGGGGTTTTCGAATAATCGTGCCTGCGTTACTTGCGCCTGAGCCATATCGATGTTGTATCTTTCGGCAATCAGTGACAGGTTGCGTTCCAGAAATATCTTTTCCGCATCTTTCAGTGATAATTGTAAAGCCGTAGTTTCCTGTGCATGCAGAAATCCGTAAACGGATGAGAACAATAAAATAATAATCAGCCTTTTCATTCTTACTTTTAATTTGGGGGCAAAAGTAAAACTCTCCTTCCGGAAGGCATTCCAAAGGGGATTATAATACACTCAGACGAGATTAGAAAGTGATTAGAAAGCTTTAGAACCTGCCTGGGTTTTGCTTAAAATAAGCTGATAAAAACTTTTAAGAGAAAATTTAAACAGGTCGTTAGGTCAGGCTTTGTGTGGATAACAATATAGGTGGTGGGGCACTACATATATTGGTGGATGACATTACACTTATTGTTATTTCTTTTATATGTAATGGTACAGGAAAGAAATTTGTTTTTGTTCCTCTTTTGTAATATCATTCCTGACAGGTACATAATTGTTGAAAAAGCAAATATAAAATTTCTCGAGAATTGGCGATGAGGTTGATTGTGTTTCTTTGCTATTTGTGTAATCGCTTGTTGTAGAGTGATATATGAGTGATTCTTCGGTCGTTGTAAAAGTATGCTCTTTTTCTTGTGTTAACTGTATACTTCTGCCGTATAGGAGTATACAGTTTTGTAGGGGAATGATATATACTTTTAGATAGCCAATCTTTATTGTTAATTTGGAATGTTAATAATGGGTTTTCTTTTTAACAGTCTATCTTCTTTTGATAATTTGAATATGGTTAATTGTATTGATGGGGGTGTACGATACATATCCGAAATTACGGATTTATATGTAATAGAACTTATATTGAATAAATAATAAAAGCATTCTTTTCTTTATCTTTGTGATTTAAAAAGTTTAATAGATGTATTACGACAAAATCTGTCACTGGTACAGTCTGGTTTTTGCTTTTACAGGGCTAATTCCTGTAGAGTGCGATACCTGTCTCTTATACACATCTGACGCTGCCGACGATCTTAC
>OWHU01001181.1_pt1 | contig 11687 bp, 11 predicted proteins | sample 1732671 | NCBI WGS metagenome assembly OWHU01 (sample SAMN05065740, study PRJEB22554) | human gut metagenome | biome: ENVO:2100002; feature: ENVO:00000062; material: ENVO:00002003 | host: Homo sapiens | place: USA
TAGAGCGTCAGATTCCGGTTCTGAAGGTCGTGCGTTTGAATCGCACCGGGGTCACGAAGAAATCCCTTGATAATCAGTAGATTGTTGAGGGATTCCTTTTTATTGTGCCTTATGGAACTAGGCTTAAATGGGTGGATTTACCTCATATAGTTGATAGCTGTTGGTTAATTGTTGGTGGAAAAATAAATACCTAACATGTTGACATTCAAGGCAGAAATTAGAAAGAATGAAATGAAAGTTGGTGGAACTTTCAATGTAAAGATTAGACTGACCTATAACAGAGAAGTAAAAAGGTTAGCTACACATATCTTTGTGAGAACAGAAGACCTAACTAAGGACTTCAAACTAAAGAACCCTAAGTATATCAAAGAAGCTGATAGACTAGTTAGATACTACCAAGAACTATGTGCCAGTCTTCCTTTAGAGACAGCCCAATTCACTATGGGGGACATAGTAGATTATATCTAGAAAGAAAAGGAGAAGAATATCCCTATTGATTTCCTCCAATTTTGTAATGAATGGTTGGAAGCTACGGATATTAAAGGTAAAAGGAACTATCAAACAGCCTTAAACACATTCAAAGCTTTCTTAGGAAAGGATAAGTTGAACACTAACCAGATAACTAAGCTGCTGATGATGGAGTTTATGGATTATCTTCAAAAGAAAAGAGCCAAACAGGTTTCTGAACTCCAGAAGAAAGGTAAGAGAATACCATCTAACAGAATGGTTTCCCTATATATGGGTAGTATCAGACACTTGTTTTATGAAGCTAAGAAGAAGTATAATGACTATGACAGAAATGTTATTAGAATACCTAACTCCCCTTTTGAGAACTTAGAAATACCCAAGCAGGAAGCTACAAGAAAGAGAGCTATATCACCAGAGTTAATCAAGAAGATATGGGAACTGCCTTATATCATCAATGCTAATGGCAGAGAAAGGCTATGCCCTTTCAATCTTGCTAAGGATTGTTTTATATTATCCTTCTGCTTGATTGGAATGAACTCGGCAGACTTATACAACTGTACAGAATTGGAAGATGGTTCTATTACTTATTATAGGACTAAGACTACAGACAGGAGACTTGACAAGGCTAAGATGAAAGTAGATGTTCTTCCTATCCTGTTACCTCTGTTAAAGAAGTATGAAGATTATACTCATCAGAGGGTATTTTGTTTCTATCACCTTTATTCAACCTATAAGAACTTCAATAGAGCTATTAATGCAGGTTTGAAAGAAATAGGCAAGATATTGAAGGTAGATGATTTGGAGTATTATGCTGCAAGACATTCATGGGCTACTATAGCTGTCAATAAGGTAAGTATTAATAAATATACAGTCCATGCAGCACTCAATCATATTGATGAGTCTATGAGGGTTACTGACATCTACATTGAAAGGGACTTCAAGATTGAGAATGAAGCTAACAGGAAAGTAGTAGAATATGTGTTAGGTAGTCAAGGTGAACTATTCAGTCCAGAAGTGGAATAGATTTATAGATAAAAGAACCTCTTTAGTTGATTGAACTATGGGGGTTCTTTAGTATATTTGCCTCACTTACTTGTTATATCTATACTTAAAGCTAACTGCGAAATGGAGAATACTAAGCAACACAATGAAGTCGTTTACAACACCTTTGCAGATGTAATAAACTGGGATGACCTAACAGAGAAAGATTACCAAATGATAGAGGATTTAAAGGAGAATGGGATAGACATAACTCCTACTACCATAATTAAAGACTTATCAGGCTTTCCTATAGGTCAAGCTACTTATGCAGGAAAAGGTATATTTGCTAGCAAGAGATACCTCCTGTCTGACTATTTATCCAAGACTCCTCACGGGTTAATAGACAAGAAGGTAACTGGTATTGGAGCTACTACTCTTGAAATAAATTCAAAAAGAAACTCTATTATAGTTCTGCCTACTAAAGCACTTGCATCAGCTAAATGCAATAAACACCTTAATACACTTTACGTGGGTAGTGAGATTAAAGGTGAAAGAGAAAGAACCACAGACAATATGATTCAAGAGTACTTAAGCAGAGATGGCTATAAGAAACTCCTAGTGGTAGCAGACAGTTTAAGAAGAGTACTTAAGTATATCTCTCCAGAAGAACTAAAAAACTACTTCTTGATGGTTGATGAGATAGATGTACTCCAGTCTGACAACAGTTTCAGACCTCAACTGGAAGATGTAATTGACTACTATTTCATGTTTCCACCTAAGAACAGGTGTATGGTTACTGCTACTATGAAAGAGTTTAGCAACCCACTACTGAAAACAGAATGTAAGTTCTTTGTACCATGGGTATGCAATGCAGCCAGAACCATTAGACTACTACACACTAATAACATCACACAAGTAGTTGTAGATGAGTTAAACTCCCACCCTACAGAGAAGATACTCATTGCTTACAACTCCATACTTCAAATACAGAATATCATATCAACCTTAGATGAGAAGTCCAGAAGTGAGTGTGCAATCCTATGCAGTGAGGCTTCTACTAAGGAAGCAGGAGAATACTTTGCACCTAAGCTAGGCGAGAATGATACCTTACCTGCTAGAATCAACTTTGCCACTTGTTGCTACTTCACTGGTATAGATATAGATGATAGCTATCACCTGATTACAGTTTCAGATACTAGAAGAAGCCACTCTATGCTAGGAATTGATAGAATAATACAAATCCATGGCAGATGCAGGAAAGTCACTGGAGTACTTAGTGATACAATAGTATTCAACATAACTAAGCAACACTCTGGAAAGAGCATGGACACCTATCCAAAGATACTATTAAACAAAGCCAGTAAAGTCCTCAAGGTTATAGAGGCAGCAAATGACATAACACAAGATGACTACACTTTAGATAATCTATTCTCTATCATTGCAGAAGCTATACAAGAGAAAGCACAAGAAAAGAGTATAGGAGGCGAACTAATAAACCTTATAAGAAAGAATATACAAGAAGAATATGTTCCTGCATACCTCAACATTGACTACCTCACAGAAAGATTAGAGCTACATGATGAGCTTTATTCACATCCAGAAATCATCAAGAAAGCCTTAAGTAAACTAGGTAATATCATTAGCTACAGTACACTGTCTTACAATACAACATCACAGCAGAATGATATAGAGCAAAGCAACAAAGCCATTCAAGAACAACTGATAGACAAGTACATCCAAAATGCCATTGTTGAAACCAGAGGACTAGCAGCTACTAAGCAATTGAATGATAACACCTTGATTATACACATAAGACATAGCAGAAGTAAAGTGAAGATATTCTATGAAAGGCTCTTGAAGCTATATAAGTATGTTGACTTAGAGAGCTTGTTGAATCAATTATGGGAAATAAGGGCAGATAACAATGCAGCTTTCAAGAACCTCAACAATGCTGTCATGTATTGGGCACTAGATGAAGAACATCCATTCAAAGTTGCTGTAAGAAGCAGCTTTACTTTGAATAGAGCCTACTCTACAAATGAGATACAAGAGTTATTGACTCCTATAGTCCAATATCATCTACACAAGGTACTAAAACCAAGAAAGTACATAAGCCTGCTGAATGTGATATATCAGACTATGAGACCCAAGAACAACTACATCATTAAAGAGGAAAACCCAATGCAGCTAAAGGAGCATGGTATCAGGATAAGTAGTGAAAACAACAATATGTTGAAGTACTTCATGCTATAATTTTCCTATCATAATGGAAATAGTTATATTTGTATTGTATCATTAATTTATTTATTGTATGAAGTGGATTGCTAGAGTTATTGCAAGGTTAAGGGTTCCTATTAGTATTAAGGATAGTACTTTATTTATGGCTTTTGCAGGTAAGGGGCATAGGAAAAATATAGCATTACCTGTGAATTTTGATTTGGATGCCCATCTAGCCTTGTATCCCCCAGAGGAATATGGATTTAATTCTAACTTAAGGTTTTCTAAGGATAAGATATACTATTTTCTTGCTTTGCTATCTACTATACCTGCTAGGAATAAGGACTTAATAGATGAAGATGGTTGGGTTCCTATCACCATTGGATATATTAGGAAGAATATCAGAGACATTATATCTTACAAGGATTACTTAGTGAATACAGGTGTCCTTGAGTGTTATGCTACATATATCCCCGGAGTAAAATCTATGCAGTACAGATGGAATGAACAGTACATTCAGTCAGGTTTTCACATTTGTAATGTCATTTGTAGCCATGAAGAGGATGCTTACTTTATCCAAGAAGAGAATGATGAAAAACTTATTGAATTACCTTACCTATATCATTGGTATGAAGAGAAAAGGTTATCTATTAACCCCATAGTGAACCAGTATTCAGAGGCTATTCTGCAATATAAGATGCAAGACAAAAGAAGATGGAATAAGAACAAGAGCACCAATAAATTAAAACATCCCCTTGTGCAGTATATGGCAGCTCTAATAAACATAAATAAAATAGAGAGCCATAGATATGAAGTACATATAGACAGCACAGTCCATAGATTACATTCTGTAATCACCAATATTGAAAAGGACTATAGGAATTTCCTCACATATAATGAACAAGAACTAGTCAGCATTGATATAAGTAATAGCCAGCCTTACTTAGCCTGTGTATTACTTAAGCCTGAATTCTGGAGTATAAGAAATGAACTCTCATTAAGTCTATATTCATTGCCAGAGGATATTCAGAGAGCTATTACTACTGTTGCTATACCTTTGAAAGTAGAAGAGTTCTTCCAAGGATGCAGTGAAGAGGACCTCAAACAATATATTGATATAGCTTCTAGTGGCAAAATATATGAAACAGTAGCAGAAGTATGTCAGCATAGTCTACAGAAATCTATTGATAGAGATGAGGCTAAAGTTCTTATGTTTTACTTGTTCTTCTCCAGTAATCAAGGGCAGCATGATGATACAACAATTAATCAAATGAAGAAGATATTCAGTACAGAGTTATTCCCCAAAGTAGCAGAACTATTCAAGATTATCAAGCATAGATATAAGGATGTTGCTATTGATAAACAACATAATAGGTTATCTTGCTTATTGCAATCAATAGAGAGTGAAATCATTCTCCACAGATGCTGTAAGAGGATATGGAAAGAGGGTAATCATCAAGTTCCAGTGTTTACTATCCATGACTCCATTGCTACAACAGTTGAACATGTAGAATGGGTGAAAGGTATCATGCAAAGGGAGTTGACTAATGCAATAGGTATACCCCCAAACTTGACTGTTGAACATTGGAATCTTAGTCAAGTAAAGAATCCAGATATACTTAAAATATAATAAGGTATAAGCAAAGAAGTACACCCAACCCCCTATCTTCACACCAGAGGACAGGGGATTACTATATAAATACATCTGTAATGCATAGCTCTTCTTACTGCAAGTACCCTCTCTATCATTTCTAATTTTCTTCTAATTTTTCCGCTACTCTATTGGTATGAGTGTACTCTAATTCACTTAAACACCCTCCCCTTACTTTAGAAGTGGGATAGCCCCCTGTGTCAATTGTGGGCTCATTACATTATAATAGGCTTATTACACTTAAGCTCATTACCCCTTCTTAGTAACTGAATCAACAGCAGCAGAATAGTCTGTCTGCACAACAATAAGATTACAAGATTATGGAAAAATTAAAGTTCTTAGAGACAATGACAGTTAATGAGTTCAAGGCTCAAAAGGGTGTTAACAAGATTGAAGTAAAGCAGAATCCACACACAGGTAAGTGCTTCTTTGTGTATGGTTGTGAAACAGGTGCTGTCAGTGATAAGTTCCTTAATGGTGAAGTGACAGTTCCTGTTATATCCCAAGTATGTTCACCTGATACTGGTGACATGTTCTACATGTTGCATCAGAAAGGTGAAGGTGGAGCTATGACAGTGGCTACCTTATAAGGTGAGTCTGTTAAGTCCTCAGTGGTGGTTAGTCTATTAAAGGCTAGCTACCTTTTTTGTTTATTAATTACTAACAACTAAATACCATCTAATATGTTGAATTTAAGAGTATCATCCAAGAAGCAGGCTAAGATTAAACTAGCTCTACAAGGTTGTGCTGGTTCAGGTAAGACCTATTCAGCATTGCTGTTAGCTTATGGGCTGTGCAATGACTGGACTAAGATAGCCATTATTGACAGTGAGAATGGTTCGGCAGACCTGTATGCTCACTTAGGTGCTTATAATGTATTAAATCTAAGTGAGAGCTTTACCCCTGAAACCTATATACAGGCTATTGAAGTCTGTGAAGGTGCAGGCATGGAGGTTATCATCATTGACAGTATCTCCCAATGTTGGGATACCTTGCTGGAGTATCATGCAGGATTACAAGGCAATAGCTTTACTAACTGGCAGAAGGTAACACCTAGAATTAATGCTTTCATGCAGAAGATTCTACAGTCCTCAAGGCATATAATCTGTACTATGAGATGTAAGCAGGATTATGTATTAAGTGAGAAAAATGGTAAAATGATACCAGAGAAGATTGGGCTTAAAGCTGTTATGAGGGATGGAATAGATTATGAGTTTACCATAGTCTTTGACATTAATATGAAACACCAAGCCATTGCATCCAAAGACAGGACTAACCTCTTCATGGGTAAACCTGATTTCACCATTACACCTGTCACAGGTCAGATTATATTGGACTGGTGTAATGATGGGATTAATCTGGAGATGATTAGAAGTAAGATTAACAGCAGTAAGACTGTTGAAGAGCTTACAGCCATTTACCATCAATATCCGGAATGGTATCAGCAACTTACATCAGACTTCATGCTAAAAAAAGCTTCTCTTATGGAGCAGAAGTCCCAGACTACTATTAATTATACACCTAATTTTATACATCATGGAAACAACTCCCATACTACAGTTAACTCCGGTACACAGCACTAACAGTATGCTTCAAGTACCAAATCAATCTGGTTTAAAAGTAATACCGCCTCTAAGTCCTGTAGATACAGCTACTGCAACCAAGAACTCTATGATAACAGAGCCTGCGAATGTAAGTCCTATAAGCACAGCAACTGTACCAACAGAGCCTTTAGAGGTGGGGGCTGTACAGTCCATAAGAGGAAAGAACTTACCTTTCATTGAAGCCAACACGATTGAAACCAGTTTGGAACATCTAAGGAATGATTGTATTATCCCTGTCTTCTCTAAAGACAATGAGTTGACCATCTCTCATCCCAACTTCATTGAAGCTGTATGGGATGCAGCCAATCAGGTATTTCCCAATGAAAGAATTGAAGAACCTGCTATCAGAGTAAGCCATATTATCAAAGGTAGAATACCGGAAGCTATTCATAAACCAGTGAATCAGTTACTGGAGTCAGACAGAACCCAGTACTTTGAAAGAATGATGTTCTGCTTTGAGATACCTACCATACATGAAGATATAGCGGGCAACAGGCTTAACCTGACTATTGGAGGAGTGAGGGCTTATAACCATGAGAACCTTTACAGCAAGAAAGGCGTAGAGAAGTTCAAGGTATTTATTGGCTTCAAGAACCTAGTGTGCTGTAACATGTGTGTATCAACAGATGGCTACAGGTCAGAGTTAAAGGTCATGAGTACTGCTGAACTATTCAATGCAGTGATAAGGCTGTTTCAGGAGTATAACATAGCTAAGCATCTGTACTATATGTCAGCTTATAAGGATACTTATATGAGAGAGTCCCAATTTGCCCAGTTCTTAGGCAGATGCAGATTATATCAGTTCTTACCTGTAGACCGGAAGAAGAAGTTACCACAGATGTTAATGACAGACACCCAAATAGGTTTAGTAGCTAAAGCATATTATAATGATGATAACTTTAGTACCCTTTTGGACAGCAGGGAAATCACTATGTGGAATGTATATAACCTGCTTACCGGAGCTAACAAGTCTAGCTACATTGATAACTTCTTGGACAGGTCACTTAATGCCACTCAACTGGCAGAAGGGTTAAACAGGGCTCTGTATAGTGAGAATGAATATAGTTGGTTTATTAATTAGTGCATCTTATGGACAGTATAATGAATGTGGCAGAGGTTCAATTGAGCTATATAAGCAATGTCAAATCATCAACCGGATACAAGATAAACAGCTCACAAGATGCCTATGAACTATTAGTGAAGTACTTCCCTGATGATACAATAGGCTACAGGGAAAGCTTTAAAGTGATTCTATTGAATCAGTCTAATAGAGTACTGGGTATAGTACCTATTTCAGAAGGTGGAATATCTGCAACTTATGTAGATGTAAGGCTGATATTACAAGCTGCATTACTGGCTAATGCAACACAGATAATATTGGCACATAATCACCCTTCTGGAAGCTTGAAACCCAGCACTTTGGATGATACTCTAACTGAAAGGGTTAAGAAGGCATCTGAACTCATGGAGATTCATATGGCAGACCATGTAATCCTAAGCCCGGAGAAGGAATATTACTCTTATTATGATGAAGGTAAATTATAAATCCTTACAAATCAAACCTTCCAATAATCTATCAATTTCTACTAACACTCCCTCCCTGCCATTCCTTTCCATTATGATGGGAAATAATATTAGTCTCACTTTGTTGGTGGTATATATTAATGGGATAAGTGAGATAAATTACGTATTCATTTCTAATTCTTATTTATAAGAGAAGTGAATACAAGCTATCATCTTGTTTAGGATATACTATACCGGTTGAGGCTTTAGAGATGTTGATTGAAAGGGATATAGATGATACCTCTACTTCCCAATTCCCCTTTGAGGACTATTGGAGAAGGCTGAATAAGAATTAATTTATAATAAACTAAAATGCGATGAAAGATACAGTAACAGAGTTAGTCATGATTGTGGTGTTCTTTATACTCACCAGTCTGATAATTAAGGACTAGGAGGGTAAGTCCTCCCAGTATATATTGTATTTTATTGTTGTTTCAAGCCTCAATCTGTAATAGGATTGGGGCTTTTAAATCTATTGGAATGGAAGCTTTATATTTATTAGTGCAATGGGCTGAAGTGCTTATTGCAGGAACTTTATTTATCTATTGCGCATACAAGAAGTAAGGTTAAAGACTACCTTTGTACGCAGTTAAGGATATAGCCCACACCTATGGTATTAATATGCCTTTAACCCTATTAAAAGTAGCTCTCAAATGATGGAGTTTAACTGAAAAGTTCTAACTTTGCAGTGTGAACTAATTAAATGAGAACTAATGAAATAGAAGTTTAATTAAGACATATTAGAAAAGAAGTGTTTGCTTCTTACTTGTGACAGTCCTAAAATTACCACCTTGAAGACTAACAATCACAGCAGTAAGGAAGTGGATACTCATACCATATGGTGTGGGCTTCCCTTATATTGTGTGATTGTAGGTGTGTGGTAATACCTTGGACTCCCAATAAGGTTAAGCTCACACCTTCTTGTAGTATGGCTATAAGAAGAAAAAAGATGGTATGAAAAAGATATTGTTATTAAGTACATTAGTCATAATCTTACTAGGGAGCATAATATATATTAATTATAGCACTCAACTAAATGTAGATTATAGGAATGAGGGAATAATCATCCAGTACCCATTCAATCAGTTACACATCAATAAAGATGCATTATCTGCATTCTCAGACACTCATTTAATAAGTGCATATTATTATATGAATAACAAGAACATGGATGATTACCATTTCTTCACTCTAAATACTTTTGACTTAACCTATCTATTTACAGAGAAAGGAGTTAAAGATGAAGTCTATTATGACAGCTTTTTGAATTCTTCATTTAAAAATCTTCCTAAAGAGTATTCTCCTTATAAAAGGCTTATAAATGGTGCTCCTGCTGTTTTATATCATTATCAAAAGGATATGGGAGATAATATACTCATTCCAACTAAGGTGGCTATTATCTGTTGTAATAGGAAAGCCTACTATCTGGAAGTATCAGCAGTTAGCAATGTGAATAAATGGTTTGACAGAATAGAACAGTCAATCTCTTTCTCAGATTTTGCAAGGGGGAAAAGATACGGTATTGCTTTTATAATATTACTATCTATAGGTGTGGCTATTGCTTTATCATTTATTATCAGAGAGATAATTGCACTTATTAAGAATTGTGTTAAGCAAAAGTCCAAAGTTATTTGGATTAACAAGAGAGCCCATAACCTCTATAAATATATAAAAGCTACTATTATCCTTGGTATTATAGTTGGTTTAATCGTAGGTTGTTCTTCCAATGATTATGGAGGTGATTTGGGTATGCTTATTATAATAGAGACATTGGTGAAGAATGGTTTAATATTAGTGTACTTGAAGAAGATAGCCATGCAAGAGTATTCAGAAGATTACCTTGTCCCAAAATGGTTTAAGGACAAGTTCTATAAATACCTGAATAACAAATCAGAACTTAGGGCTATCCTTCTATTCCTATTTATACCTCTATTCTATATCATACCATTACCTTGTGGAACTTATGCTATAGTATTCTATATACTTCCAGTATGCTTATTAATAGGAGCATATTTGGGTTTCAAGTGGATTAAAGCAGGAAAAAATGAATCGTTATAAACATTGTTAATTATGAAATTTAGAAAAATTATTGGCTGGGTTCTGGTGATAATGTGCATAGTTGCATTGTTCCAGTTCATTGTATCAGTAGTGACAATCTCTACTTCTGCTGGAGAGGAGGTTTATTGGGCTAAAAGGCAATTACCATTTCAACTATTCCTTATGGTTGCATATGGGTGGATTGCTTATTATTTACTTAGTAAAAAGAAAGCACCATCCATTGAGAAACACGAAGCTTCCGCCGAGAAGATTAAGACTAGGTATAAGATACTTATCTATCTCTGCGAAGCAATCATTGTATGGGTTGGTACTTTCATTATTTGTGGAGCTGTAATATTGATTACTGATAGCGAGTGGATGATGCAATTAACAATGTTAGTCTGCATTATAGGTATTATATACTTCTTGCCATCACCTCAAAAAGTTTTCAATTACTGGCAAAAAAGAAAGCATAAATGAAGTATTCATTAGATTATGGATTAAGCAAAAGCCAACTTCCACTAATCTTAGTTGAAGTTAAGGATAAATACCTTAGTTTCATCTTAGATACTGGAAGTACCTGTAGCTTGATAGACAGCACTGTAGTAGAATATTTCAAGGATATAGTAGAACCTGTTGGAGACTACTATATTAGTGGAATAGAAGGAACTAAGCACAAGGTAGACATGATTTCTCTACCTTTCACTTTTGAAGGTCAGACATATAAACCTAAGTTCTGTGTTAAACCACTACTTAATGCTTTCAAGGGCATTGAGGATGAAAGTGGAATACAGGTACATGGTCTTCTTGGGACTGACTTCTTACTGGAAAACCAGTGGATAATTGATTTTAAAGAACTTAACATACAGATTAATTATGAGTGATATACAACAGACACCTGAAAATACATTCTTGTGGATTTTAATACTTATTATATTTAGCTTAATCTGTTTGATTGTGTGGCTATTCCAAACGGTTAAACTAAGAAAACCTATAGTTAGTGACTTTTATGAAAATTATAATGATGGTAGAGGTTATATATTAAATGAGAATTTATATAACCAAGCACTATACAGATATAAAAAATGCAATAATAAGGTTAGGTGGTTTGTATTACTATATGACCTGTCTCTTATACACATCTCCGAGCCCACGAGACTAGCGCT
>OWHU01001191.1_pt1 | contig 11571 bp, 8 predicted proteins | sample 1732671 | NCBI WGS metagenome assembly OWHU01 (sample SAMN05065740, study PRJEB22554) | human gut metagenome | biome: ENVO:2100002; feature: ENVO:00000062; material: ENVO:00002003 | host: Homo sapiens | place: USA
GTATAAGAGACAGATGATATGAATGCTTTGTGGAATGTCAATGTTCGTCCCAACCTGCGTATCCTTTTGTTGAATAATGGCGGAGGAGAGATTTTCCATACATTGCCGGGATTGGATATGTCGGGCACATCCCATAAGTTTATCGCAGCCGTTCATAAGACTTCCGCCAAAGGCTGGGCGGAGGAGCGCGGATTTCTCTATATAAAAGTTGAAGATGGGGATGAACTGACGGAGGCGATGAAAACTTTTACTCAGCCCGAAGAGATGGAACAACCTGTGTTGTTGGAGGTGTTTACCAACAAAAACAAGGATGCGCGTATGTTGAAGAATTATTATTATCAAATAAAAGAAAAATAGGTTATGTCAACACAAAGAGAGTGGACTACGATCAGAGAATACGATGATATTCTTTTTGATTATTATAATGGAATTGCCCGTATCACGATTAACCGTGAACGCTATCGGAATGCGTTTACTCCGACTACTACTGCCGAAATGAGTGATGCGCTACGCATTTGTCGCGAGGAAGCGGATATTGATGTGATTGTTATTACCGGTGCAGGCGATAAAGCTTTCTGTTCGGGAGGTGACCAGAATGTGAAAGGACGTGGCGGATATATCGGAAAAGACGGGGTTCCCCGCTTGAGTGTACTAGATGTGCAAAAGCAGATACGCAGTATCCCGAAGCCGGTGATTGCTGCCGTGAACGGATTTGCGATTGGTGGCGGGCACGTGCTTCATGTGGTATGTGATTTGTCTATAGCTTCCGAGAATGCTATTTTCGGTCAGACGGGACCTCGTGTGGGAAGTTTTGATGCCGGATTCGGTGCTTCTTATCTGGCACGTGTGGTAGGTCAGAAGAAAGCTAGGGAAATCTGGTTCCTCTGCCGGAAATACAACGCGCAGGAAGCGTTGGATATGGGACTGGTCAATAAAGTAGTTCCTTTGGAACAATTGGAAGACGAATATGTGCAATGGGCGGAAGAGATGATGTTGCTTAGTCCGTTGGCTTTGCGTATGATTAAGGCAGGACTGAATGCCGAATTGGACGGTCAGGCTGGAATTCAGGAACTGGCGGGAGATGCGACATTGCTTTATTATCTGACGGATGAGGCTCAGGAAGGAAAGAATGCCTTTCTGGAAAAGCGTAAACCGAACTTCAAGCAATATCCGAAGTTCCCCTAAAAATGATACTTTGATATATTATTTACATTCAATGGATTGCAAGATTAAGATCATTCCCCGATTGCTCCATTTCAAGCAGCCGGCAGGAACTTCGCGAGGTACATACTCTACCCGGAAAGTATGGTATCTCCATTTTACCTCTTCCGAATTTCCCGGTCGGGTGGGAATAGGGGAGTGTGCTCCTCTGCCTGCACTGAGTTGTGACGATCTTCCCGATTATGAAGATATATTAGGAGCGGTCTGTCGGGAAGTGGAAAAGCAAAATGGGAGATTGGATGTGGGCGCTTTGCGTAAGTATCCTTCCATCCTTTTCGGACTTGAAACCGCTATCCGTCACTATCATACGGGAGATTGGGCTTTGTGGGATACCGCTTTCTCTCGCGGAGAAACAGGGATACCTATTAACGGTCTTATCTGGATGGGCGACTTCAATAAAATGCTGGCGCAGATAGAAACGAAAATGAATGCAGGTTTCCGTTGTATCAAACTCAAAATCGGTGCGATCAACTTTGAAGAGGAATTGGCTCTGCTCCGTCATATCCGTGCGCACTTTTCTTCCAATGAGATCGAGCTCCGTGTAGATGCGAATGGGGCTTTTGCTCCGGTTGACGCTATGGAGAAACTGAAACGGTTGTCCGAATTGGATTTGCATTCCATTGAGCAGCCTATCCGTGCCGGGCAATGGGAGGAGATGGCGCGTCTTACCTCCGAGTCTCCTTTGCCGATAGCGTTGGATGAAGAGTTGATAGGGTGTAATACTCCGGTAGAGAAACGGAAACTGCTTTCTGTCATTCGACCGCAGTATATCATCCTCAAACCTTCGTTGCATGGTGGAATAAGTGGTGGAAACGAATGGATTGCGGAGGCCGGACGTCAGCATATCGGTTGGTGGATTACATCTGCTTTGGAGTCTAATATCGGTCTGAACGCCATTGCACAATGGTGTGCTACTTTCGACAATCCGTTGCCTCAGGGATTAGGGACAGGATTGCTTTTTACTGATAACGTAGAAATGCCGCTTGAAATAAGAAAAGATTGTTTGTGGTTTGACAGATGATGGTATTCAATCGACAAAAGCAACGCTTGCTGCTGGAAGGAAAGGAATATACACCTGATGATATACGCAGATGTATGGTGCGGGGAGTAGAAAACTATCCTTCCGCCATATGGGATTTATTCCTTTTTCTACAGGAGTGGTTCAACGATTCCCCTTTACTTGCGGTTCATACATCCGGGTCTACCGGTGTGCCGAAAAAACTAATGGTACGTAAAGAACAAATGATGCAGAGTGCGCGTCTGACTTGTGAATACCTGAATTTGCAGGCGGGAGATACGGCCTTGTTATGTATGAACCTCCGTTATATCGGAGCGATGATGGTAGTGGTGCGCTCTTTAGTTGCAGGTTTGAATTTGATTGTGCGTCCTGCTTCCGGCCATCCATTGTCCGATATACACGAACCGTTGAAGTTTGCGGCAATGGTTCCGCTACAAGTTTATAATACTCTTCAGGTTCCTGAAGAAAAGGAACGGTTGAAGCAGACGGATATTTTGGTAATAGGCGGGGGAGCGGTTGATGCCGGACTGGAAGCGGACATTCAATCTCTTCCGGGAGCTGTCTATTCTACTTACGGGATGACTGAAACTTTATCCCATATCGCTCTTCGCCGTCTGAACGGTCCTGCGGCTTCCGAACACTATCATCCTTTCTCTTCGGTGCATTTGTCTTTGTCTCCGGAGAATACTTTAGTGATTGAAGCACCTTTGGTTTGCGCTGATATTCTGCAAACCAATGACATTGCACGCATCCATCCCGATGGAAGTTTTTCTATTCTGGGACGGAAAGATAATGTGATAAATAGCGGGGGAATTAAAATTCAAGCGGAAGAAATAGAAAAAAAACTTCGCCTGTTGATTCCGATACCGTTTGTTATTACCTCTGTTCCGGACAAGCGTTTGGGGCAGGCTGTGGTTTTATTGCTGGCGGGACAGCCGGATATACAAGAGACGGAAAAAGGAATACAAACGATATTGGAACCATATTATCGTCCCAAGCACATTCTGGTAGCGGATTGTATTCCGCAAACGGGAAATGGAAAAGTCAATCGTGCGGATTGTCGTATTTTGGCACAGCGCCTGCTACAACTTCTGAATGATTCATCCTGTTAAAAGTAATACCCCAGATTCACAAAACAACTTGCTTTATCCGTCTGGTTGGAGTAGCCCAATGAGATTTCCAATGGCCCGAAGACGCTGTCCATTCCATAACCGGCACTGATACCGAACAATTGCTTGCCTTTTAATATTTTGAAAAAATGACTGTCCGTCAGTCCGTAGTTTCCGGTCAGGATGAGGTAATGGATGGCTCCCATCCGTTGTCTGAATTTTAAAGACGCAATCATAATTGCATTATCCATCAGTTCGATATTGTTGACTCCGGCAAATGGTAATTGCTGAGGTATATAGAAGCCGGGAACTTCACCTCCGATTGCATTTTGCAGAGGATAGGGAAAGTTTCTCCCGATCAGGATACGTCCATAGATGGAAGGAATGACGGAGAAGCGGCGGGTGATGGGAAGAACACTTGCCCATGAAGCACTCAATGCAGAGAAAGGAGCGTGTTCGTTATATTGCGCCATATTATCCGTATAGAGGGAATAGGCAGCCTTAAAGTCGCTGCCTTTGGCGGGGAAATATCCTTTATCGTATGTGTTGTAATGTATTTGTGCAAAATAACTCAGAAAATGTTCCGATTCTACTTTCAAATCAATCAGTTCCGGTTGTTTAAACAGGAAGTCTTTGTATTTGTAATATTCAAAACGGAGTCCGAGCCCGAAACGGAAGTTTTTGTACCATACATCAGAGAAGCCGAATTCGGCTAAGTGATATTTATAGGTTGTATTGTAGGCACGGTTTCCCTTCTCGTAGATGTTGATGTCGTTGTATTGGAACATATACGAGAAGTTGAAATTACGCTGCTGCATGGGTTCGAGGGTATAGTCGATGCGTGCGGCATATCGCTTACCCAACCGTCCGGTGAGGGACAGGCGGGAAGGAATATGAGTCTTGAGGTCTGCAGTGGCATTAAGCAACAGAGAGGCAATCTCTTCCGAATCGAAGCGGATACCCAGATTGATTCTTCTTTCATATTTCTCTTGCAACAGGAAGTTGAGATGGTAGCCTTCGGGAGTATCTGTCAGTGTATAACTGGCACTAGAGTAGGACTGGCTACCGCGTAACAGGTCTAAGGCCTGTTCTATTTGCTGCGTCGTGATGTTACTGTTTTCTTTTAAGTTACATTTCTTCATTAACCATTTTTTGTCGTCAGTCTCTACTCCGGAGAAAGAAATATCTGTGACGTAAATGGTGCGCACATTGGAGAAGGAAGAGTAAGGGCCATGCTGCTTGGGCTTATAATCGTCCGGTATCCCTATTCTCTTTTTTAAGGCAAGCAGGGATTCCCATTGCGATCTTGCCGCCTCTTCACCCCTTCGCATCAAACTGTCAATGGCGGTCGGAGTAAAGCTGGCGGAGGAATATCCTTCCACATTCACACGGATATAGGTATCTGTGATATCTACATTCTTCTCATGATTGGACTGGCAGGTAAGGTCGACAATCTGTCCCAGAATATCGGGTGCACTGTTCAGCTTGTCTGCCTTTTTTAAAGCATTCTGCACATCTACTCCGATAATAATATCCGCCCCCATAGCTTTCACTACATCTGCCGGATAATTGTTTACGATTCCGCCGTCCACTAATACCATACTGTCTTTCCGTACCGGAGTAAATACCCCGGGAATGGCCATACTGGCACGCATGGCGGTGGAGAGTATTCCGTCATGGAATACAATAGGTTCTCCGTTCACTACATTGGCTGCCACACAGGCAAAGGGAATGGGCAGTTTATTAAAGTTGATGGAGTCATGATACCCCATTGTCAAATCCGAGAATAGATTGGCTAGATTCTGCCCTTTTACGATTCCTCCTGAAGCTGCGTCTTTGGGTGTTTTTGTAAAAGGGATGGAAACGATAAACCTTTCGGAACGTTCACGGTCCGTTAGTGACATGGAACTCCGTTTTACCCGGTCGCTCAACAAGAATGTCCAATTTTGCTTTCGCACCATGCTGTCCAACTGCTCAGGTGTGTAGCCTATGGCGTAAAGCCCTCCTACGATGGCTCCCATACTGGTTCCGGCTATATAATCAATAGGAATTCCGGCCTCCTCAATCACTTTCAAAGCTTTGATATGAGCCATACCTTTGGCACCTCCGCCGCTTAGGACTACTCCTACTTTTTTGCGTTGTTGCTCTTGAGAATGCAAAGAAAAAGGAAATATTAAACAGGTTAATAAAACCAATGTTGAAAGTATTTGTTTTTTCATCAGACAGGTGTTTATATATACTACAAATGTAGGGTATAATTTGTTTAGTTGTTGAATTGGGAAATGGAAAAAATGTTCCAAAAGTCGGAATTGTGGATTATTTCTACATATTTCCGATAAATTCTACATTTCCGCATTTGGCATGATAAGGTATAATGAGCTGATAGACAGTAAATAATAAATGTAATGATTTTGGCATGCTATTTGCCTGAGAGGAAGATAGAACAAGCATAAGTTAAATTTAATAATAAGATTCGATATGAGATTATTCTTTTCGAAACATGAGTTGAAACTGAGAAGAAAGAGAAACATTGCTGCTATAATTTGCGTGGTAATTGTGTTGGGGGTGTATTGGATACTAACCCGGCCTCAGAAGGTTGAGCCGGAAATGCCGACAGTCATTGTGGAACCGGTAGTTAAAGATGATGTGGAAATATACGGGGAATATGTCGGGCGTATCCGTGCCCAACAGTTTGTCGAAGTACGTGCGCGTGTGGAAGGCTATTTGGAGAATATGCTTTTTGCCGAAGGTACGTATGTAAATAAGAATCAGGTTTTATTTGTAATCAATCAGGATCAGTATCGTGCCAAAGCGGACAAGGCGAGAGCGCAGTTGAAGAAAGATGAGGCGCAGGCTTTGAAAGCGGAACGTGATTTAAAGCGTATCCGTCCGTTGTTTGAACAAAATGCTGCAAGTCAGTTGGATTTGGATAATGCGGAAGCTGCTTTTGAAAGTGCCGAAGCAACGGTGGCTATGAGTGAAGCAGACTTGGCACAGGCGGAACTGGAATTGGGTTATACTATTGTCCGTTCTCCTCTGTCGGGACATATCAGTGAAAGAAACGTGGATTTAGGTACGTTGGTCGGTCCCGGTGGAAAATCATTGCTTGCTACCATTGTGAAAAGTGACACAGTATTGGTGGATTTTAGTATGACGGCACTCGATTATCTGAAAAGTAAAGAAAGAAATATTAATTTGGGCCAACAGGATTCTACCCGTTCCTGGCAACCCAATATCACTATTACGCTGGCGGATAATACCGTTTATCCATACAAAGGATATGTAGATTTTGCCGAACCGCAGGTCGATCCTCAGACGGGAACTTTTTCCGTCCGTGCCGAAATGCCGAATCCGAAGCAAGTCTTGTTGCCGGGACAGTTTACTAAGGTCAAACTATTGTTGGATGTTCGTGAAGGTGCACTCGTTGTTCCGATGAAAGCGGTTACCATTGAAAAAGGAGGAGCATATATTTATACCATGCGTAAGGATAATACGGTAGAGAAACGTTTTATTGAATTGGGACCGGAAGTAGGGAATAATGTAGTGGTGGAAAGAGGACTGGCAGCAGGAGAAATTGTTGTAGTGGAAGGTTTCCATAAGTTGACGCCGGGAATGAAAGTGCGGGTAAGTCAGCCGGAGATGGAAACGAAGGATAACACGAAAGGAGAATAGGCGATGAAAGTTACGTTTTTTATAGATAGGCCGGTTTTTTCGGCTGTAATCTCTATCGTGATTGTGATTGTCGGTATTATCGGTCTGACAATGCTCCCGGTAGATCAATATCCGCAGATCACTCCTCCGGTGGTGAAGATCAGTGCGTCTTATCCGGGTGCGAGTGCGCTTACCGTATCTCAGGCAGTAGCTACTCCGATTGAGCAGGAGATCAATGGTACGCCGGGAATGCTTTATATGGAGTCGAACAGTTCTAATTCCGGAGGTTTTTCGGCAACGGTTACATTTGATGTTTCTGCTGATCCGGATTTGGCGGCAGTCGAAATTCAGAATCGTGTGAAACTGGCGGAATCCCGTTTGCCGGCAGAGGTGATCCAGAATGGTATTTCGGTAGAAAAGCAGGCTCCCAGCCAGTTGATGACACTCTGTCTGACTTCCACCGATCCGAAGTTTGACGAAATTTATCTGAGTAACTTCGCTACCATCAATGTGCTTGATGTGATTCGCCGTATTCCGGGAGTGGGACGTGTTTCAAATATTGGTAGCCGTTATTATGCAATGCAGATATGGGCACAGCCCGATAAATTGGCGAATTTCGGTCTGACCGTGCAGGACTTGCAAAATGCCTTGAAAGATCAGAACCGTGAATCTGCGGCAGGTGTGCTAGGGCAACAACCGGTGCAGGGATTGGATATAACGATTCCTATTACAACTCAAGGACGCCTTTCTACGGTTGGACAGTTTGAGGATATTGTGGTGCGTGCCAATGCAAACGGTTCCATCATTCGGTTGAGGGATGTGGCACGTGTTTCTTTGGAGGCTTCTTCCTACAATACAGAGAGTGGTATCAACGGTGAGAATGCCGCCGTGCTTGGTATCTATATGTTGCCGGGTGCCAATGCGATGGAGGTGGCTGAAAGAGTGAAGGAAGCGATGGCGGAAATTAGCAAGAACTTCCCGGAAGGGTTGAGCTACGAGATTCCGTTTGATATGACAACCTATATTTCAGAATCTATCCATGAAGTATATAAAACCTTATTTGAGGCTTTAGTACTGGTAGTGTTGGTGGTATATCTTTCTTTACAGAGCTGGCGTGCGACGTTGATTCCTGTAGTGGCGGTACCTATTTCATTGATCGGTACTTTCGGTTTTATGTTGATTTTTGGTTTCTCTTTGAATATCTTGACTTTGCTCGGATTGATTCTTGCCATCGGTATTGTGGTGGACGATGCAATTGTAGTGGTGGAAGGAGTAGAGCATATTATGGAAACGGAAAAGCTGAGTCCTTATGAAGCTACCAAGAAAGCGATGAACGGACTGGCAAGCGCCTTGATTGCCACTTCATTGGTATTGGCTGCTGTGTTCGTTCCTGTCAGTTTCTTGAGCGGAATTACAGGACAGTTATATCGTCAGTTTACAGTGACGATTGTAGTGTCCGTACTCATTTCCACAGTCGTAGCTTTGACATTGAGTCCGGTCATGTGTTCTCTGATCTTAAAACCGGATAGTGGGAAGAAGAAAAACATTGTTTTCAGGAAAATCAATGAATGGTTAGGTATTGGCGGTAATAAATATGTAGCTGCCGTTACCCGGACTATCAAGCATCCTCGCCGGGTGTTGAGTGCTTTCGGTATGGTGTTGATAGCCATAATGTTGGTTCATCGTATTATTCCGACTAGTTTTTTGCCCGTAGAGGACCAGGGTTACTTCAAGATTGAATTGGAATTGCCGGAGGGAGCTACTTTGGAACGTACGCGCATTGTGACCGATCGTGCCATTGCTTATCTGGAAAAGAATCCATACATAGAATATATTCAGAATGTGACGGGAAGCAGTCCGCGTGTAGGCAGTAATCAGGGACGTGCCGAGTTGACGGTTATACTGAAACCTTGGGAAGAGCGCAAGAACACAAGTATCGAAAAGATTATGGATACAGTGGAGAGGCATCTTGAGGAATATCCGGAATGTAAAGTCTATCTTTCCACTCCGCCGGTGATACCGGGTTTAGGTACTTCGGGAGGCTTTGAAATGCAGTTGGAAGCTCGTGGGGAAGCCACTTTTGACAATTTGGTGGATGCGGCGGATACATTAATGTATTACGCTTCTAAAAATAAGGCATTGACGGGTTTGTCTTCTTCTTTGCAATCGGAGATACCACAGCTCTATTTTGATGTAGACCGGGACAAAGTGAAAATGCTCGGTGTACCTTTGGCTGATGTATTTTCTACCATGAAAGCCTATACCGGCTCGGTATACGTAAATGACTTCAATATGTTCAACCGTATATATAAGGTATACATTCAGGCGGAAGCTCCTTACCGTGAACATAAGGATAATATCAATCTATTCTTCGTCAAGGCCTCTAATGGAGCTATGATACCGTTAACATCTTTAGGAAACGCTTCTTATACCACAGGGCCGGGTAGTATCAAGCGCTTCAATATGTTTACTACGGCAGTCATTCGTGGGGCGGCTGCGCAAGGATACAGTTCCGGACAAGCGATGGAGATCATGGAACAGATTGCTCGTGAACATCTTCCCGACAACATCGGTTTGGAATGGAGCGGACTTTCTTACCAAGAAAAACAGGCCGGAGGTCAGACAGGCATGGTGATGGCATTGGTATTCCTTTTCGTATTCCTCTTTCTTGCTGCGCAATATGAAAGCTGGACAGTACCTATTGCCGTATTGCTTTCTTTGCCCGTTGCCGCTTTGGGTGCTTATCTTGGGGTATGGGTATGCGGATTGGAGAACGATGTGTATTTTCAGATCGGTCTGGTCATGTTGGTGGGGCTTGCCGCCAAGAATGCAATTTTGATTGTTGAATTTGCTAAAGTGCAGGTTGACAAGGGAGAAGACTTGGTGCAGTCGGCTATTTATGCGGCCCGTTTACGTTTCCGTCCGATCTTGATGACTTCGCTCGCGTTTGTGCTCGGTATGCTTCCAATGGTTTTGGCTAGCGGACCCGGTTCGGCAAGTCGGCAGGCAATCGGTACAGGTGTCTTTTTCGGAATGATATTTGCTATTGTATTCGGTATCATTCTTGTACCGTTTTTCTTTGTGATGGTATATAAGACGAAGTCTAAACTTTTAAAACAGAAGAAATGATGAAACGAAAGAAACTATATATTGCCATATTGTTATTTGCAGGAATATTGACTTCCTGCAAGGTAGGAAAAAGTTATGTCCGTCCCGATCTTCATCTACCCGACAGTTTGGCTCAACATCAGGACTCAGTTAGCTTTGGTGATCAGGACTGGAAAGATATTTATACGGATTCTACATTGAGAAGCTTGATAGAACGGGCATTGGATCATAATAAGGATATGCTGATAGCTGCTGCCCGTGTGAAAGAGATGGCTGCACAGAAGAGGATTTCTACGGCAGCATTGCTTCCTGATATAAAAGGGAAAGTGACGGCAGAGCGTGAACTCGAAAATCATGGAGGAGAGGCTTTTAAGAGGTCGGATACCTTTGAAGCGCAGTTTCTAGTCTCTTGGGAACTTGACCTTTGGGGAAATTTGCGTTGGGCGCGTTCGGCTAGCATTGCCGAGTATTTACAGTCGGTAGAGGCACAACGGGCACTCCGAATGACTATTGTAGCGGAGGTGGCACAGGCATATTATGAGTTGGTGGCTTTGGATACGGAATTGGATATCGTAAAACAAACCTTGAAAGCCCGTGAAGAAGGAGTCCGTTTGGCTCGTATCCGTTTTGCCGGAGGATTGACTTCGGAGACGTCGTACCGTCAGTCGCAGGTAGAATTGGCACGTACGGCAACTTTGGTTCCAGACTTGGAACGGAAGATTTCCTTGAAAGAGAATGATATAGCTTTTCTGGCAGGTGAATATCCAAACAAGATTGCCCGCTCACGTTTGCTTCAGGAGTTTAAGTCACCGGAAACGCTTCCTATCGGATTACCGTCCACTTTATTGGAACGTCGTCCCGACATCCGTCAGGCTGAACAAAAGCTGATTGCAGCCAATGCCAAAGTAGGGGTGGCTTATACGAATATGTTTCCGCGTCTTGCCCTGACAGGAGGATTTGGCTCGGAAAGCACGTCTCTATCGGAACTGTTGAAATCTCCTTATGCGGTTATGGAAGGGGCTTTATTGACTCCAATTTTTGGCTGGGGAAAGAACCGTGCCGCATTGAAAGCGAAAAAGGCGGCCTATGAAGCTGAAGTACACAATTATGAGAAGTCTGTATTGCAGGCTTTCAAAGAGACACGTAATGCGATAGTGAATTTCAACAAGATAAAAGAGGTATATGAGCTTCGTGCGAATCTGGAACGTTCGGCGAAGAGCTATATGGATCTTGCACAGCTTCAATACATTAACGGTGTCATTAATTATTTGGACGTGTTGGATGCGCAACGTGGGTACTTCGATGCGCAGATCGGCTTGAGTAATGCGATTCGCGACGAATTGATAACTGTAGTACAACTTTATAAGGCTTTAGGTGGAGGTTGGAAACAAAATCCCTAAACAAAAGAAAGAAGAATTTTCATAATTCGGAAAAAAGTGCGAAATTTGCAACGCTTTTCAAGTT
>OWHU01001192.1_pt1 | contig 11538 bp, 7 predicted proteins | sample 1732671 | NCBI WGS metagenome assembly OWHU01 (sample SAMN05065740, study PRJEB22554) | human gut metagenome | biome: ENVO:2100002; feature: ENVO:00000062; material: ENVO:00002003 | host: Homo sapiens | place: USA
AGAGACAGGTTCATAGAAAACCATGCTCCGGGAGAGATAAATTTCTTGCCTTGCATCCTTTTATTTTAAAATGATTACTTGGCAAAAGTACGAATTAAATACGAATTACAAAACATCATTTCCCTATTGGCTGTATTTTCCTCCGCACATCTTTAGAAATCTCCAGAAACATATAATTCAATTTCCCGGAATGAATACCTTCTTCGTTCTCCTTATACTTCTTATTAGCATATTGCTTCGATTTCTCGAAAGTCAATAGCGACATTTCATTCTGCGACTTGCCTACCATTGTGGAGTCCAGCTGTTCATCCGGGAAAAAGTCATCCAGATCGACATCACCAATCATTGTTGTTTCCAGGAAGTTCTTATCAGTATGTGAATTATCGGTATAATACCCCACAAACATGTGTCCCGGCGTACGTACCAGAATAGGATCGATATTTATAGCCCGAAGCAGTGATGCAAACAGTACGCTACCGTCCACACAATTAATCTGCGAAGATTCCAGTGCATCATCAAACGTACGAACCCGTTGCGAGAAAACAACATTGCTCGAAAGGCTGGTGTTGGAAACAGAACTGTAACGGAATTTGCGTTTCTGCAATATATTCCAGAGAGCATACACCTGCTTGTCCACCGCCCCTTTAGCCTTACTCTGATAGCCTAAGAAGCGATTGACAATACGAGTATTCAGTGCTTCGCGAAGCAACTGGTCAATCATCGGATTCTCTTCATTGACATAGGCAGCAAAGAAAATACTTGTATCATGGAATTTGGTTCCATTCGATACATACCCCAACAGACATTCATTGATACTGCGCACAGAGAATGTACGCACCCGTTGCCCCAGATCTTTTCCATTCATCTCGACAGTAATAGCCACACTTACCGGTTCTGCCTGCACCTCATTTTTCAGAGCTTCATAGTTCCAGATGATATCAGGATAAATCGTATATTCCGTTCGAGGCTTGTTTAGTACAAATTCCGACACCGAACGGGAGAAAAAAGGCGTTTCAGCCACTTCAATCCGTACCCGGCTATAGGCTGTCTTCGACTTCACCCGAACAGCAATACACGATTTCGGATTCCCCAAATAATTAGAATCCGACGGAACAATCACCTGCGCATCAGTAGTGGCAACAGACAAAATCGCTGAAGGAAATATATTTCCGCCCAGATCATCCACAATTTCAAAACCGGAATTGAATGAAGTATATTTAAACACAGACATACCGCCAAGGAGAATTAACAGTACCACCACCGATCCTATTATTTCCTTCCGATGCCGTTTTAAGTCAATTTTTATCATTATTTGTAGTTTCTATAATCAAACGTTTCTATTGTATCTCGCTAACAAAGATAACAAATAGTGAGCGGTTTTTCCTCTTACAATCAACAAAAACTTCCATATACCTCATCAATTCTCGGAATTCCCGGAATGTAACACGATTGTAACGTCTGTTTCATCTGCCCGTAACAAAGTCTCCTCATCTTTGCAAAGGATAAAATAAAAACGTAACTTTGTCATATCACATTAATACATACATCTTATGAACGATTACCGTATTCTAGTTGTCGACGATGAAGAAGACCTCTGTGAGATTCTGAAATTCAATCTTGAAAACGAAGGTTATGAAGTTGATACTGCAAACTCTGCTGAAGAAGCAATGAAGATGGACATCAGCAGCTATCACTTGATTCTCCTCGATGTGATGATGGGAGAAATCTCCGGATTCAAAATGGCGAACATCCTGAAAAAAGACAAGAAAACAGCTAAAGTGCCTATTATCTTTATCACAGCAAAAGATACCGAAAACGATACTGTGACCGGATTCAACCTGGGAGCAGACGATTATATTTCAAAACCTTTCTCGCTGCGTGAAGTCATCGCCCGTGTGAAAGCCGTATTAAGACGCACAGTAACAACGGAAACGGAAAGAGTCCCCGAACGTCTTACTTATCAGTCGCTCGTTATTGACATCACAAAGAAAAAAGTAAGTATCGACGATGAAGAAGTGCCATTGACCAAAAAAGAATTTGAGATCTTGCTTCTGCTGGTACAGAATAAAGGACGTGTATTTTCCCGTGAAGACATCCTGGCCCGCATCTGGAGTGACGAAGTGTACGTGCTCGACCGTACTATCGACGTAAACATCACCCGTCTGCGTAAAAAGATTGGGGTATACGGCAAATGCATTGTCACCCGTCTCGGATATGGATACTGTTTTGAAGCTGAATAAATAATTATGCCGAATTAAATAGTTATTATGAACCTGCCTGTAACTCAAAAGCATTTTCTTTCTTTTAGCCGAAAACTTTTCCTTTCGGTTATTTCACTATTCCTGGTATTTGCCATTTGTTTTATTGCGTACCAGTATCAACGTGAACGGGAATATAAAATAGAACTGCTAAACACCAAACTGCAAGATTACAACAGCAGGCTCTACGAACAACTGGAGAATCAACCTCTTGACAGTGAAATCATCAACGGTTATATCAATAACCATATCCTGGAAGACTTGCGTGTAACCCTTATTGATGCTCAAGGAAATGTTGTTTACGACAGCTATCCAAGTCATAATAACCAGATGGAGAACCACCTGAACCGTCCGGAAGTACAGAAAGCCATAAAACATGGCAACGGATATGATGTACGCCGTACTTCCGAGACAACCGGAGTTCCCTATTTCTATTCGGCCACTCATTATAAAGATTATATTGTCCGTTCGGCTTTACCTTACAATGTCAGCCTCATCAACAACCTGCAAGCAGACCCGCACTATTTATGGTTTACCGTAATCGTGACCTTATTATTAATGATTATCTTCTACAAATTCACCAACAAACTGGGGACTTCCATCAGCCAGCTCCGTGAATTTGCGATGCGCGCCGACCGGAACGAGCCTATCGAAATGGCTATGCAATCCGCCTTCCCGCACAACGAACTGGGAGAAATATCACAGCACATCATTCAAATCTACAAACGACTGCACGAAACCAAAGAAGCTCTCTACATTGAACGTGAAAAGCTAATCACCCACCTTCAAATCTCACACGAAGGACTAGGTATATTTACTAAAGACAAAAAAGAGATTCTTGTCAACAATCTTTTCACCCAATACAGCAACCTGATTTCAGACTCCAACCTGGAAACAACAGAAGAAGTCTTTGCCATCAGCGAACTGCAAGAGATCATTCATTTTATCAATAAGAATCAGCAAGAACGTTCGAGAGGAAAAGGTGAAAAACGAATGTCTGTCACCATCAATAAGAATGGACGGACATTTATCGTAGAATGTATCATCTTCCAGGATGCCAGCTTCGAGATTTCCATCAACGACGTTACCCAGGAAGAAGAACAGGTTAGACTCAAACGCCAACTGACCCAGAATATCGCCCATGAGTTGAAAACTCCCGTCAGCAGTATCCAAGGGTATTTGGAAACCATTGTCAGCAATGAAAATATTCCACGCGAGAAGATCAACGTATTCCTCGAACGTTGTTATGCACAAAGCAACCGTTTAAGTCGGTTATTACGCGACATCTCCGTACTCACCCGCATGGATGAAGCCGCCAACATGATCGACATGGAACGGGTAGACATCAGTGTGTTGGTAGGTAACATCATCAACGAAGTATCGTTGGAGCTTGACGAAAAACATATTACAGTCGTCAACTCCTTAAAGAAGAGTATACAAATCAAAGGAAATTACTCACTACTTTATTCCATCTTCCGTAATCTAATGGACAATGCCATCGCATACGCCGGAAGTAATATCCAGATCAATATCAACTGTTTCCGTGAAGATGAGAATTTCTACTATTTCAGCTTTGCCGACACAGGTATTGGAGTATCTCCCGAACATCTGAATCGTCTCTTCGAACGTTTCTACCGGGTAGACAAAGGTCGTTCACGGAAAGTAGGTGGAACAGGACTGGGACTAGCTATTGTGAAGAATGCCGTCATCATCCACGGTGGCAGCATCTCCGCCAAGAACAATCAGGGAGGCGGGCTGGAATTTGTATTTACATTGGCAAAGGAGAAGTAAAATCAGGAGTTATCCTGCAAAACTTGTCTAATCAAAAAAAACTAACAGAAGAGAACGCAGCAAAATAAAAGGAAGAAAAATTCTTTGAATAAAGTAGAAAGGACATTATCTTTGTCACCAATGTAATCTACATAAGTTCAATGTAATAATTGTTAGTTATGAAAACAAACATCCATATTCTTCCAGCTATATGCATCCTTTGCCTTTGTGCCTGCAAAAGCGGCAACGCTTCCAGTCTGAACAAAAATGATGTAAGACAAGACACCATTAAAACCTTTACATTGCCTGCCATCCCCCCAATGATGACAGCCCCGGAACAACGGGCAGACTTTCTGGTAAAACACTATTGGGATAACGTCAACTTCGCCGACACTAATTACATCCACCACCCCGAAGTGACCGAACAAGCTTGGGCGGATTATTGTGACATACTGAATCACGTCCCGTTGGAAACTGCACAAGAAGCCATGCGGAAAACAATCGAACAAACGAATGTAGACAAAAAAGTATTCACCTACATCACCGACCTGGCGGATAAATATTTATACGACCCCAACTCCCCCATGCGTAACGAAGAATTCTATATTCCCGTATTAGACGCCATGTTAGCTTCTCCCTTGTTAGAGGAAATTGAGAAAGTACGTCCTAAAGCCCGCCGGGAATTAGCACAGAAAAACCGTATCGGAACCAAAGCCCTGAACTTCAGCTACACATTAGCTTCCGGCGCACAAGGCTCCCTCTATCAACAGCAAGCCGACTATATCCTCCTATTCATCAACAACCCCGGCTGTCATGCCTGCACAGAAACAATAGATGCCCTGAAAAACGCACCTATCATCAACCGACTTTTGGGACAAAAGAAACTAACAGTCCTCTCTATCTACCCTGACGAAGAGTTGGACGAATGGAGAAAACACCTGAATGAATTCCCCAAAGAATGGATCAACGGATACGACAAGAAATTTGCCATCAAAGAACAACAACTATATGATTTGAAGGCTATCCCCACCCTCTACCTTTTAAACAAGGAAAAGACCGTGCTCCTAAAAGATGCCACCGCACAAGCTATCGAAGAACACCTAACTAATATTGAATTAAAGTAAAAACGGTGCAGAAATGAACTAATTTATTTCTCACTGATTGTAGCTATTCCCTTTATGTGCTATAATTATTCCGGAGTTATACTAAATATAATCACTCTGGATACATATATTTATTCGTCGGACTATAGTCCGACGTAAAGTTGACTATAGTCTTTCTTTCGAAGCACTATAGTCCAACGAAAGGTAGACTATAGTTCGACGAATTAATATATGCATATAGAGATATTATTTTCTACAGAATTGGAATGTAAATTTAGTACTTGAATTCCTTGTCTAAAACATTTGATTCATATCGGTGCAGTAAGGAACAAAATAGGTGGATACCGCTGCATCCACCTATAAAAAACTACCAATTATGTTTCAATAAATCTGTTTCATACGTCCAACGTTGGACATAGACAAGGATACTTTTTAAAAGCTAATCTTATGTCAAAGGCGGGCAACTCAATACCCGTCTCTAAAATCCGCTAATTTGGTAAATTTTGTAATAAGTGGCAGTCTCATTTACAAAAATACAAAAAATATCGAAGAAAACAAGTAAGAAGCAACAAATAATCGGTCCTTGCACGGCTCCTCCAATCTCGTTCTTTTTGGTTCTTTTTTTTCGTATCAAGACGAAAGAAAAAGAACATCCCCCAACTTGGAAAAAACAAATAAACTCCCTATCTTTGTCGCGCATTGGTTTGCGACTCCCATGCGGGGGAAGCAATTAAAAGGGAATCAGGTGTAAATCCTGAACAGTCCCGCTGCTGTAAGTTCCATGCATGTTACAAGCAATTCACTCATTGCCACTGGAGACTAATCTGGGAAGGCGTTTGTAACAGGAATAAGTCAGAAGACCTACCATGCAATTATGTTTCACTGCTTTCGAGGAAAAAGCGTTGAGTCTAATGAACCGGACAAGTCGTCTATCATTTCATTCATCACTCTAATTCAGAGAAAGTGTGTTAAAACGAATAAACTCTGCCAAGTTTATTTATGCGTGTCCGGTCGAAGGGATTTCGCCCGGACACTTTTAAATAGCAACAGACAGAAAAAGAACTAAATGAAAGAGAGAACATTTAAGAAAATGATCTTTGCAGTATTTTACTGCCAATTCTTATCCATACCACTTTTTGCACAACAGCAAAAGGTAGATACGACACATACATATTCTATTCCTGAAATAACAGTATCAGATATCTATCAGACTCGCGAAGTACGTTCTACCGCTCCCCTGCAAGTATTCTCCAAAGACGCCCTGAAAAACCTGCACGCCCTGCAAGTATCCGACGCAGTGAAACACTTTGCCGGAGTGACCGTAAAAGACTACGGAGGTATTGGCGGACTAAAAACTGTATCCATACGAAGCCTGGGAGCACAACATACCGCTGTTGGCTATGACGGGATCACCCTAACCGATTGCCAAACGGGACAAATCGACATCGGGCGTTTCTCACTTGATAACGTAGACAGACTTTCTCTAAACAACGGACAAAGCGATAACATCTTCCAACCTGCCCGCTTCTTTGCGTCAGCAGGCATCTTGAATATCCAGACACTTACTCCACAGTTCACAAAAGACAAAAAGACCAACATAGCAGGAGCTTTCAAAACAGGTTCCTGGGGATTAGTCAATCCCTCCCTCCTGCTGGAACAACAATTCAATAAAACATGGAGCATGTCAGTCAATGGCGAATGGATGTCTTCTGACGGACATTATCCATATACACTGCGCTATGGAAGTGCAGAAGGAGATCTGTCCTCACGTGAGAAACGGAAGAATACAGACGTACAAACATTCCGTGCTGAAGCCGGACTTTACGGTAACTTCTCCGATAAAGAACAATGGCGGTTGAAAGCCTATTACTTCCAATCCTCCCGGGGACTACCCAAAGCTACCACTTTCTACAACGACCATTCTACCCAACACCTGTGGGATAAAAACACTTTCATACAAAGTCAATACAAGAAAGAATTCAGCCAACAATGGGTATTCCAAACCTCTGCCAAGTGGAATTGGAGCTATCAACGTTACCTAGACCCCGATACAAAGAACTCATTAAAGAAAACAGAAAACAGCTACTACCAGCAAGAATATTACCTTTCCGCTTCTGTACTATACAGACTGTTGAGCAACCTCTCATTCTCTCTTTCCACCGACGGAAGCATCAACACCATGAACGCCGATCTAAACAACTTTGTACACCCCACGCGCTATTCATGGCTAACGGCATTCGCCGGCAAATACGTGAATGACTGGTTAACAATCTCCGCATCCGCATTAGCAACCATTATCAATGAAGATGTAAAGAAAGGCGGCAGTGCCGGCAATCACCGTAAATTAACCCCTTATGTAAGTGCTGCATTCAAACCTTTTCATAATGAAGAATTCCGTGTACGCTTCTTCTATAAAGACATTTTCCGTCTGGCAAGTTTCAACGACTTATATTACGAAGAAGTAGGAAACACACAACTAAAGCCGGAAAAAGCCAAACAATACAACATCGGACTGACATACAACAAAAATGTATGCTCGTTCCTACCCTATTTGTCAGCAACCATCGACGCTTATTATAATAAGGTAACAGATAAAATCATCGCTTATCCTACCAAGAACCTTGCAGTATGGAGCATGAAAAACCTGGGACAAGTTGACATCAAAGGTATTGATGTTACAGGAAGCCTCTCCCTCCAACCCGGGGAAAAAATCCGCATCAACCTCTCGGGTAACTATACATACCAACGAGCATTAGACGTTACCCCACCCGATCCAAACACGTATGAATCAACATACAAACACCAGATAGCCTACACTCCCCGCGTCTCCGCTTCGGGGCAGGCAGGTATCGAAACACCATGGATCAATCTGTCTTACTCATTCCTATTTTCAGGAAAGCGCTATGCGTTGGGACAAAACATTGCCGAAAACAGATTAGATAGTTATAGCGACCACAGTATTTCTGCAAGCCGTGATTTCCTGATAAGAAAAGCCACCACCTCTTTCAGCTTGGAAGTACTGAACCTGATGGACAAGAATTACGAGATTGTGAAATACTTCCCAATGCCCGGACGATCTGTAAGAGCAACAATAAAAATAAGATATTAAATATTATAAAATAAGATATTGACGTGAAAAGGAAATTAATATATATATTCTGGTGCTGGCTGTCATCGATCTTGTTATTCATGGCATGTGATGACATGGAAGACAAACCTTTCACATCAGGCATTATAGGTGATCCGACAGAAACAGGTACCGCCGAATTATATGTATTATGTGAAGGACTGTTCAACCAGAATAACAGCTCATTGGCACGTTTCTCTTTCGGTAATCAACAAATGGTTCGTGATTACTTCAAAGCAGTCAACCACCGAGGATTAGGAGATACAGCCAACGATATGGCTATTTATGGAAGCAAGGTGTATGTCGTAGTCAACATCTCCAGTACAGTAGAAGTGATAGATTTTCGTACAGGAACCTCATTGAAACAAATTCAGATGCAGGCAGAAAATGGGAGTTCCCGCCAACCACGCTATATCACTTTTCATAAAGAAAAAGCATACGTATGTTCCTATGACGGAACCGTTGCGCGTATAGACACAACTTCCCTCTCCATAGATGCTATCACAACAGTGGGACGTAACCCTGACGGCATTTGTGTACAAAACGAAAAGCTATATATTTCCAATTCCGGCGGATTGGATTATTCATCAGGGCTGGGTGTAGATAATACAGTATCCGTTGTCGATATTGCCACATTCAAAGAGAGTAGCAAAATTATAGTAGGCCCGAATCCCGGTAAAATAATAGCAGGTCCGGATGAAACCGTCTATGTAGCCACCCGTGGCGAAGATATAGAAGCCGGAGATTATAATTTCGTCAAGATAGACTGCCGGACAAACAAAGTCACTCAATGTAACGAGAAAGTGCAAAACTTCGCCATCGACGGAGACATAGCCTACCTATATAATTACAACTACACCACACAGACTTCTTCTATCAAGATGTTCAATCTGAAAACAGAAGAAACAATCCGTGAGAATTTCATAACCGATGGAACTGTGATAAAGACACCTTACGGTATCAATATCAACCCTTACAGCAACAATGTATATATCACCGAAGCACGCGATTACACCACTTACGGCGACTTACTTTGTTTCAACCAACAAGGACAACTCATGTTTCGCCTAAACAACATCGGACTTAACCCGAATACCATCGTATTCAGTGACAAAGCCTCACAAAGCAATATTGACGACAATGACGATGACACGGAAAACCCTCTAGCTTTCGCCAATAAAGTATGGGAATACCGCCCTGCTCCCGGACAATTTATCAATACTACCACATCAGCATACAAGGATGGATTTACCTACGATGAAATATTGGAAGAAGCAACCCGCAGAATCCAGCAAAAATCGCTTATTACATTAGGAGGATTCGGTGGCTACATTGTTTTAGGATTCCCACAGCCCATTCCGAATGTAACGGGAGAATATGACTTCAAAGTAAGAGGTAATGCTTACTACAATTCCAAAACCGGAACAGGAAAACTGGGAGGAAGTGCCGAACCGGGAATTGTATTCGTATCCAAAGATGCAAACGGTAATGGAAAACCTGATGACGAATGGTATGAACTGAAAGGCAGCGAATACGGGAAAGATACAGAAACCCGAGAATATGAAATAACCTATTACCGTCCGAACCTAGCCAACCAAAATGTTTTCTGGAAGGATAATAAAAAAAACGAAGGATATATTCTCCGCAACAGTTACCATAATCAGGAATCCTATTATCCACTTTGGATAGAAGATGATGAAATCACATTTCAGGGAACACGCCTAAAAGATAATGCTGTCTTAGAAAATGGATTATGGGTAGGATATTGTTATCCATGGGGATATGCAGACAACCATCCCAACACCAAGGAAGGCAGTAATTTCAAGATAGATTGGGCTGTGGACAGTAACGGCACACCAGCCGACTTGGATCAAATAGATTTCGTTAAGATTATGACTGCAGTTAACCAAGACGCAGGACAAATGGGTGAAATATCAACCGAAGTCACAACCGTTGAAAACTTACATTTCAAAAAATAATCAACAATTTATTAATAACTAAAATTAGAAAAGAACATGAAAAAATTATCCTTATTATTACTATTATCAGTATTTATATTTTGTGGCTGTAGCGATGATGACGATACAAAAACATACATACTTAGCTTGCCTAATTACGAAACTCATACACTCGACATGGGCGATCAAGAAAATCCGGATGATTCATGGTCAGTAAGTAGTGAGTGGGGAACAACTAACTATAAATACAATCTGTTAACTGACGCAAGTGGAATCTTTGAATTTGACTGTGTATCTTCAACATACGGTTTCTATTCAGATAGCTTTGCATTTACGAATTGTACAGTAGAAGATTGTCCAGACTTCGCAAGCTATGATTATCGCGCTATCACCAAAAAAGGGGTAATCAATAATACATACGTTATCGTTGGAGCTGCCGGATATAAAATCGGAAAGAATTCTGATAAAGAAGCCGCAATACGATTCAGAGATCACGACAACCCTAATGAACTGGAAGACTATAGAGTAAAAGGACTATATGTAACAAACAGTGTCTATGCTTATAGCAGTATGAAAGAAGGAACTGGATATTATGGTGAAGAAGAAATATTCGGAAGCAACGACTCATTCAAACTTACTATCTACAATTATGATAAAACAATGCACGTAGATTGTTATTTGGCAGAAGGAACCAATCTCCTCGATCAATGGAAATGGGTAGATCTAACTTCATTGGGAGAAACGAAAGGACTAAAATTCTCATTAACATCTACCAAAAAGAATGAATACGGTCCATTGACACCGACCTACTTCTGTCTTGACGGTATCACTATCGAAGACTAAATAACCACTGCTCGATTGACCTCAACCTATTATATATTTATTTTTATGCGAGCCACCCGATCGAATTAAGGAAATAGACCCACAAAAAGATCGTCACAACCGAGGCGACCGTGCTCAACACGACAAACTGTCCCGCCAGCTCGCCGTCGCCGCCCATGTTCTGGGCCATCGGATAGGAAGCCGCAGCGACCGGTGTCGCGTAGACTGCGATCAGAAGGAATAACTCAAGACCACGAAGGCCAAATGCGTATGCGATCGCAATAATGATCGCCGGAAGAAAAAACAGCTTGCAGGTAAGCGTCGGAACCAGGTACTTGAGGTTCTTCCGGATCGCACGGAACTGCAGCGTTCCGCCGAGTACATAGATCGCCAGTGGGGAAGTCATATTGGAAAATGCTGCGATCGGAGTCACAAGACTTCCCGGACTGTCTCTTATACACATCTGACGCTGCCGACGATCTTACGCGTGGAGATCTCGG
>OWHU01001229.1_pt1 | contig 11216 bp, 10 predicted proteins | sample 1732671 | NCBI WGS metagenome assembly OWHU01 (sample SAMN05065740, study PRJEB22554) | human gut metagenome | biome: ENVO:2100002; feature: ENVO:00000062; material: ENVO:00002003 | host: Homo sapiens | place: USA
GAGATGAGCGCTAGTCTCGTGGGCTCGGAGATGTGTATAAGAGACAGGTGTGATACAGAACCTTAATCTCAGGCTTATTTTCGGGTGGTAACACTTGATACACTATATATTCCCATTCATTTTTTTCGTTGATGTCAGGCATGAGTACATAATTTTTTCCTGCATACGAGAAGTCTATCTCGTGCCCATATGCGAGAGTATCAATAAGTTCATCAAACGTAAGACCAAGGTTGCTCATATTAAACAACTCCTTTAAAGACAGATTTGTATTTTTCATACATTGATTGAAGAAATCTTTTCTTGTGAAAGATTATAATGCCTTTGCAATTTAAGGAGAATAACCTAAAAAGTTTTGATTAAAACTCATGTAATAAATCGTAGAGGATCATACATATGACAGAATCAGTCCTATCCCTGTGCTATAATTAAATTAACTTATATTAATCATGTCTTTATTTAATTCTTAGCTTTATTGAGATTATTGAGGATACCGTAATGAAAGATAAAATCGTTGTTCCATATGCTCCCATTCTCGTTGAATCAACCCGATCAGTCGGTTATTCATTTGAAGCGGCTGTTGCAGATATTATAGATAACAGTATCAGTGCTGGTGCACGTGAAGTGAATATAACTTTTGATTCAACAACCTCACCTTTTTTCTGTATTGCTGATGACGGATGCGGAATGACAGCGGATGAACTGGAAAATGCCATGAGATATGGGAGTCAGAGTTCATTGGAAACGCGTGGTAAGAATGATATGGGACGATTCGGGCTGGGGATGAAAATGGCTTCAATGTCCCAATGCAGAAAGATGACGGTTATCACGAAGAAGAGTGGAATCATCAGCGCGGCGAGTTGGGATTTGGACCACATAATTCAAAAAAATAATTGGGCTCTGAAAAGATTTTCTGAAAAAGAAATTAAAGGAATGCCAGGATATGATTATTTAAAGGATCATGATACGGGGACTGTGGTGGTTTGGCAGGAATTTGATTATCTTCGTACGGAATGCAGCGATTCAAGGAGAGATTTTGGGACGGCATTTCTTGAAAAGGTGAAGGCGGCCAGAGAACACGTCGCGCTCGTATTCCATCGTTTTATAAGGGGGAATGAGCCTGGTATAAAAAAAATCAAGATATTCTTCAATAATGATGAAGTAGAAGGGATCGACCCCTTTTTGGAAAATCATCCGGCGACCCAGCGATTAGCCGACTATCCGATACCTGTTGGTAATGAACAGATTTTGGTTAAACCATTCATCCTTCCAATTATCAGTAAATTAAGGAAAAAGGATATAGATGCATTGGGCGGAAAGGAATCTATCCGGCAGCGCCAGGGATTTTATGTCTATAGAAATAAACGATTAATTATATGGGGAACCTGGTTTAGAATTATCAGCCAAAGTGAAGTAGGAAAACTTGCCAGGATTCGTGTCGATATTCCTAATACATTAGATACTTTATGGGGAATTGATGTAAAAAAATCGAAAGCAAATATTCCGCATATGATCAGGGATAAGTTGCGAAACGTTATCGAAGATGCCATGGGGAAAAGTGAAAAGGTAATCAAATATAGAGGAAGAAATCCCAAAAAAGATGATGGCTTAATTCATACATGGGATGTATTTGATGACAGGGGAAAAATCCGATATCAGATTAATCGTAATATGCCGTCATTAAAAGCGCTTATGAACCATTTGGGTGAAGATGAGGCGGATGCTCTTGAAAATATGCTGAAAATGGTTGAAGAGGAATTTCCTTATCACGATGTATATTATCGTATGGCTAAAGAGAAAATGATAGACGATAAAGATAAAGATAATGAGAAGGAACTCTATAATAGGGCATTATCAATGGTTCATGATATGGAGAGCTGCGGCGAGGATATTCCTACTTTTATCGAGGCGATGAGACATATGGAACGTTTTGCGAAACATCCTGAAGTTATAAATAAAATAGCGGAGGTATATGGGGATGACTGATGCGCAGAAAGATGTTATGACAATTGTTCAGTATATGTTAGGTAAGGATGAAAATCCAACCGAGGAAAAGATAAAGGAAGAAGTGGATAAGTGCTCAGTGCTTATCCCAGGGGGATTGACTGATGGACAGAAACAAGAAGTAATAAGGGAGCTTCAGAAGATTTTTCAGATCCACATAGACAGAGGGACCTATGTCGTAGCAAAAGAGCATGCTCCATGGTATAGCTCCGCAAGAGCAGAAATTGATCCTAAGTTTTGGAATAGATACGAAAAATACCTTAAAATGAGTGGCTGGGCACTTCCGGTTATCAGGGAACTTAATTCAGCTACTAATGAGATGATGGACGAGCTTGGAAATCCTCAACAATCAGGGAATTTTCTTGTTAGAGGGTTATGCATTGGAGAAGTTCAATCAGGAAAAACGTCTAATTATATTGCTTTAATCAACAAAGCTGCTGATGCAGGATATAAAATTTTTATACTGCTTACGGGAAGTATAGAGAAATTAAGGTCACAAACACAGGAACGTATTGATTTAGGATTTATTGGCGCTGATAGCGTTTCGTCACCTAAAAGTGATCAGGTTTCGGGACACATAGGGGTTGGTTTATATGGATCAGATGCCCAGGTATGGACCGTAACGACGAGAGAACAAGATTTTAAGGCTTCAACGGCTAAAGCCATTATTGGCCAGCTTGATCAATTAAAATGTCCTGTCATTTTTGTTCTTAAGAAAAATAATAGGATATTAAATAATTTGGTAAAATGGCTTACCAGAAATAATAAATCAGCAAGTGGAAAGATTGAGCTTCCCATGCTGTTAATTGATGATGAGGCTGATAATGCATCAATTAACACTAAAACATCAGAAGATCCAACTGCGATAAATAAATCTATTCGAAAACTGCTTGAATTATTTTCTAAAACAAGTTATGTAGGGTTTACGGCTACGCCCTATGCCAATATTTTTATAGATCCAGATTCAGAAAAAGAGATGATTGGGGATGATCTTTTTCCTGAAAATTTTATTTATGCATTAACGACACCATCAAATTATATAGGCGCTAAATCCATGTTTCTTGATGAGGACGAGGTTGATGACGGCAGCTCTGTCGGTAAATACGCATGTATATTAAGAGATAATGATGACTGTGAAGAATATTTACCATTGAGACATAAAATCAATTTTCACCCGGTTAAAGAAGATATGCCAAAGAGCCTTAAATGTGCCATATTATCCTTCTTCCTGGCAAATGCTATAAGAGATATTCGTGGAGATACAAAGGCTCATCGTACAATGATGATAAACGTTTCAAAGTTTACGGATGTCCAGGATAGAGTAAAAAGACAGGTCTACAATTTTGTGGAAGACTATAAAAATGCAATAGAAAGCTATTACAAGATGGGGAAGCGTGCACTGGAACATGAAGAATTCCAAAATCTGAAAGAAGTTTATGAAGAGGAATTCCTGAATTTTCATGTAGATGGTGAAAAAAGTCGAATAACTTATTCTTGGGACTCAATCCAAAAGAGACTCAAAGCGGCGGTAATTCCAATTCAGGTTGAGTCTATTCATAAAGGAAATGCCACAAAGAAACTGAATTATGATGAATATAAGGAAACAGGATTAAGACTGATTGCTGTTGGCGGACTCAGTCTGTCAAGAGGATTAACCCTTGAAGGACTTTGCACAAGTTATTTCTATAGAAATTCTAAGATGTATGACACTCTTATGCAGATGGGTCGTTGGTTTGGTTATAGGAACAACTATGATGATCTTTGCCGTGTGTGGATGTCTGATGAATCCAGAAATTGGTATTCACAAATTACTGTAGCCACCGAGGAACTGAGAAATAAGATCCTTGTAATGAGAGATCAAGGAAAGACTCCAAAAGATTTTGGCTTGTGTGTACGTCAGGACAAAACTGCATTAATGGTTACTGCCAGAAATAAAATGAGAACTGCTGGAGACTATGAGAGAACCATTGTAATCAGTGGCGAAGTTGTCGAAACTAAATACTTAAACACAGAATACATAGATGATAATCGGGACTTAACCGAGGACTTTATTAGAGAAATTTCTAGTCAATACGAAATGCAGCGAAATAATGATGATCTTGCTTTAGCCAATCCGCAGTTCCTTAATGTTCCAGCCGAAAAAGTAATGCATTATCTGGGAAATTATAAAAGTGATTTAAGGAATATGGATTTTCAGACGGAAGAGCTTTGCAGAATAATCAAAGATTCAGAAAAAGAACTTGGGAAATGGGATATTGCAATCGCAACAGGCAGAAAAGCGAAATCTGATAAGTTAGCTAAGACTGATGCTGCGAAATCGGGTTCTACTACAATTCAGTTGGGAGGAATTGAACTATCTCCTGTACTCCGTGGCTTTGTCTACAAAGAAGATCAAAAAGTGATACAAGTTTCCGGAGCAAAGGCCCGCTTGGGAGATAAAGGGATGGCAAGAGCTGGATTAACTAAAGATATGCTTCAGTCTTTAGAGAGCAGCGGAAGGAAGCTGATAAGTGAAAAATCCTATTTTGACGAAGGTATTGAAAGAAATCCGCTGTTAGTTATTTATCCGGTAGAACTTTACTCCAGAAATCGAGATAATGATACACCGGAAAAAATTGAGCTGATAGAAAATACGGAAGTACCGGTAATTGGTCTTAGCGTCGGCATTCCGTTCCTCAAAGGTCATACTCCTGTCAGACATAAATATAAAATTAATAAAACCATGCAGCGAATGATGCTGGAAGAAGATGGCGATTTGGATGATGATGATATTTCTGAGAACTACGAGGAAGATTAGGAGATGTATCGAAAATGAATGGGGAAAATATATTTAGTACTTTCACCAAAAATGATACCTGTTCACGTATTGACACTTGCCCTAATAGAAGTTTGTTCATTGGCTTAGATGAGAAAGGGCGTCCCATGCTGCTTTTGGTGACGCAGTATTCCCCAGAAGTTTTGAAATCTACAGGGGCTATTGATGTTACGGTAGGGCGGCGCAAAGATAAATTATGGGCACTTACCTTCTCACTGAACGAGCCGGATTTAATTGATGTTTTTTGCCAGTTTTGCATGGATATGGCGGAATCTTCGGCGCATATCAGCTCAGAAAGAAAGGCTGTTTCGTTTCTTGAAAAAAGATACGAGCAGTGGCTAAAAATTATGGCCTCAGGCAGAAAGACCAAGCTTTCAACTGAGAGAATAAAAGGCTTACTTGGAGAAATGAAATTTCTCCAAGACTTTATGATGCCAAAATATGGATTAAAAGATGCCGTACTGTCCTGGAGTGGACCTGATTTTGCTAAACAGGATTTTGTACTTGAAAATACTTGGTTTGAAGTGAAAACTGTATCAGCCGATGCAGAGGTTGTTAGTATATCTTCCATTGATCAGCTTGATACTGATGTCCCAGGCGAACTGGTGGTAATGAAAGTAAGTCCAACAGGGCCCAAAGATTCATCTGGCTGTACATTAAATGGACTATATAAAAGGATTTTAGTAAAGTTGGAGAACGATCCGGAACTCAGATTTTCGTTTAAGGGAAAGATGTTAGAGGCCGGATATTATCCGAATCCATATTATGATGGATGTGTATACCGTTTTGAACAGCAGAATCATTATGAGGTTAACTGCGATTTTCCAGCTATAAGGCGGAAAAATTTACCCAATGCAATTACAAAAGTGCAGTATCAGTTATCACTTTCGGCCATTGACAGATTCAGAAAAGGCGGGTCAGCGACATGAGTACAGAGGCACAAAGCGTTTATGATTTCAGGAACGGATTTTTACAGGATGTCCACTTAGATAGTGAGCAGAATGATTCAAATCCAAAGGAAGAGTTTTTGAATAAATATGTTCAAATCTTAATAGATGCCGAAGAGTTTACCGATTTCAATCTATTGCAATACGAAAGTACCGGCTCGCGAAATGCACGACTACAACTTGATGGGTATTATTATGATGAGCTGGAGGACTGCCTGGGTCTATTTCTGTGCCAGTTTGATGACAGCCCGCAGCCCAAAACTTTGAATGTGACTGATTCCAAAACACTTTTTGGAAGGATGAAGAATTTCGTTAGAGATTCAAGAAATGGCTTTATTCTAAAGAATGGGGAAGAAAGTTCTGCAGGGTACGGGCTGGCTTATGATATATCAAAACGGTACAGTACGGTATCAAAATTCAAATTTTATATTTTGACAGATATGATAATGAGTAGTCGAATCAAAGATATTCAGGGGGCTACTCTTGAAGATGCAGAAACAGAATATTTTATCTGGGATATCACCCGCCTGCAAGGATTAATTGAGTCAAAGTCGGGGAAAGAGGATATTGTTATCAATCTGGAAGATTTCGGCGTTGGCGGGATTCCATGTCTGGAAGCCAGCAAAGGTGATGATTATACCGCGTATTTGTGCAACATTCCAGGCAAGGTACTGGCTGATATTTATAATAAATACGGTGGAAGGCTCCTGGAAGGGAATGTTCGGTCATTCCTGACTGCAAAAGGGAAAGTCAATAAGGGAATCCGCAATACCATACTTAATGAACCAGGTAAATTTTTTGCATATAACAATGGTATAGCCGCAACCGCATATAATATTTCAACACAACCAGGAACACACTCGCTTTTGATTACCGAAATTACCGGATTGCAGATAGTAAATGGCGGTCAGACGACAGCATCATTGGCTAATGCTATTATTGTCGATAAGGCAAGAGCCAACAATTTGGAAAATATATTTGTCCCGATGAAATTGTCTGTTGTAGATCCTGAAGATGCTGCGGTGTTGATTCCTGAAATTTCAAGATATGCCAATAGTCAGAATAAAGTTAGTGAAGCGGACTTCTTCTCTAACTCACCATTCCATATACGTATGGAAGAGATATCACGTCGTTTATTGGCACCTGCAGTAAACGGTAATCAATACAGAACACACTGGTATTATGAGCGCACACGTGGTCAGTACAAACAAGATCAGGCTAAAATGACTAAATCTGCTAAGGATAAGTTCCGCATGGAAAATCCTCCCAAACAAGTCATTACTAAGACGGATCTGTCTAAATACTATAATCTTTACCAAATGAAGCCGGATAAGGTTAGCTTAGGAGCACAGAAGAATTTTATACAGTTTGCGAATTGGGCTGCTGATGAATGGAAAAATCATGAAGCGGTTTTCAATGATGAATTTTATACAAAAATCATTTGCTTAGATATTTTGTTTAAGACCATTGATGACATAGTACGTCATGCACCTTGGTATAACTCCGGTTATAAAGCCCAAATTGATGCCTATACAATGGGCTGGCTCTTCTATTTGATTAAAGAGGAACATCCAGGGTATGTTTTAAATTTCAAAGATATTTGGTTAAAACAGAGTATAAGCGCTCATTTAAGAACGCAGCTGCAGGAACTCTCGAGAATTGTGAATGATACATTGCTGGATCCGTCAAGAGGCGTAGACAATGTCACTGAATGGGCAAAGAGGGCTGCTTGCTGGGATAGATTAAAGGATAAGAAAGTTGGTCTTACACCAGAATTCGTGAGCGAACTCATTCCGGAAGAATTGGAAAAAGAGCGGAATAAAGCGGCTGAAAAAGAACAAAAAGAAATAAACAAGGCAACCGCACTGATTGATGTATATAACTACGGCACTGCTAACTGGAAAAAGGTTATGGATTGGGGAATAGCAAACCATATTTTCAATGACAGGGATATTAGTTTCCTGAAAATTGCTTCAACAAGTGGCAAGGTGCCTAGTGACAAGCAGGCAGTCAAAATTATGGAGGTTTTACAGAAAGCCAAAGAGGAAAGTTATCCGGACTGATATCGTGGAGACGCAGACATTATTAGGACTTTATTTCCACTTTCAGCCCTGGTATAATGAACCAGTGGTTAAAACATTGCAGAGGAGGTGATGTGATGAAATTTCTGGATTTGTTTGCCGGCGCTGGCGGATTATCGGAAGGCTTCGTTATGGCAGGATTTAGTCCTGCAGCTCATATTGAAATGGATAAGGCCGCTTGTTACACGCTGAAAACAAGAGCTGCCTATCATTGGCTTAAAGAGCAGGGCAGACTGGATATTTATCACGATTACCTTCATGGACGTATAGATCGAAATTCCTTTTATGCAAAAATACCGCAAGATGTTCTTGAGTCGGTCATGAATTATCAGATGTCCAAAGATAATTTAGAGGAAATATTTGACAAAATTGATGGACGTCTGGGAGACAATCGAATTAATCTGATTATAGGTGGACCGCCATGCCAGGCTTATTCTCTGGCGGGACGTTCCAGAGATGCCAATAATATGATTGGTGATGAAAGGAATTACCTGTATAAGATTTATGCAGAATTTTTGCGCAGATATAAACCAAAATATTTTCTCTTTGAAAATGTTCTGGGGCTTCTATCTGCCAAAGAACCTGATGGAACAAGACATTTTGATGCAATGTGCAGAACATTCAAAGAATGCGGCTATTCAGTCGAAGCAAAAATTTTTTTTGCTTCTGATTATGGTGTTCTACAAAGCAGAAGACGTTTAATTCTGATAGGAAAACTCGGGGACGATCATGGCTTCTATCCATTAGTTCAACGTCATCCGACAGAGCAGGATGGAATCTGCGTCAGTGAAATATTTAACGACCTGCCTCCGCTTCACGCAAATGAAGGAACGCCGCTTCCTACTAAAACCAGACATTATGAAGGCAAATATCTGTATGATGCCGGAATTAAAGAAAAGGATGAGGAAGAAGTCACTCTTCACTATGCCAGATATGTCAATGATCATGATAAAGACATTTACCGCAGGGTTGTCGAGGCATGGAATCGAAATCAAACGCGCCTGAAATATACGGACCTTCCTAAAGAAATGTTGACTCATAAGAATACCACTTCTTTCCTGGACAGATTCAGCGTCGTTGCAGATAATCTTTCATATGCACAGACGGTTGTCGCACATTTATCCAAGGACGGTCACTTCTTTATTCATCCGGACATTAAACAGAACCGGTCAATTACACCGCGTGAAGCAGCCAGATTGCAGACATTTCCTGATAATTTCCATTTTGAAACGTCGACGGGAAAGCCCGCATTTGGCCCAATCTTCCGGCAAATCGGGAATGCGGTACCTGTAAGACTTGCTTATTCCCTGGCTAAGGCAATTAATGAGTGCTTTGTGCATCCTGATTCATACCAAAGAGATTTTGATATTTATCATGAGAAGAAAGTAAAAGGAAACAAGGAAGAGGCACAAACTGAACTTCATTTTTAGTTATCAAGACCGGTCCTGCAAGGGCCGGTTTTTGCTATAGACACCTGCAAAAACGGGGGGCGGACTCATTGGACGTCTTGACAAAAGAACAGCGGCATAAGAATATGACACATATTCGGAACCGTGACACTAAAGCAGAAATCCTATTACGAAAAGCACTTTGGCATAAGGGTGTCCGTTATAGAAAAAATGACAGGCGCTTGCCAGGAATACCTGATATTGCCATAACTAAAAGCCATATTGCAATCTTTGTTGACGGGGATTTTTGGCATGGAAGGAATTTGGAATCCCTGACGAATCACATTGACACGCATAAGGATTTTTGGAAAAGAAAATTAACAGGAAACGTCGAAAGGGATAAAGAGGTTAATGATAATTTAACGGAAATGGGATGGCTGGTTCTTCGCTTTTGGGAGACAGACATCAAGAAAGACCTGGAAGGATGCGTGTCAGAGGTGATGAAGTATATTCCGATTACTAATGACAGCAATCATCCCTGAATTTCCTCTATGCACTCCATGGTATAATAAAGGATATTATTTTCCTGTGGTAATGAGAAGAAACGGACATGAGCGAAGAAACGACGGAGAAGGAAGAGCGGAAGTATTTCACTTACATGGTGCGGTGCGCGGACGGGAGTCTTTATACGGGATTCACGGTGGATGATGTGCATCGGCGCGTGGCAGTGCATAATTCCGGGAAGGGCGCGCGGTATACGAGGAGCCGGCTTCCTGTGGTTCTGGCGTGGTATCGTGAGTGGGGAAGGGAGCATGAGGCCCGTTCGATGGAATACCGTTTGAAACGTATGAAGAAAGAGGAGAAGGAGGCCATGGCGGCTTCTTTCGGAGAGGAGAAAACGTGAATCCTGCTGTTAGAAGAACGAAGTATTTGACGGAGGCAGCGGCGGCTGCTGCGATTGCGGCGCTCCTGGTGCTGCTGAAGCTTTTGGCGCCGTTCCTGGTTTTCGTTACGATGATTGCGGCGGCAGTTCCGATTGCCATCATTTGTGATTTCCATGGCATGAAATGGGGACTAGGCACCTGCGTGGCTGAGGTTCTGATCGTGAATATGTTCGGCGGACCTGAAATCGGGCTGACGACGGCTTTCTATGCCGCGGCTCTCGGTCTTGCGATGGGGTATGGTTTCCGCCATAAGCTGTCGTATGCAAAGACGCTGAACCTGACAGCGCTTGCCTATATCGTGGAAATGTCGTACAAGATTGTTTTCTCCATTTATATTCTGGGAATCGCAGATGCGCTTTCGTCGATGATCGACCGTCTGGTGACGTTTGTCCGCTGGGCGTGGCAGCCGCTGTCCCAAATTTTCGGCTTCGACCCGGATCCCGGCAAGACAGTCTTCACGACGTCGGGCATCATCATGGTGGCTTTGATATTCGTCCTGAATGCATACTGCTATGCGTACCTGAATCTGGAAATCGGGAGCGATATCCTGAAACGCATCAAGGCAGGAAGAAGAGAATAGTAAAAATAAAAAAAGAGAGGTCTCGTGAAGAGGCTTCTCTTTTTCATTCCAGGTTATCTGTCTCCTGGCTGTCCTGTCCAGGGATTGTAGTTTCCTCTGTGGCTGTAGTTATTGTTTGGGTTGCCATCTGGATACGTGCGGTGATGAGGCTGGACGTAGTTGCCGTTTTGATTGCGGTAGCCATTGACGTAGACATCAGCGGATGCGGTCTGGGCGCCTGCAAAGAGGGCCGAGAAAAGGATTGCTGCTGCGATGAGTTTCTTCATATACTTCTCCTTTGTCGAATCATATGATTCAGAAAATATTCCAGCCTAATAAAAGGAAATTTTCTATCATGGCTAAAATAGAAACGGGTATCTTTTACTATAAGGTGGCTGGCAGGGATTGTCAACGCAGGAAAACGGTCCGAAATCGAAGAGAAATGATTCCTGTCTCTTATACACATCTGACGCTGCCGACG
>OWHU01001230.1_pt1 | contig 11214 bp, 9 predicted proteins | sample 1732671 | NCBI WGS metagenome assembly OWHU01 (sample SAMN05065740, study PRJEB22554) | human gut metagenome | biome: ENVO:2100002; feature: ENVO:00000062; material: ENVO:00002003 | host: Homo sapiens | place: USA
ACGAGATGAGCGCTAGTCTCGTGGGCTCGGAGATGTGTATAAGAGACAGCTTAAGAAATCAGCCGTCTGCTCAGGCGCTCTGCCCACAAAATTGGCAGGCTTGAGAATAGCCAAGATTTCCTCCTTCGTTGTCATAAACGCAGGGTCAGCCGCAATGCGGTCAACAAGGTCATTTTTTCCGCCCTCAACCTTAACAACAGCGCCTGCTGCCATTGAATGCTGACGAATTTTCTCGTGCAATTCCTGCCTGTCGCCGCCTTTTTTAACTGCGTCCATCATAATGTTTTCAGTTGCCATAAACGGAAGTTCACTCATAAGTCTTGACTCTATTACCTTAGGATATACAACAAGTCCTGAAGTTACATTGATATATAAATCAAGAATACCGTCTGTTGCAAGAAATGCCTCTGCAATTGAAACACGCTTATTAGCCGAATCGTCAAGTGTTCTTTCAAACCATTGCGCAGATGCAGTCCATGCAGGATTGAGCGTATCAATCATAACGTAACGTGAAAGAGATGCAATTCTTTCGCTTCTCATAGGATTGCGCTTATAAGCCATTGCGGATGAACCTATTTGATTTTTCTCAAACGGCTCCTCAATTTCCTTAAGATTTTGAAGAAGTCTCAAATCGTTGGAAAACTTACAGCATGACTGAGCAATAAGACCAAGGCAGTTGCAAACTATGGTATCAAGCTTTCTTGCATAGGTTTGACCGCTTACAGGGAAGCAGGATTTAAAATTCATCTTTTCCGCAATTTTACGGTCAAGCTCCTTACATTTATTATGGTCGCCGTCAAAAAGTTCAAGGAATGATGCCTGAGTACCCGTTGTGCCCTTAGAGCCTAAAAGCATAAGGCTGTCAATAACATGACAAATTTCCTCATAATCCATTACCAAATCCATAAGCCAAAGGGTGGCTCTTTTGCCGACGGTAGTTGGCTGTGCCGGCTGGAAATGAGTAAAGCCGAGGCAAGGCATATCCTTATATTTATCAGCAAATTTAGAAACAGACGCAATTGCGTTAACAAGCTTTTTCTTGATAAGCAAAAGTGCCTCACGCATCGTGATTACATCTGTATTATCGCCAACATAGCAACTTGTTGCGCCGAGATGAATAATAGGCTTAGCCTTTGGGCACTGCTCGCCGTAAGCGTGAACATGGCTCATTACATCGTGGCGAAACTTTTTTTCATACTCTCTTGCGACATCATAATTGATATTATCGGCATTTGCCTTAAGCTCGTCAATTTGCTCCTGAGTGATATCAAGCCCAAGTTCCTTTTCAGCCTCTGCAAGTGCAATCCAAAGCTTTCTCCAAGTTTTGAACTTAAAATCGGGTGAATAGATATATTGCATTTCCTTTGATGCGTAACGGGCATTAAAGGGTGAATTATATGTATCGTTTGGCATTAGTCAAGTCCTACTCTCTTCATCATTTCTGCATAAGCGTCCTCTACACCGCCGAGGTCACGACGGAAACGGTCCTTATCAAGCTTTTCGTGAGTTTTGCTGTCCCAAAAACGGCAGGTATCAGGGCTGATTTCGTCAGCAAGAACAATAGTGCCGTCTGATGTTTTACCAAATTCAAGTTTAAAGTCGATAAGCTCAACGCCGATTGAAAGGAAATATTCTTTTAATACTTCGTTTACCTTGAAGGCATACTTTTTAATTGTGTCAACATCCTCCTGAGTTGCAAAACCGCAGGAAATAGCGTGATAGCTGTTGATAAGCGGATCGCCGAGGTCATCGTCTTTATATGAAAATTCGATTGAAGGGCGAACAAAATCCATGCCCTCTTCAAGACCGAGTCTTTTGCAGATTGAGCCTGCTGCACGGTTACGGATAATAACCTCAAGCGGAACAATTTTAACCTTCTTTACTGCTGTTTCCCTGTCTGAAAGTTCCTTAACAAAATGGGTCGGAACACCGTGCTTTTCAAGAAGCTGCATAAGATAGTTAGACATCTTATTGTTTACAACACCCTTACCTACGATAGTGCCCTTTTTAAGGCCGTTGAATGCTGTTGCATCATCCTTATAATCAACGATTACGATTTCAGGGTCATCTGTTGCCCAAACCTTTTTTGCCTTGCCTTCATAAAGCTGTTCAGTCTTTTCCATATTTAAATATCTCCTTTATTTTAAAAATCCCAAAGGCAAGAAACCGTTTTTCCTGCCCGTAGGTTATATAAATAATTAAAAAATCAAATTATTTCTTGTAAGCCTTTTTAATTCTTTCGATAGCCTCAACCGTTTTTTCGTCATTGCCGAATGAAGTTAAACGGAAGTAGCCTTCACCTGCAGGGCCGAAGCCTGAACCCGGTGTGCCTACTACCTGGCATTTTTCAAGAAGTTCGTCAAAGAATTCCCAAGAGGTGTAACCTTCAGGAACTCTGAGCCAAACATAAGGTGAATTTACACCGCCGTAACACTCAAAGCCCGCATCGCAAAGTCCGTCATAAATAACTCTTGCATTCTTTTGATAATAAGCAAGTGTTTCTTTAATTTCTTTCTGTCCTTCTTCTGTATAAATAGCCTCTGCAGCTCTTTGAGTGATATATGATACACCATTGAACTTAGTAGCCTGACGTCTTGCCCAAAGCGGATTAAGGCTCGTGCCGTTAAATACAAGTTCCTTAGGAACTACTGTATATCCACAACGCATACCCGTAAAGCCGGCTGTCTTAGAAAAAGAACGAAGTTCGATAGCACAGGTCTTTGCGCCTTCAATTTCATAAATTGACTTTGGAATACCCTCCTCAACAACAAATGCCTCATAAGCAGAGTCAAAAAGGATAAGGGAATGATGCTCGTTTGCATAATCAACCCACTTCTTAAGCTGCTCCTTAGTAGCAACCATACCCGTAGGGTTATTAGGGAAGCAAAGATAAATTACATCTGGAACCTCCTTAGGAAGATCAGGTGTAAAATTATTTTCAGCGGTGCATGGCATATAGATAATATTTGACCAAAGTCCGTTTTCGTCTTTATCTCCGCTTCTGCCTGCCATAACGTTTGTATCAACATACACAGGATAAACAGGGTCACAAATAGCAACCTTATTGTCAACAGCAAAGATATCTCCGATATTGCCGCAGTCGCTCTTAGCGCCGTCTGAAAGGAAAATTTCGTCCTTGGCAATGTCAATTCCTCTGCCTGTATAATCATGCTTTTGAATAGCTTCAAGAATAAAATCATAACCGTACTCAGGCGGATAGCCCCTGAATGTAGCCTCGTCTGCCATTTCGTCAACTGCCTTGTGCATAGCTTTAATAACAGCAGGAGCAAGCGGCTTTGTTACATCACCGATTGAAAGACGAATAACGTCTGCCTCAGGGTGAGCAGCTTGATACTCTCTCTGCTTCTTGGCAACAGTTGAGAAAAGATAGCTTGACTCAATCTTCAAAAAGTTCTCATTAATCTTCATATTATTTTAAACCTCCATTTAATACAAATATTTAATCAAATTTATTCAAATCGACTTCGCCCGTAAATACTTCCTTTGCAGGCCCGGTCATAAATACACTGTCGTTTACATCGCCGCTCCAGCTAATATCAAGGTCGCCGCCCAAAAGGTGTATGGTAACGTCATTATCGCAAAGCCCTAAAGTGATTGCGGCAACGGCAGTAGCGCAGGAGCCTGTTCCGCAAGCAAGCGTTTCGCCGGAGCCACGCTCATAAACTCGCATTTCTATATTATTCCTGTCAATTATTTTTGCGAATTCTGCATTAACTCTGTCAGGAAAAACATTCGTATTTCCCTCGCAGGCTTTGCCGTATTTTTCAAGGTCAAAATCCTTTGGATGCTCGTCAATAAACATAACGGCATGAGGATTTCCCATAGAAACGCAGGTCATTTTAAATTCCCTGTCGAGAATTTTAATCGGCTCGTCAATCGCTTTATCGCTGCTTACATTAACAGGAATGTCGCTTGCTTTAAGCGACGGCTTACCCATATCAACCTTTGCGCTTTTAACCTCGCCGTTTTCAACATTAACGTCAATATATTTAACTGCGCCCATTGACTCAATAGTAAACGTGGTTTTGTCGGTAAGCTTATGGTCGTAGCAATATTTTGCAACGCATCTTATTCCGTTGCCGCACATTGCACCTCTTGAGCCGTCTGCATTATACATAACCATTTCAAAATCAGCCTTTGTGCCTTTTTTGATAAGAATTATTCCGTCGCCGCCGATACCGAAATGACGGTCAGATAAAATAATTGCCGCCTTTTCCTCATTTTCGACAAATTCTTCAGTGCAATCAATGTATATATAATCATTGCCGCAACCGTGCATCTTAGTAAATTTCATAAAATCAGTCCGTTTCAAAATTAATTGCAATAAAGCTTGCAATAAAATATGTACTACATAAAATCGTTAATTATTTCCTGAGCAAGCACTGCAATCTTCTTGCCCATTTTCATACTTTCACGCTGGAGATATTTATGCGCCTGAAGTTCGGAAAAGCCGTTGGTTTCTTTGAGAATAAGCTTAGCCTTTGATATAACGTCCTCGTCGCTGACGCTTCGCTTGGTAAAGCTTGAAACACTGTTTACAAGTACGCCGACCGTATTTAAAAACTCCTGCCTGTCAACCGGCAAAGGAAGATAAATAAGGTTACTCATAAAGCTGTCCGTATCCCCACGTGTAAACGCAACAATATCAAACCCCGGTGGAAGATGCTCGGCAATATTACCCGCCGTCATATCCCTTAGACCTTCGGCGCAAACTATAACGCCTTCGCTCATATCCTGAGCGATACTCAACACGCTTGCTCCCGTTGCGCAAACATACGGCACGTCGTAGCCCTCACCTTCAAGAAGAGAGCGCAATTTAAGCGCAGTATCCTTTGACGGATACGCAACCAAAATTTCACGCATACTCTCCACCTCTGCTAACAAATATCTGACAAAAGCATTATACCATATATAATACTTATTATACAATAGAAAAAACTAACTTTTATTATACAAAATAGAGATATGCACAGGCGGTATTTATTGTTAAAATTGGCTGAATATTATTTCTTGGATTATTATACATTTCTAACATTTTACACAGATTTTAAAAAATTTTAACTTTTTTTTGTAACAAAGTAACCAAAAACCGCTTGATTATTTGTTGTAAAGGTGATATGATATGCTTATATAGAAATTATAATAGCGCCAAAATATTATTTTTGACGCTTTTCAATAAAATAAAGGAGATGAAATTTTGGCAAAATTAGACAAAGATTATGAATTCCCTTTGTATATCTTTCACAGCGGAAAAAATTATAAGGCATATGAATTTTTCGGCTGTCATAGAATTAAGGGAGATACATTTGCATTTCGTGTTTGGGCACCTCATGCTCAAAGCGTGTCAACAGTCGGTGATTTTAACGATTGGAACGAAAGCGCCGACGTTATGAAAAAAATCAGCGACGGTATTTTTGAAGCTAAAATAGACAACGTAAAGATTTACGATTGTTATAAATATGCCATTACGACGAAAGACGGCAACGTTATTATGAAAGCCGACCCTTATGCTTTCCACGCAGAAACAAGACCGGGCACAGCATCAAAGGTTTACGAAACAGGCAAATACCGCTGGAATGATTCAACTTGGAAAAAGGCAAATTCGGGCAATATTCTTGAAAAGCCCGTTAATATTTACGAAATTCATTTTGGAAGCTGGAAAAGGCACGAAAACGGCGATTTCTTATCATACAGGCAAATGGCAGAGGAACTTGTGCCTTACGTGAAAGATATGGGATACACTCATATTGAAATGATGCCGATTATGGAATATCCTTTTGACGGCTCATGGGGATATCAGGTTACAGGATATTTTGCTCCGACTTCACGCTACGGAACACCTGACGACCTTATGTATTTTGTTGATGCTTGCCATAAAGCCGGAATAGGAGTAATACTTGACTGGGTACCGGCTCACTTCCCTAAAGACGCTTACGGTCTTTATGAATTTGACGGAGAATGCACTTATGAATACTCCGATATGAGAAAAGGCGAACATAAGGAATGGGGCACAAGAGTATTTGACTACGGCAAAAACGAGGTTAAATCTTTCCTTATTTCCTCTGCAATGTATTGGGTTGACAATTTCCATTTTGATGGGCTTAGGGTTGACGCAGTTGCATCAATGCTTTATCTCGATTACGGACGTGAGGACGGCGAATGGATTCCGAATAAAAACGGCGGAAGAGAAAATCTTGAAGCGGTTGAATTTTTCAAGGAGCTTAACTGCGCAATGTTCAAAGAGCATCCTGAGGTTATGATGATTGCCGAGGAATCGACCGCTTGGCCTATGATTACAATGCCGACAAATATCGGCGGCTTAGGCTTTAATTTCAAGTGGAATATGGGCTGGATGAACGATATGCTCAGATACATTTCGCTCGACCCGCTTTTCAGAAAAGGCAACCACAACTGCATTACATTCAGCTTTTATTATGCATTCAGCGAAAACTTCATTTTGCCTATCAGCCACGACGAAGTAGTACACGGAAAATGCAGCCTTATAAACAAAATGCCCGGTGAATATGAAATGAAATTCGACGGATTAAGGCTGTTTCTTGCATATATGTTTGCTCACCCCGGCAAAAAGCTTTTGTTTATGGGCAGTGAATTCGGTCAATTTATTGAATGGAACTATAAGCAAGGGCTTGATTGGCTCCTTCTTGACTATGAAATGCACAGGAAGATGCTTGGATTTTCCAAAACGCTTAATAAACTTTATAAAGACACACCTGCACTTTGGCAAATTGATTACAGTTGGGACGGCTTCCAATGGATTTCCAGTGAGGACAATGCAAACAGTGTAATTGCCTTTAGAAGAATTGACAAAAGCGGCAATGAAATTATTGCAATATTTAATTTCACACCTAACAGCTTTGACGAATACAGAATCGGCGTTCCAAACGAAGGCAGCTACAAAGTTGTACTTGACACCTCGCTTGAGCAATTTGGCGGCTCAACAATCGCAAAGCACCCCGCATACAAGACAAAGAAGAAAGCTATGCACGGCTTTGAGCAAAGCATCGGCTTAAAGCTTTCGGGTCTTTCGGGTATTTATCTTGAAAAGGTTGCCAAAAAACCTTCAAAATCAAAGGCTAAGGAAAACGGCACAAAGGCAAAAAAACCTAAAAATGCAAAACCTAAAAAGGAAGCAAAGCCCATTGCCGAAAGTAAAGATATAAAAGAAGAAAAAAAGAAAATTTCCAAGGCTGAACCTAAGGCGGAAAAACCTAAAAATAAAAAGGATGAGCCTGTTAAAAAAGCAAAAAAGGCCGTCAAATCGGCGCTTTCTAATAAAAAGAACAAATAAAGGAGAAATGAAATGGCACAAAAAACAGAAGTTGTAGCAATGCTCCTTGCAGGAGGGCAGGGCAGCCGTCTCGGTGTACTTACAAAAAACATCGCTAAGCCTGCTGTTCCTTACGGCGGCAATTACAGAATTATTGACTTTCCTTTGTCAAACTGTGTAAACAGCGGTATCTATACCGTAGGCGTTCTTACCCAGTATCAGCCGCTTGAGCTAAACGACTATCTCGGAAACGGACAGCCTTGGGATTTAGACAGGCAAAACGGCGGTATTCACATTTTGTCACCGTACGAGGCTATCGGCGGCGCAGAATGGTACAAGGGTACTGCAAACGCAATTTACCAAAACATTAATTTTATCGAAAAATACGATCCCGAATATGTTGTAATCCTTTCCGGCGACCATATTTATAAAATGAATTACGCAAAGATGGTTGATTTCCACAAAAAGAACAATGCGGACTGCACAATCGCAGTTCTTGAAGTTCCGTGGGAGGAGGCGTCACGTTTCGGAATTCTTGCAACAAATGATGACGACAGAATTTATGAATTTGCCGAAAAGCCGAAAGAGCCAAAAAGCAACAAGGCTTCAATGGGCGTTTACGTTTTCAGTTGGGATAAGCTCAAGAAATATCTTATTCAGGATGAAAACACAGAGGGTTCGGCTAACGACTTCGGTAAAAATATTATTCCTACAATGCTTGAGGCAGGCGAAAGACTTTTTGCCTTTCCGTTTGCAGGATATTGGAAGGATGTCGGAACAATTGACTCTCTTTGGGAGGCAAACCTTGATATCATCAATCCTAATGTTGACCTTGATTTGAGCGACACAAGCTGGAGGATTTACTCAAGAAATCCTATGGCGCCGCCGCACTACATAGGCAAAGATGCCGTTGTTGAAAATTCGTCCGTCAGCGAGGGATGCGAAATTGAGGGTAACGTCGATTACTCTGTTGTTTCTCCGAACTGCGTTGTTGAAGAGGGCGCAGACGTAAGATACAGTGTTATTATGCCGGGCGCAAAAATCAAAAAAGGCGCAAAGGTTTATTATTCAATAGTTGCCGAGGACGCAGTGATTGAGCCTGACGCTAAGGTCGGCGAAATCCCCGAACTTCTTGAAAAGCCGGAAAATTGGGGCATTGCAGTTATCGGTTCTGGCGCAACAATAAAAACGGGAACTCACATTGCCCCCGGGGTAATGGTTAAAGCAGGAGAGGAGGTATAAGCGATGAACGGAAAATCAGTACTTGGTATGATATTTGCAAACATTCACGAAGAGGCTCTTGATTCGCTTACGGCAATGAGAACTATGGGCTCTGTTCCTTTTTGCTCACGCTTTCGTTTAATCGACTTCCCACTTTCAAACCTTGTTGAAAGCGGAGTTACCAAAATAGGCGTTGTAACAAATGCAAACTTCCGCTCTCTTATGGACCATATTGGCACAGGCAAGCCTTGGGATTTAAGCAGAAAGAGTGACGGCCTTTTCTTGCTCCCTCCGTTTTCGGCAGGAAGCACAAGCATTTGGGGAAATCGTATCGACGCCATATTCGGCAATATGAATTTTCTTCATCAATCGCATCAAACTTATGTTTTGATGACTGATTGCAACAATATTGTAAATATTGATTATTCTAAACTTTTTGATGCTCACGAAAAGAGCGGAGCAGATATCACAATCGTTGGCGTAAAAAGCAAAATGCCTAAAAACATAGGCTCTGTTCTTTGCTTTGACAAGGTAGATGAAAACGGCAAAATTACAGAAATGAGCCTTGACCGTGATGTTGACGACGAAGTATTTTACTCGTGTAACATTATGATTATGAAAAAATATCTTCTTGAAACTCTTATTCAGACTGCTCATTCCAAAAATGAAATTTCTTTTCAAAGAAATATCGTTATGGCAAATGTTAAAAACCTTAATATTCACGCTTTTGATGCGACTGACAGCTTTGTCGGCACAATTGATTCAATTCAAAGCTACTATAAAATTTCTATGTCGCTTCTTGAAAAGGAAAACAGAGATAAGCTTTTCTCATCACCTATTTCAACAAAAGAACGTGACGATATGCCTACCCTTTACGGCCCTGAATCTGCAACTAAAAATTCACTTGTAGCTGACGGCTGTATTATTGACGGCCGGGTTGAAAATTGCATTATTTTCAAAGGCGTCAAGGTTGAAAAAGGCGCAGTGGTTAAAAATTCCATTCTTATGCAGGATACCGTTGTCGGCGAAAATTCAAAGGTAAACTGCGTAATTACGGATAAGAATGTAAGCATAAGAAGTTCTGCTGAGCTTTCAGGTGCCGAAACATTTCCTGTTTGCCTTGTAAAAAACACAAAGGTCTAATTTTGGAGGAATAAAAAATGAAAGTATTATATGTTGCTTCCGAAGCACTTCCGTTTATGGCTTCGGGTGGATTGGGAGATGTTGCAGGTTCACTTCCTGTAGCGCTTCGCAAAAGACTTATAGGTTGCCGTGTTGTTATGCCGCTTTATGACGGAATCAAGCAGGAATTTAAAGACCAAATGAAGTTTATCACTTCTATTTCCGTTCCTGTTTCTTGGCGCCGTCAATATTGCGGAATATTTGAAGCCAAGGCTAACGGCGTCATTTACTATTTCCTTGACAACCAATATTATTTCAAACGTGACGGAATTTACGGCCATTATGACGATGCCGAACGTTTTGCATTCTTTGCAAGAGCGGTACTTGAAATTATTCCTGCTATTGATTGGAAACCCGACATCATTCACTGCAACGATTGGCAAAGTGCATTAACTCCGCTTTATTACAGTTGCTACTATGCTAACAAAATGGGATATGAAAATATCAAAACCGTTTTCACTATCCACAATATTCAATATCAGGGCAAATACGGCGACGAACTTCTTAACGACGTTCTCGGAATTGCGCCGGAGTACAGCAATCTTATTATGTATGACGGCCTTGTAAACTTTATGAAAGCCGGCATTGAATGTGCAAACAAGGTCACAACCGTTTCCCCTACATATGCAAAGGAAATTCTTGACCCGTGGTACAGCTACGGTCTGGACCCTATTTTAAATCAGCGCAGCTGGAAGCTTTGCGGCATTTTAAACGGTATTGACACAGATAACTACAACCCTGAAACCGATAAGGATATTTGGGCCAACTACAATGCAGACGATTTTTCAAACAAAGCTAAAAACAAAGCTGAGCTTCAAAAAATGATGGGTATGAACGTTGACCCTGACGTTCCCGTTGTCGGCATTGTTACGAGACTTGTAGGTCACAAAGGTGTAGACCTTATGAAAGAAGTGCTTGAAAAGAGCCTTTATGAGCGCAATATTCAATACGTTGTTCTTGGCAGCGGTGAATGGGAATATGAAAACTATTTCCGCTATCTCCACGATAAGTACCCTGACAAGGTTGGTATTACTATCGGCTTTGTGCCTGACCTTGCAAGAAAGATTTATGCAGGAGCAGATTTATTCCTTATGCCAAGCAAGAGCGAGCCTTGCGGACTTTCGCAAATGGTTGCGCTTCGCTACGGCACACTGCCTATCGTTCGTGAAACAGGCGGCCTTAAGGACTCTATCACCGACTGCGGCGACGGACAGGGCAACGGATTTACATTCAAAACTTATGACGCATACGATATGCTCGGTGCTATTTACAGAGGTGTTGACGCATATAACAGCAAGGATTGGAACGTTCTTGTTAAACGTGCGCTTGAATGTGATATGAGCTGGGGCAAGAGTGCAAACGAATATATTAAAATGTATCGTTCGCTTCTTAAATAATAAATCAAAACATATGACAAAAAGCAGAAGTCAGTTGACTTCTGCTCAGACTGTCGATAAAGTGGCTAAACCCTGTCTCTTATACACATCTGACGCTGCCGACGA
>OWHU01001242.1_pt1 | contig 11119 bp, 6 predicted proteins | sample 1732671 | NCBI WGS metagenome assembly OWHU01 (sample SAMN05065740, study PRJEB22554) | human gut metagenome | biome: ENVO:2100002; feature: ENVO:00000062; material: ENVO:00002003 | host: Homo sapiens | place: USA
CGAGATGAGCGCTAGTCTCGTGGGCTCGGAGATGTGTATAAGAGACAGGTAAAGTGGTCAGGATGCGGAATAAGGTACTCTTCCCCGCCCCGTCAGGACCGATCAGCCCGAAAATTTCTCCCTGCTCTACCGCAAAAGAAACCTCTTTCAGTGCCTCTACTTTCCCGTAGCTCTTGCTGATTTCCTTTACAACGACTATGGGTTCTCCTTTTTCCATACCACACCTCCATACATACCAATCTTCAACGAACCGTCATTTTTCACGGCAATCTTCACTGCGTATACCAGATTGGCACGTTCATTTTTAGTCAGAATCGTTTTGGGGGTAAACTCCGAACGGTCCGAAATCCAAGTGACCACACCGGGATAGGCTTTCTGTTCCGAATTTCCATAATCGGAATACACCGTCACTTTATCCCCCAATTTCACTTGGGACAATTGCTCTGAAGTAACATAAGCCCGCAAATACATCCGGTCTACCTCACCCACTTTAAACAACGGTTTGCCAACGGATGCCAGTTCTCCCGCTTCCGCATATTTTGCCAGTACCGTACCTTCAATAGGTGACTGAATATGGCACTTGTTCAACTGATCTTCTACCTGTGCCACTTGTATACTGACCGAATTCCCCTGTTCCGTCAGACTGTTCGTACTCTTCATCAATGAGGATTCCTGAGCAATCAACTGCCGCTGAAGCAAGGTTACCTGTGCATCCCAGTCATCCAGTTGTTTCTGATTGGCAGCTCCGGCAGCAAGCAGGTTCTCTACCCGCTTCTTTTCCCTTTGCGCTGTAGTAATTTGCTGTTTGGTAGCGGCTATCTGTTTGGCCAGATCGGGGCGCTGGCTTTCCACCGATTTCATGCTTGCTTCCAGTTGCAACTTTTTCAGATATAACTGGACGGTATCTACCAGCCCGACTTCTTCGCCGGCTTTCAATCTTGTTCCTTCTTCCACTTCCAGTTGCAGCAGTTTTCCCGCCGCTTCGGCGGAAACGATCACTTCCGTAGCTTCAAAGGTTCCCGTTGCATCATAATCGGGCGTTCCGTTTCCACAGGCAGAAAGCAACCATACTGCCATCCCGTATATTCCTATTTTTGTCATTCGTTTCATATCCGACAGATTTTTATTAATGATTAGTAGTATATTTCAATTGATAGATACCCATCAACCGTTGAATCTCATGCATTGCCTTCGCCTGACGGGCAAGACTCTCATTCGTCAGTTCTCTGAGCATCTCTGTTACTGTCAACGTACCATTCGCAACTTTGGCTTCCGCAGCCCGACGAATATTCGTACGCAACCGGATAATTTCATCATCATCCTGCATCTGCTTCTCCAACGAACGGACAGACTGATCTTGCTGCGTCATTTCCAGTCTCGTATTAAAAAGAAACACATCCCGATTGCTGTCCAGTTGCTGCCGTTTGTTTTCAATCACCCGACGGTCGTTCTTCAACGTATACAGACTCCCGAAATTCCATGAAAGCCGGACACCTGCAATATAATAAGGAGAAAATTCATTCTTCAGCATATTCAATCCCGGGTTACCGTAAGCTCCCTGCACAAACAATCCGAAATGAGGAAGATGGCGCACATTCAAGGCTTTCTCTTGTACCTGCAAACCGGCCCCCAGTGCGTCAAACCACGACAGCTCCGGTCGGCGAATCTCACTGACAGTCGACAATTCGTTTTGAGGAACAGGCTTCTCCAATACTGTCTCCGGCGAAAGCACCTCTCCCATCAATAACGAAAGCATCTTCAAATAAGCCATACGGGAAGAAGTCAGTTCCACTCTCTTCTGACGGGTATTCAACTGCTCCACTTTCACAGCATCCAGATCGGCCTGATTAGCTATTCCATTTTCCACATAAGCTGTAATCTGACGGAAGTTCCGTCCCAGTTCATCTTGCAGCAAGGCATTCTGAGCCAACTGCTCATCCAACATAAGAATTCCAAAATACAAATCATTCACACGGCCATTCAACGCATACATATCGACGTTCAACTTTTCCCTGTCGATCTCCGCTTCCGCTGTAACCTTTTTCTTCTGCATCCGGATTCCTCCGCCATCCCATATCTGTTGCTGTAACTCCAGCATCACCTGATACTGGTCTTTGGCCATCCCTTTGATATCCACACCGGGAATGGTAATAGGCAACTCCGTCACATCACTTTGATAAGAAGCCTTTGCTGAAAGAGCAAACTGAGGCAAGTATCCCCTCACCGCATTTTCCAGATTATATTCTTTCGTCTTCTCCACTAAATCATATTGACGCACCAATGGATAGTTATCCTGCGTTTTTTGCTGACATTCTTCTAGTGTTATATGTCCGGTCTGCCCATATATTCCGGCCATGAACAGTAAAAGCGAAAGACTAAAAATAATTCTTTTCATACGCATTTTTTCTATGAATTTAAAGATAGACAAAGATAGACCTTTAAGTAATAGTTTCACATTCTGATAGTTGGAAAATATGTCCCAATAGTTCGATTCATCCTAAAAAAAGAGAAGATTCAAGGGCTATTTCTTATCTTTGCCGGAAAAGAACTGAGAAAATGGAACAGAAGAAACCGATGGAATTAGGCCTCCAACTGTTGAAGGATATAAATATAGTACGTCACAACGAATTTCGCTTCATCAATGCCGAATTCGGATTCGTGACAAGTTTCTCTAAAATGGAAACGACTATCTTCAGTGTCGGACAACCGTACCGGCTACAGGAAGGCCGTATTGCTATTGTCACTAATGGCTCGGCACGTGTTTTAATCAATCTGATCGAATATATTTTCCTGCCCGACCATATATCCCTGATAGCTCCCAACTCTATCATACAAATCATAGAAGTATCTCACGATTTTGATGCTCACATGATGGCAGTAGACCTGAACTTTCTGCCGATATCCGGAAAGGAAGAATTCTTCACCCATTTCCTCCAACAAAAGAAAAATCTCCTGTTTCCACTGTCTACCGAAGAACAAATACAGATAGAGAATTTTGTGACGGTCATGTGGAGTGTATTGCAAGAACCTATATTCAGAAAAGAGGTCATTCAGCATTTACTGGTAGGATTACTATATAATATAGAGTATATAGCCAAAAGCAAAGGGCAGGCCGAACTCAGTCCATTAACCCATCAAAACGACATTTTTCAGCGCTTCATTTCTTTGGTCAACACCTATAGCAAGACAGAACGGAATGTCAGTTTCTATGCGGATAAACTTTGTCTCACTCCCCGTTATCTGAACACTGTAATCCGGCAAACCAGCCAGCAAACAGTAATGGACTGGATAAACCAGTCCATTATACTAGAGGCTAAAGTATTGCTAAAACATAGCAACCGCCTTGTTTATCAGATATCAGATGAATTAAACTTTCCCAATCCGTCTTTCTTCAGCAAGTTTTTCAAACGAATGACCGGAATGACGCCTCAGGAATATCAAAAGAATTAAGGATTACTTTGAAAACTCCTTTATCCGCTGTTCTTCCTCCAGTTTACAAATCAACAGTGTATTATCTTTCTCAGCAATGATATATCCATCCAGACCCTGAATAACGACCCGTTTCTCTTCACTGGTATGTACGATGCAGTTCTTGCTTTCGTACAAACGGACATCGGCCCCTACCGTAGCATTTCCGGATTTATCTTGTGGCAACAGTCCGCGGAGCGCTCCCCAGGTCCCCAAGTCCGACCAACCGAAAGAAGCCGGAAGTACATAGATTTCCTGTGCTTTTTCCATTACGGCATAGTCTATGGAAATAGCTTCGCAGGTAGGGAACAGCTTTTTAATCGTTTCATTTTCCTTCTCCGTATAGAAATCGGGGAAAATACGATCGAAGATTTGCGCTATGCCCGGAGCATATACACGCATCACGGAAGTGATAGTACGCACATTCCAAACAAAAATTCCTGCATTCCAGAAGTAGTTACCCTCGGCCAGATATCTGTCGGCAGTCTCCCTGTCCGGTTTTTCCTTGAATGCATCTACCGTAAAAATCTCTTTATCAGTCATGATCTGATCTCCGGCAGCAATATATCCATATCCGGTTTCCGGGCGAGTCGGTTTGATACCCAGCGTTACGATAGCACTGCTGTTGTCAGTAAAACGAAGTGCTTTCTCTACTACCCGGCGGAATTCACCTGTATTGATAACCAATGCATCCGACGGAGTCACCACCACATTGGCGTTCGGATGTTTTTTCTTGATTTTCCAGCAAGCATAGGCGATGCAGGGAGCAGTGTTTCGTGCACAAGGCTCTGCAAGGATATTGCTTTCAGGAATCTCCGGCAATTGCTCCCGGACGATATCAATATATTTCTCGGACGTCACTACCCACACATTTTCCCGTGGACAGACGCCATCAAAACGATCAGCAGTCAGTTGAATCAACGTACGCCCGCATCCCATTACATCAATAAATTGCTTGGGACATTCCGGTGTACTCATCGGCCAAAAACGACTACCGATGCCACCAGCCATAATTACGATATGATTATCCATGCTCATATTACTCCCCTGTTTTAGAATATTTGTGAAATAATTGCGCAATTTACACCAATTTGTCCAATCATGCAACTTATAAACATTAAAAAAAGATAGTGACACTATACAGGAAGGATAGTGTAAGCATACTGACAGGATAGTGACACTATCCCATGCTTATAGTGACACCATCCCAAAAACAGAAATTCATAAAAAAAGCCGCCCCCGAATGCACGGGAACGACTTTTCCAACTTATTATACAACAATTTATTATTTCTTACTTATACTCTTCCCAGCTCTTGATGGCAATATCATCAACGGTCATCGTACAGAAAGCATTGATAAATGCACTTGCCAGACGGGCGTTCGTTATCAACGGCACGTTCAGGTCGATAGCCGCGCGACGTATTTTATATCCATTATCCAGTTCTCCGGCAGTCAGGTTCTTCGGGATATTGACTACCATGTCAATTTCCTTATTATGAAGCATTTCCAATGCCTGCGGATGTCCTTCTTCACTCGGCCAGTAGACAAGCGTACTTTCAATGCCGTTCTCAGCAAAGGTTTTATGAGTACCGCCGGTTGCAAAGAGTTTGTATCCCTTGTTTACCAACATACGTGCTGCATCCATCATATCAGCCTTCTGCTTCATTGTACCCGTAGAAAGCAGGATGTTCTTTTTAGGAATACGGTAGCCGACAGACAGCATGGCTTTCAGTACGGCACAGGAAGTGTCACTTCCGATACAGCCGACCTCACCTGTAGAAGCCATATCTACTCCCAATACAGGGTCAGCTTTCTGCAAACGGTTGAAAGAGAACTGCGAAGCCTTAATTCCCACATAGTCCAGTTCAAAGAGATTCTTTTCCGGTTTCTCCACAGGAAGACCCAGCATCACTTTGGTTGCCAGCTCAATGAAGTTTATCTTCAGCACTTTGCTGACAAACGGGAAAGAACGGCTGGCACGCAGATTACATTCGATTACCTTAATATCATTATCTTTTGCCAGGTATTGGATGTTGAACGGACCGGAAATATTCAATGCCTTGGCAATCTCACGGCTGATGCGTTTGATGCGACGGACAGTTTCCACATACAACTTCTGAGGCGGAAACTGAATAGTGGCATCACCGGAGTGTACACCGGCAAACTCAATATGTTCGCTGATTGCATAGGCTATGATTTCGCCATTCTGCGCCACAGCATCCATTTCTACCTCCTTCGCATGTTCGATAAACTGGCTTACTACCACCGGATGCTTCTTTGATACATTGGCAGCCAGTTTCAGGAAGCGTTCAAGCTCTTCCTGATTGGAGCAGACATTCATCGCAGCACCCGAAAGCACATAAGACGGACGAACAAGAACCGGGAAACCGACTTCATCGACAAACTCATTGATATCCTCCAGCGATGTCAACTCACGCCAGCGTGGTTGGTCTACACCAATACGGTCGAGCATCGCTGAGAACTTTTCACGGTCTTCGGCATTGTCGATGCTCTGAGCACTTGTTCCCAGTATGTGAATGTTCTGGGCATCCAGACGCAAGGCAAGGTTATTCGGAATCTGGCCACCGGTAGATACGATGACACCGTGCGGATTTTCCAGTTCAAGAATATCCATTACCCGTTCGAATGTCAGTTCATCAAAGTAGAGACGGTCGCACATGTCATAGTCTGTAGATACCGTTTCCGGATTATAGTTGATCATAACACTGCGCCAACCTTCCTTGCGAATGGTATTCAGAGCCTGCACACCGCACCAGTCAAACTCTACAGAAGAACCGATACGGTAGGCACCGGAACCCAATACGACAATGGATTTATGGTCACCCAGATAATGTACATCGTTTGCCACTCCGCTATAGGTCAGATACAGATAATTGGTCTGCGCCGGATATTCGGCAGCCAGTGTATCGATCTGTTTTACCACCGGAAGGATACCGGCAGCCTTACGATACTTGCGGACATACAGGCTTCCATTTTCCATATCACCTTCATAACCGATAGCACGGGCAATCTGGAAATCGGAAAAGCCCTGAACTTTAGCCTTGCGAAGCAGTTCCACAGGCAGATCGGCAATCTGTTTATGATTATTTCCCCATTCGTGCATTTCTTCCGAAGTCTTCATTATATTCATCAACTTCTGAAGGAACCATTTGTCAATCTTCGTCAGTTCATGCACCTGATCAATGGTGTATCCTGCACGAAAGGCTTTTGAGATCACAAAAATACGTTTATCGGTCGGTTCGCGCAGTGCTTTGTCAATATCAGGAATTACTAGTTCTTTGTTTTCCACGAATCCGTGCATTCCCTGTCCGATCATACGGAGGCCCTTCTGAATAGCTTCTTCAAAAGTACGTCCGATTGCCATCACTTCACCTACCGACTTCATGGAAGAACCCAGTTCCTTGTCTACCCCATGGAATTTTCCCAAGTCCCAACGTGGAATCTTACATACCACATAGTCCAAAGCCGGTTCGAAGAAAGCAGAAGTAGTCTTTGTCACCGAGTTCTTCAAGTCGAAGAGTCCGTAGCCGAGTCCCAGTTTGGCAGCCACGAATGCCAACGGATATCCGGTTGCCTTAGAGGCCAGGGCCGAGGAACGGGAAAGACGGGCATTTACTTCGATGACGCGATAATCTTCCGATTCGGGGTCGAAAGCATACTGTACATTACATTCGCCGACAATACCGATGTGGCGGATAATACGGATAGCCAGTTCACGAAGTTTATGATATTCACTGTTGGTCAGTGTTTGAGACGGAGCAATAACGATAGACTCACCGGTATGAATCCCCAGTGGGTCAAAGTTCTCCATATTACAAACTGTAATACAGTTGTCGAAGCGGTCGCGGACGACTTCGTATTCGACTTCTTTCCACCCCCGAAGCGATTTTTCCACCAACACTTGCGGAGAAAAAGAAAAGGCTTTTTCTACCAGTACATCCAGTTGCTCTTCATTGTCACAGAAACCGGAGCCCAAGCCACCCAGCGCATAAGCCGCACGGACAATGACCGGATATCCCAATTCCTTCGCTGCACGACGGGCATCTTCCGCATTTTCTACAGCTTCACTTTTAATGGTCTTGACATTGATTTCGTTCAGTTTCTGTACAAAGAGTTCACGGTCTTCCGTATCCATAATGGCTTGTACGGGAGTACCGAGTACTTTTACATTATACTTTTCAAGGATTCCTTCTTTATATAAAGCAACTCCACAATTCAGCGCGGTCTGTCCGCCGAATGCCAGCATAATACCTTCCGGCTTTTCTTTCTGGATTACTTTCTCTACAAAATACGGAGTGACCGGAAGGAAGTAAATTTGATCTGCCACTCCTTCGGATGTCTGTACGGTAGCAATATTCGGATTGATAAGAATGGTTTCAATCCCTTCTTCTTTCAAGGCTTTGAGTGCCTGCGAACCGGAATAGTCAAACTCACCGGCTTCACCGATTTTCAAGGCACCGGAACCCAGCAGCAATACTTTCTTTATATTTTCTTTCATGATAGTCGGTTATTTAAGCAGGTTTACAAATTCATCGAACAGGAATTCCGTATCCGTAGGACCACTTGCAGCTTCGGGATGGAACTGTGCAGAGAACCAAGGATTTTTCTTGTGTTTGATTCCTTCGTTAGAACCATCATTCATATTGATGAACAGCGGTTCCCAATCTGCCCCCAGCGTATTATTGTCTACCGCATAACCATGATTCTGCGAAGTGATGAAACAACGTTCCGTGCCAACCATGCGTACCGGCTGGTTGTGGCTGCGATGCCCGTATTTCAGCTTGTATATTTTAGCCCCTCCGGCTTTGCTCAGCAACTGGTTACCCATGCAGATACCGAAAATAGGTAACTTGGGATTCTGCATCGCCTTACGGATGTTCTGCACGGCAGCATCACACGTATCCGGATCACCCGGTCCGTTGGAGATGAAGAGTCCGTCGAACTTCAGATGATTGAAATCATAATTCCAGGGTACACGGATCACTTCCACATCCCGGCGAAGCAGGCAACGGATAATGTTCGTCTTCACACCGCAATCCACAAGCACCACTTTCTTCTTGTCCGCCCCCTCGTTATAACGGATCACCTCTTTGCATGAAACCTTGTCTACGTAGTTCACTCCACTGTATACAGCTTCCGGAGCACTCTCCGGTTCATCGTCAAATACGATCCGTCCCATCATCACCCCATGTTCACGCAACACTTTGGTCAGCTCACGGGTATCGATCCCTGTAATGCCCGGCACCTGCTCACGCTTCAGCCAGTCAGCCAGACTCTCAACGGCATTCCAATGACTGTATTCCTGTGAGTAATCGCTTACGATAATAGCTTCGGCATGGATGCGTTCGCTCTCCATAAACGTAGCCAGTCCGTTGGGCTCTATGCTAAAAGGAGGTACACCATAGTTGCCCACCAGCGGATACGTCAGTGTCATCAACTGCCCCGCATACGAAGGGTCGGTCAGACTCTCCGGATAACCGGTCATGGCGGTATTGAACACTACTTCACCTGCCACGGGCTTTTCGTAACCGAACGACTTACCGTGGAAACGGCTCCCGTCGTCAAGGATCAAAGTCACATTCTTCATTCTTATCTTTTCTTTATTTAAGTTCACCTTTCTTTTAAAATTGGTACACCTGCTCGATGTAGTTAATAAATGCTTCGTTCAGCAGCTTCACCCCGCCCGGTGTAGGATAGTTGCCACTGAAGTACCAGTCTCCCGTATGATTGGGACACGCCTCGTGCAGCCCCTCGAGCGGCTGGTAGACAATCTGCACTTTCGCTTTCGTTCCTTTCGGCGTCAGCAGTTCCACCATCTTTTCCGAAATCTCCTCATCGGTGAAAGGAGCATAAATATCCTTCACATAGTTCACCATCTGCTCTTTCGGCAGTCCCGCCTGGTCTTTCGATTTACGGTAAGCAGCGGCGATCACATCTTTCATGTCCCGGTCTTTCAGTAATTCGACTGCCGCTTTAAAAGCAATAAACTCACTCATCTTTGCCATATCGATGCCGTAATAATCGGGATAACGTACTTGTGGAGAAGAACTCACAATAACAATCTTCTTCGGCCCCAGTCGATCGAGAATGCCGATGATACTTTGGCGGAGTGTTGTGCCCCGCACAATGCTGTCATCGATAATCACCAAATTATCAATACCGGCACGCAAACTACCGTAGGTAATATCATACACATGGGCCGCCAAGTCATTGCGACTGTTGCCTTCGGCAATAAAGGTGCGCAGTTTGATATCTTTGATAGCCACCTTTTCGCTACGGATACGCCGGGAAAGTATAAGTTCCAGTTCCTCCATGTTCGGATTATGCCCCAAAGAGGCTATCTGCCGTACTTTCTCTTCATTGAGATAGTTGTCCAGCCCTTCGAGCATTCCATAAAACGCCACTTCGGCCGTATTGGGGATAAAGGAAAAAACCGTATGGTCAAGGTCATTATTGATCGCCTTCAAAATACGCGGGATTAATTTCTCACCCAGCAGTTTGCGTTCCTTATAAATATCCACATCACTCCCCCGGGAGAAATAAATACGCTCAAAAGAACATGCCCTTCTCTGACGGGACTTATTGATCTGAGTGGTACGGAGCTGGCCCGCCTTGTTGATAAGGAGTGCCTGCCCCGGCTGAAGTTCTTTAATCTCTCCGACAGGTACATTAAGGGCAGTTTGTATGACAGGCCTTTCGGAAGCCAAGACGGCAATTTCGTCATCCTGATACCAAAATGCAGGACGAATGCCCCACGGATCACGGATTGCAAATGATTCACCGCTTCCTGTCAATCCGCAAATGACATATCCCCCATCCCACTCTTTACTGGAAGAACGCAGCACGTTGGCAAGATCGATATGCTCTTCGATATAGTTGGTCACCCCCATACCTGTCAGTCCCTCCGCCTCTGCCAGATTGAAAAGACGCTCCACTTCACGATCAAGGCGATGTCCTACCTGCTCGAGCATGATATAAGTATCGGCATATTTACGGGGATGCTGACCGATAGCTGTAATACGGGCAAAAATCTCATCCACATTTGTCATATTGAAATTACCGCAAAGTGCCAGATTCTTGGCACGCCAGTTATTTCTTCTCAAGAAAGGATGAACATAAGAGATACCCGATTTTCCGGTAGTAGAATAGCGTAAATGCCCCATATAAGCCTCTCCGGCAAAGGGCAGATTACGTTTGGCAAAGCCGGCATCGTGCAACTGTTCGGAAGTCAGGTCCTTAAAATTGCCCTGTACCGTTTCAAATATTTCAGTAATAGCTCCCGACCCCAACGCGCGTTCACGGAACATATATTCCTCACCGGGATTGGCAGCGAGCTTCACACAGGCAAGTCCGGCACCTTCCTGCCCACGGTTGTGTTGCTTCTCCATCAAAAGATAAAGTTTATTCAACCCGTACATCCAAGTGCCATACTTTTTTTCGTAATACTCCAAAGGCTTAAGCAGGCGTATCATGGCGACGCCACATTCATGCTTTAATTGTTCCATAATAATAATGTGCCAATATGCCAATGTGGTAATGTGCCAATTGGCTGCGCACACAATATATTAATTATTGATATTATTTATTTTCAGTTCATTGGCAAATCCCTTCATTGCCACATTGGCTAAT
>OWHU01001245.1_pt1 | contig 11048 bp, 9 predicted proteins | sample 1732671 | NCBI WGS metagenome assembly OWHU01 (sample SAMN05065740, study PRJEB22554) | human gut metagenome | biome: ENVO:2100002; feature: ENVO:00000062; material: ENVO:00002003 | host: Homo sapiens | place: USA
GATGAGCGCTAGTCTCGTGGGCTCGGAGATGTGTATAAGAGACAGGTTCTACCGGCGGCTGATCGCTTTGCGGCACGATGCTCCGGCTCTCGCTTCCGGGGAGCGGGGCGGCTCCTTCGTCGAAATCCGCAACAATGCCGAGGATTGCCTGCTGACTTTCGTGAGGGAAACTCCGGAAAATCGGGTAGTCGCCCTGTTGAACGTATCGCCTTATGAAGTACATGCCGATTTCGATACGGGAATCTACGCCGGAGGCTATGCGGACGCCCTGACGGGCGAACGCGTACAGCTCTGCTCGCATGTCGATGAGCGGATGTCGGGCTGGAGCTTCCGGATTTTGACACGGCCGATGTAGATAGGCCGGATTTTTTCGTACATTTGCCGGCGACGGGGAGGCCGTTTTGCGAAGCGGCAATGGCTTCCCGGTTTCGGAAATGCGCATATAATATAAGTTGCATTAGTAGGTTTAGTAGGACGATGAAAAAAATAATTCTGACGATATTTTGCCTCGGAATGCTGTTCCCGCTTCTGGGTTCGGCAGCCCGGCCGTACGGTGTGGAGGAGATTCCCAACGTGCAGGTCGGCAACCGTTATCGGTTCACGTCGAATCCCGACGGGGTTCTTTCCCCTTCGGCAGTCGCCGAGATCGACTCGCTTTGCTATTCGCTCAGGCATCGGGCGTTGGCCCAGGTCGCCGTGGTCGCTGTGGAGGATATTCGCGGAGATGATCTTTTCTCCTTCGCCCATACGCTTTTTTCCCAATGGGGTGTCGGCCGCGCCGATTCGGACAACGGACTGGGCATTCTCTTGGTCGTCGATCGCCGGGAAGTGCGGTTCGTGACCGGACCGGGACTGGAAGGCGTCTTGCCCGATGCACTTTGCAAGCGGATCCAGATGCGTTACATGCTGCCGTATTTCCGGGAGGGAGATTACAGCGCCGGCATGGTGGCGGGGCTGCGTGCCGTGGCATCGGTGCTTGAGGGCAGCGAGCTCGATTCGGGCGGCAACGACGATTTCCGGGCAACGGACGATTTGCCGGCGTGGGCGGTTTTCCTGATCGTCTTTCTGGTCGTCTTCGTGCCGCTGGGCGTCATGCTGGTCGGATTCTACCGTTCCAGACGTTGTCCCCGGTGTCGTGCTTTCGCGTTGGTGCTGCAATCGCGGAACCTTGTCGGGCAGACGGATCATTATAATCTGTTCGAAGACACTTACCGTTGCGGCAAATGCGGTTTCGTCGTGAAGCGGCAGTCCCGAAGTGCGCGCAGCGATAACAACAACCACCGCAGGGGCGGCGGCATGTGGATCGGAGGTTTCGGCGGCGGACACGGTTCGGGCGGCGGCTTCGGTGGAGGTTTCGGCGGCGGCAGCTTCGGCGGCGGGGGTGCCGGTTCCCGTTGGTAAATTTGGAAATTCACTTAAAAAACGATAGAAAAAAATGAAAAAAGTTATCTGGATCGTAGTGGTCGTACTCGTGGTGCTGTTCATCAGCGGCTCCTGTTCGGCCTATAACAGAATGGTCACGGCCGAGGAGTCCGTCAATACGACCTGGGCCGATGTCGAGGCGCAGTACCAGCGTCGTTCCGACCTGATCCCCAATTTGGTCAATACCGTCAAGGGCTATGCCGCGCATGAGCAGGCTACTTTTACCGAGGTGGTCGAAGCCCGTGCCCAGGCCATGTCGTTCAAACTGGATGCAGCGGACCTGACGCCCGAGAAGCTGGCCGAGTTTCAGCAGGCGCAGCAGAAGGTGGGATCGGCTCTGGGACGTCTGATCGCCGTTGCGGAGCAATATCCCGACTTGAAGGCCAACCAGAATTTCCTGGAGCTGCAAGCCCAACTGGAAGGAACGGAAAACCGGATCGCCGTGGCCCGCACACGCTTCAACGATGCGACCCGGCAGTATAATGTGACGATTCGCCGTTTCCCTGCCAACCTGATCGCGGGCATGTTCGGCTTCGATCAGAAAGCCTATTTTGCGGCCGAGGAAGGTGCGCAGACCGTACCGGAGGTGAAGTTCTGATATTCCGGGCTGTGAACGACGATGCGGCGATCTTCTTAGATCGCCGCATCGCGTTATGTGAAGAGCCTGCGGATGGTCGTGAAAGTTTCGGAATATCCGCGTTTCGGGTTTTTCTGGTCTGGTTTTCGGGGTTATACGGGTTCGAGGTATGAAGATCCCGTTTCCGGCGGAATCGCTCGCGGCAGAAGTTACATCGTGCGCTTGACTCCTTTCCGGATTAGCATCCGATTGACCGGAAGTGCTGCGAAGAATCCGCACAGCATGGCTATCTGCATCATAAACCAGAAGGTCCACCCTGTTCGGGGCAACGTGTCACCGGAGAAGAATATCAAAAATACGAGGTTCATCCAGCCATACATACCCGCCTGCCATGCCGTGAGTGACAGGAAGTCTGCTTCGCCGGCTTTCATAAGCGCTTCACCCGGGGAGATGCGGTGCATGCTTCGGATCGCGGCATACTGAAAACCGATGCCGAAGACCAGAGCCAGCAGGTAATCCAGAACCCAGCTTCCGAGTATCAGGCTGCCGCCTATCGAAATCGGGACGATCCAGGTGAACCATTCGCCTGTCAGATCGGCCAGGGTGCATCCGGCTCCGCAGTGGAGCGTAGAGAGAACCACCGATCGCCATTTCGGGTAGCAGTCCGTTTCGGCCATCGTTGAATCCGGCCCCTTGTTCGTATTTTTTATATATGGACCCGATCCGATCCCCCTTTTCGAATATGCGTTCGGTCCCGAAATGTCGGTTTGCATACCTTGTTCCGATGCGGTTGTCAATTTCATGGACCCGTTTTGCGGTATATGGTCGTGGGGCAGTCGCATCACCATATCGGGTGTTCTTTCCGTCGGTTCGCGTTTGTCCGGAAGTCTTAATCGCATGTGGTGTGCAGGTTCGGGCGGCAGGGTGTTACGGCTGTTGGGTTTCACCCTTCCGAGCAGGAGGTAAGCCCATAGCCCCAACGGTCCGGCCCATAATCCGGTGAGTACCCATACGCTGTCCATGATTCTCATAGGCTGGGGACGTCGTCTGAGGTCGAGAGCTATCAGCATGGCTGCGAGCACTCCCGATATGACAAAAATGGCCGAAATAATGGTTAATGCATGCATATCCGATGATAATTATTGCCCGATTCTTACAAGATGCGTACCGATTTTCGGATCTTGCCCGGGGAGCGGTTGGAGCGGGGGAGTGTCCGTTTTCCGGGGTATCCGGCTGTGGGGCGAACCCTTTTTTGCCGCAGGGAGGTATTGATAAAAATTTCGGGGATCGCGGTTAAAATACCCGATAAATTTTTGTACTTTTGTTCCTTGAATTATCGTGGATAATTGTGACCATACCTTATGTTAAGCGTTTTATTCTACCTTTTCCTGTTCGTTATCTGCACTTTTTTTCTGGTATTGTCCGCCGTGGCGTTGCTTTTGACGTGGCCTTTCGACAAATCCCGGAGGATCGTGCACGAACTGTCCCGGATACTGGTCCGTATTTTCTATGCAGTTCCGTCTCTGTGGAAGTTCCGGGTTACCGGCAGGGAGTATATCGACCGTCGCAAACCGTACGTTATCGTGGTCAATCACCAGGCCGGCCTGGATATTCCGACCCTCTATTTCGTACCGCTCAACTTCCGGTGGGTTTCCAAGCGGGAAGTTTTCAAGGTGCCGTTTTTCGGCCAGTTCCTTTTGCTGCACGGGGATATCTGCATCAACCGGGGACATGCTACGGCCGCGATGGAGAAGGTGATCCGCGACGGAAAGCTGTGGCTTTCGCGCGGGGCTTCGGTGGCGATCTTTCCGGAGGGCACGCGTTCGCACGACGGCGAAATCCATCGTTTCAAGGCGGGGGCTTTCACGCTGGCGCGCGAGGCGGGCGTTGAAATTCTGCCTGTGGTGCTCGACGGTACGACCACGATGATCGGCCGCAACGGGATGTTCAACTGGCGCAATAAATTGACGGTAAGTATTCTGCCGCCGGTGAGCGCCGAACGGGTCGCCGCTGCCGATCCGAAGGAGCTGATGGAGCAGGTGCGGGCTTCGATGTGCGTAAGGCTCGCCGAAATCAGGAAACAGAAATAAACGATTATGTTCGATAAAAAGATAGATAACACCAGCAACAGCTATGGCGACGATGCCATCGTGACCCTCTCGCCGAGGGAGCACATCCGGTTGAGGCCGGGTATGTATATCGGCAAGCTGGGCGACGGCTCGCAGGCCGACGACGGCATTTACGTCCTGATCAAGGAGGTGGTGGACAACTCTGTCGATGAGTTCATCATGGGTGCCGGCAAGCAGATCGACGTGACGGTCGAGGACGACATTGTGACTGTCCGCGACTACGGGCGCGGCATTCCGCTCAAGTCCCTCGCTGCGGCCGTCAGCGAGATGAATACCGGCGGCAAGTACGGCGGTTCGGCCTTCAAGAAGACCGTCGGACTGAACGGAGTCGGCGTCAAGGCCGTCAATATGCTTTCGAGCGAATTTACCGCCCGTTCGGTGCGCGACGGCGAGGCCCGCACGGTGACTTTCGCGCAGGGGCTCGAGCAGAGCGACCGCTGGGAGAGCGGCGTGCAGGAGAAAAACGGTACGTTTATCAGTTTCCGTGTGGACCGGGAGGTGTTCGGCGACTATTCCTACAATCTGGAGTACGTCGAGCAGATGATTCGCAACTATACTTACCTCAATCTGGGGCTGACCTTCCGTTTCAACGGTCAGAGCTATGTTTCGAAGAACGGCTTGCTGGACCTTCTGGGCGAGAACATGACCGAGGAGCCGCTTTATGCGCCGATCCACCTTTCGGGCGAGGATATCGAAGTGGCCATCGCACACGGTACGGGTTACGGCGAGAGTTACTATTCGTTCGTCAATGGACAATACACCTCGCAGGGCGGTACGCATCAGGCGGCTTTCCGTGAAGCGATCGCCAAGACCATCAAGGAGTTTTATCACAAGGATTACGATCCTTCGGACATCCGCACGTCGATCATCGCCGCCATTTCGGTCCGTGTGACCGATCCGGTGTTCGAGTCGCAGACCAAGATCAAACTGGGCTCGAAGGAGATCGAACCGGGGGTTCCGCTGCGCAACTTCATCGTCGATTTTCTGGCCAAGCACTTGGACGACTACCTGCACAAGCACTCCGAGACGGCCCAGATTCTGCAAAAGAAGATCGTCGAGAACGAGAAGGAGCGCAAGGCGATCTCCGGTATTCAGAAGAAAGCCCGCGAAACGGCCAAGAAGGTGTCGCTCAACAACAAGAAGCTGCGCGACTGCAAGATACATCTGACGGACAAGAACGAGCTGGCCGAGGAGTCGATGATCTTCATTACGGAGGGTAATTCGGCATCCGGTTCGATCACCAAGAGCCGCGACGTGCGTACGCAGGCGGTTTTTTCGCTGCGGGGCAAGCCGCTCAACTGCTTCGGCCTCACGAAGAAGGTCGTATATGAGAACGAGGAGTTCAACCTGTTGCAGGCGGCGCTCAACATCGAGGAGGATATGGACAACCTGCGGTACAACAAGGTCGTGATCGCCACCGATGCCGATGTCGATGGCATGCACATCCGTCTGTTGCTGATGACCTTCTTCCTGCAATTCTTTCCTGACGTGATCCGCGGCGGACACCTGTACGTGTTGCAGACACCGTTGTTCCGGGTGCGTAACAAGAAGGAGACGCATTACTGTTACAGCGAGGAGGAGAAAAACCGGGCGGTTGCACGATGCGGCGCCAACGCCGAAATCACCCGTTTCAAAGGTCTGGGTGAGATTTCTCCCGACGAGTTCCGGGGATTCATCGGCCAGGATATCCGCTTGGACAAGGTGCGGCTTACGAAGGACGACCCGATCCACGATATGCTGGAGTTCTACATGGGTAAGAACACCTATGAGCGGCAGGGCTTCATTATCGGTAACCTGCGTATCGAGGAGGATATCGTGGAGAGCGACCTGGCGATCGGGTAACCGCCGTTTCTTGTCGGCCGGTGCGGTTTTCTTGTGCGGTGCCGGTGCGAAACCGAAAACAGAACATAGACTATGAGCGAACAAAGAGAAGATATGACGGAACGGGACGATCTGCCCGGCGAGGTTCTTGCGGCGGCGGATGACGCTGCACGGAGTGTCGGGGCCGAAGAGTCCGCCGCTCCGACGGGCAAATACGGCAAGTTGCTCTCCGAGGAGGGCGGCGTGCGCAAGCTGACGGGTATGTACCGCAACTGGTTCCTCGATTACGCTTCGTATGTCATCCTGGAGCGAGCCGTTCCGCACGTGCAGGACGGACTCAAGCCGGTGCAGCGGCGTATTCTGCACGCCATGAAAGCCGTCGATGACGGTCGTTACAACAAGGTGGCCAATATCGTGGGCCAGACCATGCAGTATCACCCGCACGGCGACGCTTCGATCAAGGATGCGCTGGTGCAGTTGGGACAGAAGGACCTGCTGATCGACTGTCAGGGCAACTGGGGCAACATCCTCACGGGCGACGAAGCAGCTGCGGGCCGTTACATCGAAGCCCGCCTGTCGAAATTCGCCCTCGACGTGGTTTTCAACAAGAAGACGACCGAGTGGATGCGCTCCTACGACGGCCGTAACGAGGAGCCGGTGACGCTTCCCGTGAAATTCCCGCTGCTGCTGGCGCAGGGTGCCGACGGTATCGCGGTCGGTCTGGCGTCGAAGATTCTGCCGCACAACTTCATCGAGCTGATCAATGCGGCGATCGCGCATTTGCAGGGGAGGGATTTCGTGCTGTACCCCGATTTCCCGACGGGCGGCATGATCGACGTGAGCCGCTACAACGACGGACTGCGGGGCGGTACGGTCAAGGTGCGTGCCCGCATTTCGAAGATCGACAAGCGGACGCTGGCCATCACCGAGATTCCCTACACCACGACCACCGAGTCTATCAAGGATTCGATCGTCAAGGCCAACGAGAAGGGAAAGATCAAGATCCGCAAGGTGGACGACAATACGGCCGAGAAGGTCGAAATCATCGTGCAGGTCGCGCCCGACGAGTCGTCGGACAAGACCATCGACGCGCTCTACGCTTTTACGGACTGCGAAGTGTCGATCGCCCCGAATGCCTGCGTGATCTGCGATGACAAACCCCATTTCCTGGGGGTGAGCGAGATCCTGCGCCGTTCGGCGGAGCATACCCGCGAGCTGCTGAAAATGGAGCTTGAAATCCGCCTGAACGAACTCAACGAAGCATGGCATGCGGCTTCTCTGGAGCGGATTTTCATCGTTAATAAATTGTATCAGCTCATCGAGGGCTGCAAAACCCGCGAGGAGGCTTACGCAGCCGTCGGCCAGGGGTTGGAACCGTTTACCAAGGTGCTGCGCCGTGCGGTCACGACCGAGGACATCCAGCGTCTGACGGAGCTGAAGTTCATCCGTATTTCGCGTTACGACAGCGACAAGGCCGACAACGAGATCCGGCAGATCGAGGAGGATATCGCCCAGACGCAGCACCATCTGGCGCATCTGACCGACTATACGATTGCTTATTACGAACGTATCCGCGACAAATACGGCAAGGGCCGCGAGCGGCGTACCGAGTTGCGCGAGTTCGACTCGATCGAAGCGACGAAGGTAGCTGTCACCAATGCCAAACTGTACGTCGATCGTGTGGAGGGCTTCTTCGGTATCGGCAAGTCGATGAAGGATTCCGAGTTCGTGTGCGACTGTTCGGACATCGACGACGTGATCGTGTTCACCAAAGACGGCCGCTATGTGATTACGAAGGTGAGCGACAAAGCCTTTTTCGACAAGAATATCTATTATATCGGGGTGTTCAAGCGCAACGACGAGCGGACGATCTACAACGTCCTCTACCGCGACGGCAAGAACGGCCCGATCCTGATGAAGCGCTGCGCCATCAAGGGTATCACGCGCGACAAGGAGTACAACATCACCAAAGGCGACCCGAAGAGTGAAATCCTCTATATGTCTGTCAATCCGAACGGTGAGGCCGAAGTGTTGAAGATTTACTTCAAGCCGCGTCCGCGTTTGAAGAAGGTGATCGTCGATCTCGATTTCTCGACCGTGGCGATCAAGGGGCGGCAGAGCCAGGGCAACCTCTTCTCGCGTTACGGCATCCATAAGATCGTCCTCAAGGAGCGGGGTACTTCGACCCTCGGAGGACAGCAGATCTGGTACGACGAAGACGTGCACCGGCTCAATACGGACGGCCGGGGCGTATTGCTCGGTGAGTTCCAGGGGGATGACAAACTCATTGTCCGCACGGCCAAGAACGTCTATTACACGACGAATTTCGACATTACGCAGCACTTTCCCGACGATACGGTTCACGTGTCGAAATATTCACCCGATACGGTCTATGCGGTGGCCTATTTCGACCGCTCGCAGAATTACTACTATCTGAAGCGCTTTACGGCCGAGCAGGGCGAAAAGATGCAGCCGTTCCTGGACGAAGATGCCGATCTGGTGGCCGTGACGTCCTGCCCGGGGGCTGTGCTGGTGCTGACTTTCCAGGGGGCGCAGGCTTCGCGTCCGGCGGAGGAGATCGACGTGGACGGTTTCGTCGGCGTGAAGAGCCACCGGGCCAAGGGCAAGCGTCTTACGACTTACGACGTGGCGACGCTCGCTTTCGTGGAGCCGGAGCGACCCGAGCGGCCGGAGCTGTCCGGGGAGGATGCTCCGAATGATTCGGAGGGGGATTTCGACCTGCCCGAAACGATGACCGTCGAGGGTACGGACGCCGAGTTCGAAATCGAACGTCCGAAAGGCGACACGGAGGAGGTGATCGTCGATACCGAGCAGTTGAATTTATTTTAGGAGTTAGGATATGATCGTTTTTCTGGTCGGATACATGGGGTGCGGAAAAACCACCATCGGCCGTCGGCTCGCCCGGCGGCTGGGTTACGACTTCGCCGATACCGACGACCGGATCGAGAAACAGGAGGGTGCCGACGTGTGCGACATCTTCCATTACGCCGGTGAGGAGTATTTCCGCAAGGCGGAGCGCGGGATGCTCGAACAGCTGATCGCTTCGGGCGACGACCTGGTGGTTTCCACGGGCGGCGGGCTTCCCGTCTGGGCGGACAACATGGCCCGTATGAACGGAGCCGGTCTGACGGTTTATATCCGCCGTTCTGCGGAGCAGATCGCAGCGCGTTTGAGTCCTCACGGACGTTGGAAGCGCCCCAAGTTGAGGGGACTCGACGACCGGGAGCTGGTCGAATTCATGTCGCGCAACATGGCCGAGCGGGAGCCGTTTTACGGCCAGGCTGCGCTGACGATCGACGGCGGCGCGATGAGCGACGACGAAATCCTCGAATTTATCACTGAAAAACTGAAGGAACGAAATGGATAACCGGCCTGTCGGCGTATATGATTCGGGGTTGGGCGGCCTGACGGTCTGGCGCGAGATCCGCCGCCAGTTGCCGGAGGAGTCGCTCGTCTATCTGGGCGACGGTAAGAATTGTCCCTATGGTGCGCGTCCGGCCGATGAGATCTGCCGTCTGGCGGACGAGGCGGTCGGACGGCTGGTTGGTGCCGGTTGCAAAATGGTCGTCGTCGCCTGCAATACGGCTACGGCTGCGGCCATCGATTTTCTGCGCCGCAAATATCGGCAGATGCCTATCGTGGGGATGGAACCCGCCGTGAAGCCCGCCTGCCTGAATACCCGCAGTGGGGTAGTGGGGGTGCTGGCTACGGCCCGGAGTCTGGACGGCGATCTGTTCCGCCGCACGGCGGCCCGTTACGGGGAGAATATCCGGGTGCTGACCGCCGTAGGCGAAGGGTTCGTCGAACTGGTCGAGGAAGACCGCGAGCAGTCGCCCGAAGCAGAGGAGGCCGTGCGCCGCGTGCTGGAGCCGATGATCCGCGAGGGTGCCGACCAGATCGTGCTGGGTTGTACGCACTATCCGTTCCTGCTCCCGGTTTTCCGGCAGGTGATCGGTGAACGCGGGGTTGCCGTGGTCGATCCTTCGCCTGCCGTAGGACGCAGGGTGGGGCAGTTGCTCGACCAGTACGACCTGCGGGCCGAAAAAGGCGCCGCCGCGAATTACGGATTCCTTACCTTTGCGGATGAAGCGTACCGGTCGCGGCTGGAATGCAAGGCTTTCGGTTAGCGGCTCCGCACCGGCTGCGGTCCGGAAACGGAATCGGGGGGCGGCCCTTTCGAAACCGATCCTGCATTTGAACTTTCCGAAAAAAATCCCTACCTTCGCTCGATAAATATACGATATGGCTACCAAGAAAAACAGTTCGGCAAAAAGCCCGCAGGCTACCTCCCGTTCCAACCGTGACAGCATGCGTTGGATACTGGGCTTGCTGCTGCTTTTCGCGGGGCTTTTCCTGACGGCTTCGGTGCTGTTTTACTATTTCGACTGGCGGGCCGACATGAGCCTTGTGTCCGGTGTCGAACAGGAGGATCCCCGCCTGGCAGACCTGTCGGATGCGATCGAGAATCCCTGCGGTTACGCCGGGGCTTGGTTGGCCGAGCGTCTGGTGGGGCGTTCGTTCGGCCTGTTCGGTATCATTTTGCCCCTGATCGTCACGATGGTCGGAGTGCGGATCATCCGCCAGCGTCCGCTGCTTTTCAACCATTCGGTGCTCGGAGCTTTGTTGATCCTGATTCTGGGCTCCCTTACGTTGGGCTTCGCCTTCGGCGAGAAGTGGGCCGTTTTCGGCAGCGGATGGGGCGGTGCCTTCGGGGTCGAGGTCGCCCGGAGGCTGACGAGCGTGATCGGCGTGCTGGGAAATATCATCCTGTTGCTGGGCGCTTGGATTCTGACGGGCGTGTTCATCAACCGCAACTTCATCAATACGGTCAATACGGCAGGCAATGCAATGGTGGACAAGGGCGGCAAGATCGTCGATCTGGTCAAACAGTCGGTCGTGAATGTCACCGACCATCGTTCGAAATCCGGGGAGGAGAAGACCGATGCCGAGCCTGAACCCGATTCTAAACCCGAATCCGAACGGTCCCAGCCCGAACCCGTGCCTGCGCCTGTCGATGCGTCGGCCCGCACCTGTCTCTTATACACATCTCCGAGCCCACGAGACTAGCGCTCATCTCG
>OWHU01001246.1_pt1 | contig 11044 bp, 5 predicted proteins | sample 1732671 | NCBI WGS metagenome assembly OWHU01 (sample SAMN05065740, study PRJEB22554) | human gut metagenome | biome: ENVO:2100002; feature: ENVO:00000062; material: ENVO:00002003 | host: Homo sapiens | place: USA
ACGAGATGAGCGCTAGTCTCGTGGGCTCGGAGATGTGTATAAGAGACAGTAAATAACCTGTCGAGACACCGGATGCATAATAACAACCTTCGCCCCTTCCACATGAGGAGCCTCATCGGTAAAGTAAGTGTATTCGTCTTTTACATCGACTACCAATGTTCCCTTAGTCTCCGACACCGGTTCGATGCTGTAAGACAATGGGATGCCGTTGCCATTGCGGCAATTGATTCCAATCGTACCTGTCACCGGAACATTCAATTGCATTTCATCGGTTGTGGCAAGCCGTAGAACGACCACTGCACTATCACCGCCGGCAATAGAAGGCATTTCAAGAGGAGTAACAGAGGTCATCCACTTTTGATCGGACGGTAATACCACAGAAACAACGCCTGTTTCTTCTTTACCGGTATTGGTCAGGATAACCGAATAATCACGGACAGTCCCTTTCGTCACCGTTGTATGAATGGATGATACATTTGCACGCAATACCGGTTTCTGTGATTTGCAATGATAGAAAACAGTAGTGGACAAAGAAGCACCTTCGGCTGTCGTTATCTTCAAAGGCATCCGTTCGTAATCGATAAGATTGGTCTGCTCGTTGCCGGTCACCGTATAAGCGATCTCTCCCATGCTATTGGCCGGTATGGACGACAGGACATCGAACTCTACCTGACATCCGTTCACCAATGAAACCAATTCCGCCTTGACATTTGTCAAAGGAACGTTGCACGGATTAAATACGGCAATCTTGTCGGTGTAAGGTTCATCGGTCGTTACGTTCCAAGTGATCCAGGAATCGGATGTACGCCGGATGCCATAAATATCAAACGAGGCCATTTCAGTTTTCAAACCTTCACCAGGATAACAAGCGCCAACCATAAAATGTCCCATCTGCCTGGAAGCCGGTTTGAAATTCAGCGTGTAATTTCCATCCGAATCCGCCTGTGCCTGCAGGACTTCCCGGGCTCCGTTACTGATGATATAAACCTCCAATTTTGCATTAGCGACATCTACACCGGACACTTTTCCGGTAATAACGATCTCTTCTCCTTGCTGATAAAATTCTTTTCCGACCGATGCCGTTACAGAGAACTTGGGATTCATGGTCAAAGGAAGCACATCTGAAACATTGTTTACAGACGTCAGTTCCTTAACCGAATGATCTTCATTGACAATTGCCACAATGCTGTATTTTCCGGTTACATCCAGCAATACGAAATTCCTCGAAATAAGTTCCTCTTCACCTACCATTAACGCCTTTTGCGTATATAGAGTGGTAAGGAAGGTCTTTTTAGAGGTACTGCTATATTTCTGGTCAGACGTCAGGTACACCATGACCTTCGTCTTTGCCGGCAATTCTACCGCACCTTTATTGATAACCTTCGCACTCACCGTAAGTGTATCACCGGCCAATGCTTCCTTCTTTGAAAGTGCCAAATAGCTGATTGCGGCATCAGGCAATGTCTGATCCGTTATCATCACCCAACAGATACCTTTCGTATATCCCTCCGAAGTGGCAATAATCGTGCTGGTCCGGTCGCCTTCGGAAACATCATTCGCCTTAGCATACACCTTGACATCGACAGAAGATACGCCTGCCGGTATAATAATCGTTTTGTCGAAAACCAAATCAGTTTCATTATCGCTTGTCAGAGTTACGGTTATATCAGCATTGTCCGTATTATTTCTGGTAACTTTCAACACGATGCCTTCGGCCACTCCCTCCAATATGGTAGGTTGTGAAGTGGTTAATGATAATGACGGCCCGTCATCATCAAGTATTTTAAAAGATTTCGTGACATGTCCGCCGCTTGTTGCCGTTGCGGAACAATTGCACGAAGGGAGATAAACCGATGCGGTGACAATCACCTCGCGATCGCCGTCCTTCAATGCATTATCGACCACTCCTATCGAAAATTCCTGTGAACTAACTCCCGCAGGAAAAACCAATGTTTCATAAGACAGGTATGCGTCCTGCGAACTGACCGTTAACTTCACCGTTATCTTACTTTCCAAGTTAGTGATGCGGGTCACCCGTCCGACGATGGCTGTACTTCCTGCCGACTCATTGACCTCTTCCGTAGAAAATGACAACTGTATCTGCGGAACATCATTGTCATTCAACAGGATGATACATTTTCCACTGTTGTATCCATCCGCCGATACTGTGAAATCGACATCGGCCGTTACATCCGGAATATTATCATCAACGGCCAACACTTCTACTGCCACACTCTTCTCACCCGCCGGAATCATTACCTGAGCCGGAAATTTAAAACGGCTTTTATGGCTGGTCGACAGATACACTGTCAATGGAGTATCCCTTTTACTCTCACGTTCAACAGTGAGTGTAAAGGTGTCTCCCTCCGTCAGTTCTGTTTTAGAGGGGATTAAAGTCAAAGCAGGCAGTTCGTCATCTATAATATGGACTTCGCCCGTTATGGTCTCGTATCCGTTTCCTTCAATGGTGATCGTTACAACCGAATCAACATTCAGCACCTCATTGTCTATCGCATGGATGTAGAAAGTGCCGCCAGATTGCCCTGCCGGTATAGTCACCGATTGTGGTACATTCAAACGCTCCGGCTTATCCGCACGAAGACTGAAAACCTGCTCATTCGCCCAAGTGCCACTCCGATACAATTTGCAACGAATCAAAGAGGTATTATTCTCTTTGATAGCTGCCGTGGGAAGCTCTACCCGTAGTTTTTTGGCAATCGTACACCCTGTTCCGGCATAAGCCGTATTATTACCTATGGCAGCAGCCAGTTCACCTAAATTGGTCCCGGGAATCAACTTGACTTTGGCTTTTACCATTCCATCGACTCCCGGCAAATCCGATAAGGTAAATTCTGCCTGTCGGTTCACAGTCCCGCCGTCTCCCAAGATAGATTCGTAATAGACCTTGCCTAAGTAAACCTCTTCGCCATTATCCGCCACCAAAGAAACCTGTTCGCTCCAACCGTCCCCCGTCTCCTTATCTCCTTCATTGGTTACCAACCAAGAGACCACAATCTTATCACCGGGAGCATAAGACGACTTATCGACCTTGACGGTAGAGACTGCTACATCCGGACGCGGATCAGCTATCATGATCAAGGCGCCGGCTTCGGACGATGTCCATACGTTACTGCCATCGCGGGCACTCAATATGGGGTTTTCTATCACAAAAGGATATTTGCCACCGACCTCCCAATTTTCCGGAACTTGCAACGAAAAGTTGATCAGGTTTCCGGAGTTTCCTCTTAAAGGTGTGTTTGTAAGAGAATAAACGACGAACAAATAATGGGTACTGCTCATCCTTCGCACAGACAGACTATGATCTGACTTGCGATCGGTCAGGCTCCAGGAGGAACCGGTGATGGTACTTCCCGATGGCAACTGCACGTCGAATTGCAGGGCGACAATCTCGCTGTCGTTACTTATTGCTACCGGAACGTTGATCGTTTTGCCCCGTCCGCACTCCATTTCCGGGATATATATTTTATTTGTCACCTGCTGTGCCACCATCGGCAAAGAGGAAAGCAACACTCCCCACAGCAGCATGAAAACCATTTTACGCTTCATAACTCATCTTATTTTGAAATGACTACTTTTTGACTCTTATATACCACGCTACCGTTTGTTTCCAACTGCACCCTCAGAAGATAAATTCCCGAAACTAAATTCGATACTACCTTCAAAGTTCCTGCGGAGGGAGATTCGAACGCTTTCTCATCGATCGGGCAACCGTCCATGCCGATTACATCGACCGTCATACGTTCTGTTTCAACCGGTAATGTGACAAAGACATCATTGCCCACTGTATAAATGGAAACTTCCCCGGAGACACCTGCATGGATACCTGTTGGAGAAACCGTTGACACAATGCGCTGCGCTTCTTTATCCGCCAAATCGACATAGGTAACAACCGGATCTTTTGACGAGAGTTCGGCAAGTACCGTGCGTCCTGCCGGCATCACCTCTCCTGAAGTGGAGAAGATAACCAGACGTACTCCCCCATCCTTGTTCTTCGTAGCCGACTGGAATTGGTTTACATTCAACAACATGCGCAATTGAGACTGCTGGCAATGGTTCAATACAATATCCACAGCAGCAACTTCAACATCACTATACATCACGAGCATTCCGTCTTCCACACAGACACGTGCGGAAGGCAGCATTTTCGAGCGGGACGATGCCATATAGTCCGCAGTAGAAAAAGTTACAGGAACAGCACCCTCCAACACAAGATTGACAATCAGGACCATATCCTGAACGGTGAGGTTAGAATCCTCATAGACATCCGCCGCCGCGTAAACAAACGGATACCGGCTATTACCCAAAATATAATTCAACGTTTCCTGCACATCCAATATGTCGATTGCCGAGTCCACATTGACATCTCCTTTCTCAAAGGTAACCATCCATGGAATGGTACTTCCGTAAGCATCGTTAGCATTCGATCTTAATAAAAAACGGCTACCGGACGGCGTCCGCCAATCAGACCAATTCATAGCGTATATACCGGAGTCGTATCGTAAAGACGCCGAAGCATACAGCCCGGACTCTTCAAAATACATATCCAGAGAAGAAACCGGCTTATAATTCTTGCCGGAATGAGAATAGGTGAAAATAGTAGGTAAATCGAAATGCTGTTTTACAGCCAACCGCATCGTTTGCACCTCTTCCACAGACACTTGCTGATAATAGATACTCAGACTCTTGATTGCATCCGATAAAGGCCGGGATAGCTCAGAAAAACGATTATTACTCAAATTTAATGTTTCCAAGCCGGGAAACGCATCTGCCAAAACAGAAATATCTCCCCTCAGCCGGTTAGCATTCAATATCAGGCTCGAGACAGTCGGTTCAACAGCATGCTTGGCAAGGGTATCAGCCAAGTCCTGCACATCCCAATCCAAAGAATTATTGCTCAAATCGAGTTGTTCCAAAGTGGAAAGAGACAATACGGAAGGAGGTATATGCCCTCTCACTCCCCTACCATTAAGATTAATCTCCGACACATGTGTATCGATAAAAGTAACTCCACGCCAATTATTACCGTCGATCATGTCGCTATCGATATTCCAAGGTTGATACCATCCAGCACCATTCATTTTATGATACATATCGCACAAGGCGGCATAATCCTCCGGCCCCATTTTCTTGGGTGCCAAAGTCACATTCAATCGGACACTAAATGTACTCAGTTCTTTTTCAATTCCATTGGGCAATGTTACTACTACATTATTAAACTGTATGGTATAATATCCGGGCTTCACTTCCGAAGAAACCGTCAAAGGAATATTCAGTATTGCTCCCGAAGTTCCTTGTATGTTCTGTTCACCGGAAATGACAAAGTGCCAAGAGTTCCCCTCTTCATTCTCTGTGATCTGCAATGTATGTGTATTGCAACGGTTACCTAACGTCACCTTTTCTTTATCGATCACAATGTTATTATCCGGTATGAGATCAAAGGCCAAGCCGGAGACATTTCCCGAATTAACCAGATAAACCGGAAAATCGACCGTGCCGCCCTGCTCTACAGAAGTAGAATACCCTTGAATATAATAATACTTTTCATCCGGCGTACTGGGTTCACCGGGATTGTAAGGATCGAACACGAATTTCGCTTTCAAGGCCACATCTTCCTTCCCCATCGTGAAATCCAAAGACGCATTGGTGGAGAGCTTCAACGTATCGGCGCCTTCTATACGATACCAATAAGCCAACTTATATCCATTATTTCCATATGCTCGTAAATACAGCTGTTCGCCTTCTGCAAATGTGCTGCCGCTACTCCAATTAAAACTGCCGGCCCCTACCGGATCGGACTCTAAAAAGAGCTGATGCCGGATAACCGGTTCGGGAGGATTGGGAGGACTATACACAAAGCGAGCCGTCAAAGTAACATCCGTACTCCCCATAAGATAATTAAAGCCGGGGGAAATAGAAATGACCTTACCGTCTTGTTCCCATGCTACAAAACGATAATCACCTTTGGAATAAGCATATAAATAATAAGATTCCCCTTCGGTTACCGCCATTTCCTTCTCACAATTGAAGTATCCGGCTTCTGCCGGTTCGGCCACCAGAGAGATACGCAAACTTCCTGCCGGTTCGGGAGGATTGGGAGGGTCGTATTGCCCCCAAGCAGTGAGGTTACTCAACAGTAACCCCACAAGGAGGATATATTTCAGTCGTTTCATAATGAATTATTTTATTAATAAACCACTGATTTACTGATAGAATTACCAGCTTTTATCACATAAACGCCTTTAGTCAGAGGAACAAATGTACCCGTTTCTTCAACCGGAAGCTCGGCTATCTTCACTCCGGCCACTGTATAAACCTCCACCTTCTCTCCAGCTTGCCCTTTAACAAGGATACCCCCGTCAGCAGACGTTACTTCACAAGCAACATCCGACCGTTCTTCTTTCACCGACGTCGGAGCTGCACCGAAACGTAGAACAAAACGATTGTCAAAGTTACCGGCTTCGGATGAAAAACGATAACCTTCGGCAGACAGCGCTACCGTACGATCGGTTACTGCATCGTACAGCCATGCATCGACATCGGCCTTATCCGCATAAAGAGTATATTCTCCGGCACTACCGGCATAATATCCCAACCGGACAGACCCACCTTCGATAAAAGGCCGTGCATTAATAGCATATTGCAAACGTGTATTATCCAGTGTGTAAAGTTGCGGCACTGCGGCCACTGGACTCATGAACTTAGCAGCATCCTCCTGCATATCATATCCCGCAGAAGCATTCGAAACAAATGCGATACGAGTTTTATCAGCATATGTGCCGTCGGTCAAACGCAAATTAATCAAACTGCGGGAACCGGAAACACTCCTCATTGAACGTGTAGTCCATTTTCCATCGACCAACGCCGCCTTAGCAAGACGCTGTTCCGGCATAAAATGAATCGTCTCCGTTCCTTGAGGAACCTGCACGAAGAAAGCTTCCATCGGTGCAAAGACATATTCATCCGCATCCAGTATGGAATAAGCGTCATAGGTCCATGAATCCTTGTTCCATACCGTAATGGGAGATTTAAAATCGATACCGTTCATATTATAATAGCAGGGATACGGATTACCGATCAAGTTCCAACCCTGATTGGAAGCGTAGTTTGAAATATTCTCACTAACAGGTATTTCTTTCGAAGCAGGAGTCAACATCTGCATTCCACTATCCGTATCTCCTCTTACAGTCAGGTACACCTCCATGCTCGCCTGGAAAATATAACCTTGTCCGGCATGTAGTATACCCTCCGTCACATCTTTCCAGCTTTGCCCAGTTCCATTCAAGGCACGTTCCGCACCGTCATAATATCGGAATACATAACCGATAGAACCCACTAAAGTGGTATCTATTTTTTCAACCGTGATAGCGGACATATCCACATCAAACGGGAAAGATAAGAAATACCAATTGCCAGCTCTACATGCATATTTTATTTCCATATCAGCGACCGTAACATCACAATTAGTCACAATGGCAGATGAAGCAAGCGGTCGCCCCTCGACAGGATATCCATGATAAGAATCATAGAACCATTCACGCAGGTTACTGTCGCCTTGCTGCATAACTAACGAATTCAGAGAGAAAGTACCACTGCCATCCAATGTCAAAGAACTTCCATATCCCAATGTTAAATCAGTAACCGGTTCAAGTAGACTTCTATCCACATGCAAAGAACCGTTAAGCGTCATTGATTCCTGTACTTCTTCCAGAGATTCCATATTTGGAAATTCTCTCCAATAAGTATGTTCGGCATAGTCGCGGACCGAAAATCCAGGTACTCTCAGATGACACATACCCTTATCCAAATCCCTAAAAGGATCATTGTAAATTTCCATATCTAACGGAGCCGGCATATGACAAGTAATCTGTTGCAACTGCCAACATCCGGCGAACGCATTATTGGATAAGTAATTTAAAGAAGACGGTAATTCTATTTCCTGCAAATTGGAACAGTATGCAAAAGCATCATCGAATATACATTTTAACCCTTCCGGCAGAACGACCGAGAGCAAATGGTCATTCCAACCAAATGAGCTATTAGAGATATAATCCAATCTGGCATGTTTCAAGTTCAGCGACTCCAGTTTCCACATGTCACTATTTATAAATCGAAGGTCTTCTTCATTCAATGGACCGGTTACCGTCAATTTTGTAATTTTATCAGATTCCATAGACGAAGCCCATACTTTTTCGTGCAGCGTTCCCGGCATATCCACCTCCACCTCTAAGGAAGTATCGGGTATGATTCTATCACCATATGTTTCCACATACGATTCTTGCAATATTTCCTTATCGTCTCTTCGCTCAAAAACAGTTTTCAACGGAAGTCCATTTTCGTCGTATGTACGATCGTATGTATATATACTCGAATAAATATAATCCCCATCAATCTCTTTCGATTCATATCTGATTATATCCCCTTTTTCATTGAATATTTTAGTTGTCGTAAATGTCCAATCATCCAAAACATTAGCATAGGTATACGAAAAACTGCCATTATCATCCACGTAAGTTTTCGTTTCAACAAGCATTGGAACTTCTAATTCCTGTTCTCCCACAATCACTTTTATCGTACGGGTATATCGATCTTTTTCAGCATCATATTCAGATACCACATGTCCTTTCATAAGGACAACCGTACCGTCTTCATCCGCTTCGCTACCTATTACTATATCAGCATTGAAAAGAGAAAAATCATCTCCGTCATTGTCAAAGAAATATTCGTCCCAGTCATCGGAGAAACATAAATAAGGATTCAATTTTTCCGTCTCATACATAGGCACGATGTTCGTAAGTGACAGGCTGTCTCCATAAGATACCAAATAAAATTCAGACGGAAAATCGTCTTTCCAACTGATTTTAACTTTAGCCCTATCATTACTGCCGTATGACTCGTAAATCCAAGTCAGGTATCCTTTTTCATTAAAAGTGGCCTCCTGAACGATGCGGCTATCAATTCCGGTACGAATGCCATTTTCATCCAAAATAGTAGTAAAAGACGAATTAGTTGAATATTCCACCCACTCTTTTCCATTCCATTGATAAGTAATCTCACTTAATTTCATCTTTCCCTGTACTCCACCATAACTACACATTTTCCTATAAACATCACCCTGTTCTTCCAACAATATATTTCCCAAAGAATCAAATTCTAAATAATAAAAATCTTTACGGGAAACCGTTCCATCACCATTATAATAGGTATATTCCCGATTCACTTTCGGCGGATAATATTTATTATTCGAAACACTTCTCGTCAAAAGACTTCCATACCTTCCCAAATTAGACTTTGTAAAGTCTTGGTTTACCCTTGACTTCACTATCTGTTCTCTACGATTAGTCTCATGGCGTTTCAACCAATCGCCAAATGCATTTTGAGCATTAAGTTCCACACCCAACAAAAACAACAAAATAGAAAAACTTTCATCGATTGTTACCGGATCGGACGTTCGTTGGAATATATGGATCGTTATGACCAGGAACAGGCGTGGAAAAAATTGAATTCCGCCATACAAAGAAAACGCCTGCATCGCCGGATCTCTTATATGTCCTCTGTCGCGGCTATGGTTGCCATTGCTTTTACTTCATTTTATTTGTGGCATGGTGAAGATCAGGCTCCGGCAGAGAAGTTGGCCGATGCTCAGGAGACCGTTGGACAGAGTGGGCGTCCCGGTGTTATCCTGTCGCTGTCTGATGGCCGCCGGATCGATCTTTCTGCCCGGGAAGGTAAGATCGGGGCAGGAGAAGAGGTGGTGAATCATCCGGAAAACAAACAATTGTTCTATGCTGCGGATCAGGGCGGGGAGAAGATCAGCCGGATGAACCGGCTGGATGTTCCTCAGGGAGCTGAATATCATTTGGTGCTGTCCGACGGGACACGGGTGTGGATGAATGCCCGCTCGCGTTTGGTTTATCCGGTGGCTTTCGGCGATACCCGGGAGGTAGAACTGGAAGGGGAGGCCTATTTCGAAGTGATCCGGGATGAAAACCGTCCTTTTATTGTACATGCCGGTCAGGTTGCTGTCAAAGTGTTGGGAACAGAGTTTAATGTAAATACCTGCCGGAAGCAAAAGGTACAGACAGTGTTGGTAAAAGGAAGCGTACAGGTGGAGAACGGCGGAAAACGGGAGGTGGTGTTACGACCGGGCGAGCTGGCGGAAACCGTGGGGACACAGATCCGGGTCACTCAGGTGAATGTACGCAAATATACGGCCTGGCGTGAGGGAGTATTTTATTTCGAAGAGGCTGAGTTGGAGGAAATTATGACGGAATTGGCCGACTGGTATTGTGTACAGGCTGTTTTTACCGATCAGACGGTCCGGACGCGTAAATTCAGCGGAGTACTGGAGCGGAGCGAGACCATAGAAAACGTGTTGAAAAAGATAGAACGTACCACCAGTGTACATTTTACTATCCAACAAGGTATTATTCAAGTGAAATAAAAAAAGAAACCGGAAAAGGGCTGCCACCCTCTTCCGGCGGAGATCAAACTATCATAGCAAATAATAGTATTAACCAATTCACAAATTTATGAAAAAAAAAGAAATTGTACGATTTCCCAGGTCCGGGAAATTAAGGCAAATCGGAAGGATGATGAAATTAATGGTTTTATTTATGATTTTGGGGTGTGTGAGTGTATCGGCCAGGTCGGTTGCACAAAACCAACGGGTGTCCCTGAACTTGCGGAATTGTACGGTGATGCAGTTGTTTGAAGAAATTCAGCAACAGACCCGTTTGTTTTTCTTTTACGATCAGAAGCATTTTCAGGGACAAAATGTTTTGACGGTTCGGGCCGACGATGAAGAGGTCGGTGGATTGCTGAAACGTTTGTTTGCCGATAAGAATGTAGAATTTGTTTTTGAAGACCAGACCGTTATCGTGCGTCCGGCAGTTAGCCGGAAGCAAGTGAATGGAAAAGTGGTAAAGGGGGTCGTCAGAGATGCTGCCGGCCATGTACTTCCCGGAGTAACGGTAGCTGTCTCTTATACACATCTGACGCTGCCGACGATCTTACGCGTGTAGAT
>OWHU01001250.1_pt1 | contig 10987 bp, 8 predicted proteins | sample 1732671 | NCBI WGS metagenome assembly OWHU01 (sample SAMN05065740, study PRJEB22554) | human gut metagenome | biome: ENVO:2100002; feature: ENVO:00000062; material: ENVO:00002003 | host: Homo sapiens | place: USA
TAAAATGACATTGCGGAATGCAAAGAGACAAATAAGGCTGGTAAGCAAGATACCGGTAGCCGATAGAATGATAATTCTTTTTTTGCTGGATGTTTCCATCTTTTTTTTCTTGATATGATAATCGCTGCAAAGGTAGATAATAATTCGGGGTAATAAGCGGAGTGTTTTCCCCATTTTTAGAGTTATATTCATCAGTAGAAAGAGGAAAATACAAAAAAAGGCGCTTTATTTGCAATATTAATCTTTTGTTAAGGTCTGTATTAATCTTTTCGTTTACTTGTTAATGTTACTTTTACGCTCAAAACCAATACTTTTGAAATTATGATGCGAATGAACAAACCGATGACTACTGCAATGTTTTGCATGGCATTATTGCTTGGAGGACTCTCATCTTGTACCACAAATGATGTGGAAGATATACAGGGAGACGGTGAACAAGACCTTTATGAAATTAAGGATCGCGCGTTGGGAGAATACCTTGTTTATAACTGTAGCCGTACAGACGAAAACAAACTTCCTTATGAAATGGCTGTTGCGGAAAATGGCAAATTCTATCTGAACACCCAAAAAGCCGCTACCGTGGAAAATCTATATCTGGTAAAAAACGATGCGCAGATATCTAAATTGAAGAGTGCAGGGGTGGCTACGGCTGCAGTGAAAATTGTAGATATGGACGGTTTGCAGTTCTTTACCGCTCTAAAGACATTGAAGATCACCTCCAATTTAGTGGAACGTATGGACCTGACCGCATTGACTCAACTTGAAACGGTTGAGATGAATAACAACTGCATTGCAACACTGGACTTATCACAGAACACTAAACTCGTTCGTTTTCGTTATGGTGGGAATACTACTACCGATACGTCTACCAAACTTTCGACAATTAGCTTCGCAAATAATAATGTGATAGAACATATTTATTTAAAGAACCAGAATCTTCAGGAGAATGGGTTTACTCTTCCTTCAAATTATTCAGCATTGAAAGAACTTGATTTGAGTAATAACCCGGCTACTCCTTTTGCTATTCCGGAGGATTTAATGAACCAATTGACTACTGCTGTCGGGGTGGTGGTTGACTCTGAAGGAGGAGGCGATGAAGACGGTGAATTGTTCACGATCCCGGATAAGGCTTTTGGAGAGTACCTTTATTATCTATCGACAACAGCTGGCAAGTTGCCACAAGGACTTGTTGTGAAAGAGGGTAATGAATATCAATTGGATAAAACAATTGCAGCTACTGTCACTTCTGTGAATGTCAATAAAATGAAGAACACGATTGCTGAATTACAAACTGCTGGTTTAACAACTGCGGAAACTTTGATAAGTTCTGCAGATGGATTACAGTTCTTTACAGGGCTGGTTGAATTTACAGCTACTTCAAATAAGTTTACCGAGGCACTTCCGATTACTGGACTTAGCAATTTGGAAGTCTTGCAAGTGAACACGGCAGGAGTTGGCTCATTGGATTTGAGTGGTAATCCCAAATTACGAATTCTGAACTGTAATGGTAGTACGAAAAGTGGATATGGTACCTTGTCGTCTATTAATCTTTCATATACGTCCAATTTGGAGACTCTTAATCTGAAAAATAATAAACTGGAGGCGATCAATGTGACGAATCTGGTTAAGCTAACAGAACTTGACTTAAGTGGTAATCCTGGTGCAAATTTCAAGATTCCGGCAGGAATATTTAATAATTTGACTACTGCCAAAGGCGTAGAAGCTGAATAATTCAAATAAAGGATACTATGATGATATATATAGGTGCATTTATAGCCTTACAGATAATTGTATTGGTGGCTTATTGGCTAATGAAAAAGAATAATCCGCAGGGAGTATTGATGGTAGCCGGAATTCTGATGTTGGCACTTAGTATGCTGCTTGGTATGCATTCGCTAAGTCTGGCCGAGACAACGGGAACGCCAGTTTTCGATCTCTTCCGGATTATCAAAGAAACTTTTTCATCGAATATGCTTCGTGTCGGTTTGATGATTATGACTATTGGAGGTTATGTAGCTTACATGAAAAAGATAAAGGCTAGTGATGCATTGGTATATGTGTCTATGCAACCGCTGGCCATATTCAAGAAATTTCCTTATATCGCTGCTTCCATTGTTATTCCTATCGGGCAAATGCTTTTCATTTGCACACCGAGCGCAACGGGACTTGGACTGTTGCTGGTCGCTTCTATCTTTCCTATTTTGGTAGGCTTGGGAGTGAGTCGTTTGACGGCAGTATCTGTTATTTCTGCTTGTACCATTTTTGATATGGGCCCCGGTTCGGCCAATACTGCCCGGGCGGCGGAACTTGTCGGTCAAAATAATATGCTGTACTTTGTTGAACACCAGCTTCCGCTGGCCATTCCGCTTACTATTTTGCTAATGATTGTTTACTATCTCACCAATCGTTATTTTGACTGCAAGGATCGCCAGTCTGGACGTACACAGCCTGAAATGGTGGATACGAAAGATTTCAAGGTAGATATTCCTTTGATTTATGCGATTTTGCCAGTGTTGCCATTGTTCCTGTTAATCATATTCTCGAAGTATGTACACTTGTTCGATCCTCCGATCGAGTTGGATACCACTACGGCAATGTTCGTCTCTCTGGCAGTTTCCATGTTGTTCGAGTTGATACGGCTTCGTTCCTTTAAAGCGGTTTTTGTGACTATGAAATCATTCTGGGAAGGGATGGGTAAGGTATTTACCAATGTGGTGACACTGATTGTTGCAGCAGAAATCTTCTCTAAGGGATTAATTAGTCTTGGCTTCATTGATGCGTTGGTTGAAGGATGCACCAGCCTGGGATTCTCTGGAACTTTGGTTTCTATTGTCATTATCCTGATTCTTTTCCTGGCTGCCATCCTGATGGGAAGTGGCAATGCTTCTTTCTTCTCGTTTGGCCCGCTGGTTCCGTCAATCGCTACCAAAGTCGGTATGGCACCCGTAGATATGATATTGCCTATGCAATTAGCATCGAGCATGGGACGGGCGGCATCACCTATTGCCGGTGTGATTATTGCTATCTCGGAGATCGCTGGTGTATCGGCTACCGATTTGGCCAAACGCAATATCATTCCGCTGACAATCACACTGATTGCCATGATAGTTATTCACTTTTTTATTTAACAAGTAATACTGATTATGATGTTCAAACTGATTCAAAATATACATCTTTATGCTCCTGAAGACAAGGGGATGAACGACCTGCTTATGTGTGGTGAAAAAATTGCTTGTATCGCACCCCATATCGATATTCGTGGAATAGAAGTAGAAGTGATCGATGGAGCAGGCATGAATGCTGCCCCCGGCTGTATCGACCAACACGTACATATCATTGGCGGAGGCGGACAAACCGGATATTTCTCTCTGGCTCCTGAAGTGCCGCTTAGCCGTTTACTGGCTTGTGGAACGACTACGGTAGTCGGACTATTGGGAACCGATGGCTTCGTGAAGCAATTACCGGCACTTTATGCTAAAACAAAAGCACTATGCATGGACGGTATATCAGCTTATATGCTTACCGGCTACTATGGACTTCCCACTCCTACATTGACAGATTGTATTGCTAATGATTTGATTTTCATTGATAAAGTGATCGGCTGTAAGATAGCTATAAGCGATGACCGTAGTTCCTATCCTACCAAAAGTGAGCTGATGCGTATCATTCAACAAGTACGTCTGGGGGGCTTTACTTCTGTCAAGGGTGGAGTGATGCATGTGCATTTGGGAGCTTTATCCGGAGGCATTGATCTGTTGCTTGAGATAGCGCGGGAATATCCTTCATTAATCAGCTATATTTCTCCTACCCACATGGGACGTACGCACGATCTGTTCTTGCAAGGAATCGAATTTGCCCGTATGGGGGGAATGATCGATATTTCCACAGGCGGAACGAAATATTGTGAACCCTATGAAAGTGTATTGGAGGGATTGAATGCCGGAGTATCTATTGATCGTATGACTTTCTCATCGGATGGTAATGCCGGTGTGCGTCGTAAAGACCCGGTTACCGGGGAAGACAGTTATACTGTGGCACCCTTACATCGAAATCTGGAACAGGTAATCCGGTTGATAGTGGATGGAGGTATTGCCCCTTCGGATGCTTTCCGCCTGATTACAACGAATCCTGCCCGTACAATGAAACTGAAAGGAAAAGGAGAACTCCGGGAAGGATGGGATGCGGATATAACGCTGTTTGATGATAAATGGAAATTGCAGGGTGTCTACGCCCGTGGTGCGGAAATGATGCATGAAGGCATCGTGATACGTAGGGGAAATTTTGAAATGTAATACTAAAACAACATGGATATGAAAAAATATCTATTATTCCTGATAGGGCTATTCTTGTTCCTTCCGGTAATGGCGCAGACAGACGAAGGCAGTGATGACGCCGAAATAGTGGAAGCCAGCAATGAAAGTTTATCAGATATCGACAACAAGGTAGTTCTCCATCGCTATAAAATGGGGGATGGCTTAAGACTCACAACACAGGGCGGCAATAAGCTGGTTATTAGCGGAATGGTACAAACCTCGGTAGAAAGCCGTCGCTTTGAAGATGTGGATCAGATGTACAACCGCTTCCGTGTGCGACGTGCCCGTGTGCGTTTTGATGGAAGTGTCTATCATGATAAATTGCGTTTCCGCTTGGGACTCGACTTGGTGAAAGGTAGTGAGACGGACGATGATTCCGGTTCCTTATTGATGGATGCTTATGCAGCCTATCGCCCTTGGGGTTCTAAACTGGTCGTCTCGTTTGGGCAGCGTTCCACTCCTACGGATAACTACGAATTACAGATGAGTTCCCACACTTTACAGTTTGGCGAACGTAGTAAGATCACTTCTGCATTTAGCACGATTCGTGAATTGGGAGTCTTTGCCGAAAGTTCTTTCCGGGTAGGCAGCAAAGGTCTTCTACGTCCTGCTATTGCCATTACTGACGGTTCCGGTCCGATTTCGGAAGGAAAACGTTATGGTGGATTAAAGTATGGCGGCCGACTGAATTATCTTCCTTTTGGAGCTTTCCGTTCGATGGGAGGCAGCAGAGAAGGGGATATGGCTTACGAACTGACTCCGAAGTTAAGTGTGGCTGTTGCTTATAGCTATGCGGACGGCACATCCGACCGTCGTGGCGGCCGTAGTAACGGGGATATTCTTTATATGAATGACCGTGATGAAATAGATCTTCCCGATTATGCTAAATTGGTGGCAGACTTTGCCTTTAAGTATCGCGGATTTTCCATGTTGGGCGAATATGCGAAGACCTGGGGATATGTTCCTTCTTCTATTACGAAACGGGTAAGAAACGATGGTACCACCGCTACTACCTTTGACGTGAACGGAGAGCAGAATGTAGAAGCTTATATCAAAAATAGAATGATGTTGGGGCAAGGGTTTAATATTCAGGCAGGATATATGCTTCGCAGTCTTTGGAGTTTTGACTTGCGTTATACATACCTTAAGCCGGACGAATATTCATATATGAATAATAATCTGTATTTCAACAGACATAACTTTTATGATTTTAGTGTCTCCAAATATCTGACACGTAATTATGCTGCCAAAATACAATTAACTGTCGGACTGGCCCGTAGCAATGGTGAAAACCGTACTCCCGACAGTACATACACCTATAATGGTAATGAGTGGATAGGAAACCTATTGTTCCAATTTAAATTCTGATGAAGCTATGAAACGAATATTATTAATACTCTGTCTTTTATTATCCGGTCTTCCATTCTATGCTCAACAGACCGGAAAGGTGACGGCGAAGTTCTTCCCCGACCCACAGGTCGACATGGATACACCGGCATTTGCCAAGAAGCATGGTTTCACCACTTATCGTGAGTTGATGACGTTCTTGCATGATTTGGCTACCGCTCATCCGGAATGGGTGAAACTTCAAATTGTAGGTCGTACCCAGCGTGGACGTGAAATACCTATGATAAAGGTGAGCAAAGGAGGAAGTGATAAGTTACGTGTCCTCTATACAGGATGTGTACATGGAAATGAACCGGCTGGTACGGAAGGACTTCTATATTTTATGAAGCAACTGACCCGTGATCCTCAATTGTCTGCCCTGCTTGATAAGATGGATTTCTATATCCTGCCTTCGGTAAATATTGACGGAAGCGAACAGGGAGAACGGCTCACTGCCAATGGTATAGACCTGAACCGTGACCAGACTCTTTTGTCAACCCCGGAAGCACGCACTTTACAACGGGTTGCTCTGACAGTCAAACCTCATTTGTTTATCGATTTCCATGAATACAAACCGCTTCGTGCCTCTTACGAAGAAGTGACCGACGGGCTTCTGGTTACCAATCCTAACGACTTTATGTTTTTGTGGAGTAGCAACCCGAATGTATCTCCCGCATTACGTACTGTTGTAGACGATTTTTATGTGCCTGAAGCTAGTCGTATGGCTGATGCGGAAGGACTGACACATCATACCTATTTTACTACTAAAAGTAATCGTGGAGAAATTATATTCAATATCGGCGGTTCCTCTCCCCGTTCTTCCACTAATATCATGGCATTGCGTGGAGCTATTTCAATGTTGATGGAAGTACGTGGTGTCGGCTTGGGACGCACTTCTTATAAACGTAGGGTATATACTGTTTATAAATTGGCAGAGTCATTTGCCCGTACTACTTTTGAGCATGAAGATCAAATACGAAAAGCCGTAGATGAATCTGCTCATTATAATGGTGATATTGCCGTGACTTTCCGTTCGAAACCCGCTTCCGACTATCCGTTGAATTTTATCGATATACTAGCCTGTAAAGAGATAATTGTGCCTGTTGAGGCCCGTATCGCTCCCGAATCGGAAGTTGTACTGACCCGCGAACGCCCTGTTGCCTATTATCTGGACGCCAACCAAAATCGTGCAGTGGAAATATTGCAGCATTATGGGGTTGAACTGGAACGGCTGGAATCTCCTGAAACGGTTGAACTGGAGTGTTACACTGTTACAAAAGCAGTAGAAAGCCATGATTTGGTAGCCGGTATTTTACCGTTGAATGTGGTAACAAATACCAGTAACCGTACGATTACTCTTCCGGCCGGCAGCTATCGTATTCCCATGTCCCAACCTTTGGCCACCCTTGTGACAGTATTGCTGGAACCGGAATCAGCCAATGGTTTCGTCAACTACCGCGTGATTGATGCTGCAGTAAACAATACGCTGGGTGTCTATCGTAAAATGAAATAGATTAATTAATGACGATAAATAGAATACAAGATATGAAAAAGATAATAATAGGAGTTTTCTCCTTGATTTTGGCTACAGGTATGTATGCTCAGACAATTGGAAACGAGGCATTTCCGCAACTGAAAGATGGTTTGCTTGACTTGAACTTGAGAACACCCGGTCAGAAACTGCGTTTTGGCGGTTATCTCCAGGGATCAGGTTATTATACGGACATAAAGAATGCAGAGTCGGAATATGGATTTGATATTGAACATGCTTATTTAAGTCTGGAAGGTTCGTTCCTGAATGAGAAACTGGGATTCTTTTTACAGGCAGATTTTGCAGATTCCTACCCTTTGTTGGATGCATGGGTTTCGTATGCTCCCTGGAAACAGTTGAAAATCAGTGCCGGACAGAAACAGACTTTTACCAATACCCGGCAGATGATGATGCTCGATCAGGGACTTGCTTTTGGTGAACATTCATTGATGGATCGTACTTTCTCCCGTACAGGCCGTGAGTTGGGATTATTTGTTGAAAGCCGCTTGTCACTTGGCAAACTCGGATTCGATTTGGGCGCTGCTGTTACTTCCGGTGACGGACGCAATTCATTTGGTTCATCAAGCACTGACCCTGATTTGGGTGGGTTGAAATATGGCGGACGTGTCACTGTTTATCCGTTGGGCTTCTTTACGAGCGGTAATGAAATGGTCTTTAATGATTTCATTCGTGAGAAATCTCCCAAATTGGCTATCGGTGCGGCCTATAGTTATAATGTCGGTGCCAGTAATATGGTAGGTGAGGGACATAATGATTTTCAGATGTATGATAAAGAAGGTGCTGCGGATTATCCCGACTATCGTAAGTTGTCTGCCGATTTACTCTTCAAGTGGAATGGTTTCTCCTTGTTGGCAGAGTATGTCAATGCAACAGCGAACGGTTTGAACGGGCTTTATGTAGAAAAGGATGAGGGTGCAAAATTGAAACCGCATCAGATAGCCAATTATCTGGCTTTGGGAAATGGATTCAATGTGCAGGCTGGGTATCTTTTCCGTAAATTATGGGCACTTGATGTTGCTTACAGTAAAGTGAAACCCGAGTGGAAGGAGACTGAACAGAGTGTTTTGCGCGAGGCGGATAACATTACTTTCGGAGCATCGAAATATTTTAATAATAATACGTTCAAGCTACAGCTGGCAGGTTCATATACCTCATACAATCAGTTGGTGGGGGCAGGATCTAAGGAATTTCAGGTTAAGTTGAATCTTCATATTCTCTTTTGATAATGATGCGTGTAGCAAACTTATTGATTTTAATCATTGCCGTATTGATGACGAGTTGTTTTAAAGACGACGAATCGGAATCTTTGGGAGAAACCTCCGGGTTTCTTCCGGGAGACGGTATCGTGACATATTCCGGATATGCGCCTTTGGCCGACCGGCCTGTCCGCATACATTTTCATATCCCTGTCAACGGGGATATGAAAAAAATGCCGGTGTTGTTTGTATTTCCCGGATTAGAAAGAAATGCCGATGATTATTTGAATGCATGGCGTGCAGAAGCATCCAACAGGGAGGTAATGGTCTTTGTGTTTGAGTTTCCTACGGAGACTTACTCTACTGCACAGTATATCGAAGGAGGTATGTTTCAGGGAAATACGTTGCTCGATCGTTCAGAATGGACATTCTCACTTATTGAGTCCGTTTTTGATACTGTCCGGAAAGATACCGGTTCTTCGCGGAATAAGTATGATATGTGGGGACATTCTGCCGGAGCGCAGTTCGTGCACCGGTATGTGACGTTTATGCCTGATACCCGTGTTGATAGGGCGGTAAGTGCCAATGCGGGTTGGTATACATTGCCCGATGTGGATGTTGCTTATCCTTATGGCTTGAAAAATACAGATGTCGTAACTACTTCTCGGGTGGCATCGTTGTTTGCCCGTAAACTGATTGTTCATTTGGGCACGGCAGATACGGATCGTAACGGATTGAACACTTCAGCAGGTGCCGAAGCACAAGGGGCAAACAGGTATCAGCGTGGTAAGTATTATTTTTCAGAGGCGAAGCGTATCAGTACCAAAGACGGTTGTTCATTGAACTGGGACAAGTATGAGGTGGCAGGTGTTGCACATGAGTATGCTAAGATGGCGGCAGCCGGAGCAAAAATACTCTATTAAGTAAGACTAAAATTTTGAGCCATCGGTTAAATAGCTTATTTTTGTTGACCTATTTATCAGACAGGTATTTAAAATGTTTCTATCGGCATCGTACATACAAGGATTGTATTCTTTAGGGCAAAAGATTATGCTATTGATATTCTGCCTCTCTTTTACTGTATCCGTACGTGCTGTACCTCCCGCAGAAGAGATTAAGAGAGTGAAGGCAGATCAGATACTTGATACCAAACAGTTTAATTATCTGGATAAAGGGAGCATTATCACATTGCAGATTGTGCTTCCCGAGCAGGATAAAGTGGTGTTTGAGTCGCTGATGCGCATTGAAAGTACAGATAAAGAATTATATAATCTGATTCTTTCCCGTTCTCCGCAGGCAGGTACTGAACTTCTGTGGGTGTGTAATTCAGAGGTTGAGAAAGTGCGGATAGGCTCTCCAAAAGATTCAATCCGGACTGATACCATGTCAGTAGGCTTTTCGGTTCGTTTCCCGGCAGATTCGGTTTATATATCCGCAAATGAACATTCTTATGCATTTTCGTCGCATGGCATTCGCTCGGACCGGGGGTATCGATTTCATATTCTGGGTGATAAACGTTCCCATTTGAAGTTGGTGGAGGGGCATGCTGAATTGTTGTTGATTGGAAAGGAGGAGCAACATCTGTCCGCCTGGTACTGGATTTTATTGATTATTGTGGTGGATATGATTGTGTTCCTGGGAATGCATTGGCGGCGTAGGCGTCAGAAGAGATTGAAGGCAAGTAACCGGATTGAGATACTCACCTCATTTGGCGATGAAGGAGAAAGGGTTAAGTTACCCCGGTATAATGCCGTTTACCTGTTTGGCGGATTGCAGGTTTTTGACCGTAATGGTGAGGAAGTCTCGCAACGTTTTTCTCCACTTCTGCGTGAGCTGTTTATTTTGTTGATTTTGCGGTCGGCGGAAAATGGAATATCGTCGGAAGAACTCACGACCATGTTGTGGTTTGATAAAGATGATGTAAGTGCCAAAAATAACCGGGCAGTAAATCTTTCCAAGTTGCGTGTGTTGGTAGAATCTGTTGGTGGTTGCACTATCTCCAAGATTTCGGGTAACTGGCGGGTGCAATTTGATAAAACAGCTTTTGTGGATTACTATGAATGTCTTCCGGAACGGATTCGTCCCGATAGCCTGACAACCGAACGAATTAAAATCATAGCAGCACTAACAGCTAAAGGCGGCTTGCTGAATGAGTGTGACTATCTGTGGCTCGATACTTTTAAAAGCCGGATAGCAGACAGCCTGATTGAATCTTTATTAAAGTATGCCACTTTATTAGATGAGCATGAAGCTTATGATACCAAATTATTAATATCCGATATTATCTTCCGGTTCGATTCCGTAAATGAAGCGGCTCTTAGACTCAAATGTGCCACTTATGTATCTATGCGTAAGCAATATATGGCTAAGACTACTTATGAACATTTCTGCAGGGAATACAAATCACTGTATGACGAACCTTTTGAGCATTCTTTTAATAGCATTATTAGTCAGTAAATTATTTCCTTATTTGTTCGTTTTCGTACACCGTTCTGTTTTTCTAATGAACAGTTACGATTAGCTTTTGTAACTCTTCAATA
>OWHU01001260.1_pt1 | contig 10915 bp, 10 predicted proteins | sample 1732671 | NCBI WGS metagenome assembly OWHU01 (sample SAMN05065740, study PRJEB22554) | human gut metagenome | biome: ENVO:2100002; feature: ENVO:00000062; material: ENVO:00002003 | host: Homo sapiens | place: USA
ATCTACACGCGTAAGATCGTCGGCAGCGTCAGATGTGTATAAGAGACAGGATGCCAACGATTCCGATAAGGGCCGCGACTGCCAGCGTGATCCAGCTAAGGATCCACAGATAAGGCGTGCAGGACTTCAAATGTTCTTTGATGCTGACACCGGCAAGACCGCAAAGAAGGAATGTCGTCGCGTTATGGGGCGTGACAAGGATGGTAAAATCCTTGCCAATGAGCATGGCCATGGCAATGTCATGAGCACTGGCGGCAAATTTTTCACCGACACCCAAGACGAGGGGCATGAACCCAAAGAAGAAAGAGTCCGTGCCCAGCATCATGCCGATGGGACCCGACAAGGCGCCAATGAAAATCGGCAGATGAGACCCTATGGCCTGAGGCATAATACCAATGAGCATGTTTGCCATGGCATCCATCATCTTCGTATTCTTGAGGACGCCAATAAAGACCCCTGTCGTCAAAAGGATCATCGGCGTCGACAGGGCGGCAGCCGCGTGGTTGGAAACGGCTTTTGCCTGGGCCTTGGCGCCTTTAAAGTTGATGGCAAGGGCAAAGGCAAGGCCAATCATGAAGGCTCCATAAAGAGGAATCTTCGTCAGGCACATAAGCAGGATGACACCGACCGTAACAAGGGCATTGATCCAGACAAGTTCGGGGCGCTTCATGCTGTCCGTCTCTCCGTGGCCGCCATCATCGGAATTAAGATCTTCTGTAAGTTCAGCCGCTTTGCCCGTCGGGTTGATGCCGGCGCCGCGCGCCTTTTCAAGCATGCCCAGGTAAGCAGAAAAAGCAAGAATCAGGATAATGCCAAGACCTTGTAGCGGCAGCAGTTCCTGCCAAATGGCGTTCACGTCGCGCCCTGTCACGATGGCTGTACGAGCGGTCGGTCCTCCCCAAGGGACAAGGTTCATGATACTGATAGCGGCGGCAATGATGCAGCAAATCACAACTGGACGGATATGAAGCTTTTTGTAGATGGGCAGGACAGCGGGAACCGTAATAAGCATGGTTCCTGCCGTGGTTCCGTCCAAATGGGCAACCGTAGCAATGATGCCCGTTGCCATGGTCACAAGGACGATGTTGTTTCCTGCTCGTTTGACAAGAAAATTCACCAAAGGATCAAACAGCCCCACATCATTCATGATGCTGAAGTAAACGATGGAAAAGAGGAAAAGGACGGCCGTACTCATGGTCGTCGTAACCCCTTTCTTCATGAATTCAAAAATCTGAGCTGGCGTAAAGCCACAGATGAGGGCTGCCACAAAAGGCACAGCTACAAAGATGACCATAGGACTGACCTTCCCTGAAATGAGAAGGTAGACGACGAGAAAAATCATCGCAAACCCAACCAAACCCAACAGCATAATTCATTCTCCTTTCTCTTTGAGGAAGCACTTCCTTGCTTCCTGATGCAGAGCCACGGACGGCAGCTCGCTGTATCTGATAAGAAGCAAGGCTTCCTTATCTTTTTACGAAGGATCTGTATTTATTTTTTGAAAGGTCCGCTATATAATGAAATTAGCTTTCCCTATATTTCGACACGGTTTTCCATAAAGGAAAATGAAATCTACTACCTTAGGAGGTGGACCCTCATGGATGATAAGGATTTCCTTCTTATCAAGACCCTTTATGAGGAACAGAACATTACCCATACGGCAAAAAAACTCTTTATTTCCCAGCCCGCCATCAGTGACCGGTTAAAACGGCTCGAAGCAGAATTCGGCTGCCAGCTTTTCATCCGCCAGCCCCGAGGGATCCTTTTTACCAGTCAGGGGGAGATGCTGGTCCAATACGTCAACGAAGCGGATGAACGCTATCAAAAAATCCGCAGCGCCCTTGCAAAACCCGTGGGAAAAGCCTTTGGTTCCCTTTCCATCGCCTGCTCCAACGTATTTGCCAAGTACCACATGCCAAGCCTTTTGAGCGAGTTCAAGAAAAAGTACCCTGCCATCGACATCTCCCTCAAAAGCGGCTTTAGTACGAACCGTTACAAGGATTTTCTCGAAGGCAGATTCCATGTCTGCATCATTCGCGGCGAACACAATTGGTCAGAGCACAAAAAAAGGCTGCTCCGTGATCCCCTCTGTGTCTTCAGCAGGGATCCCATTGATCTCAAGAAACTGCCCCACCTGCCCTTTGTCCATTATATCACCGATCCAGCCCTGCAGCTGGTCATGGACGATTGGTGGTACGCGCATTACAAAGAGCCGCCCCGCATCACCATTGAAACAGATGCCATGGATACATGTCTCAAGATGGTCCGTCAAGGCCTAGGAGTCACCATCCTGTCCAAAAGCTGCGGTCAGGAAATGCCGGAGCTGTCCATGACAGCACTGACCACACAGCGGGGAACGCCTCTCCTGCGTGACACGTGGATGTATTACCGAAAAAATTACCAGCTAGTTGAAAGCAGCAAGCTCTTTGTTGATTTCATGAACCAAAAATTCGGCATCAAAGAGTAAACTTTGGCACCATTATTATAAAAAATTCTGTATTTAACGACAAATACAGAAAGGCTGTCCCTATCCATCGAAAAATCCGATGAATGAGACAGCTTTTTTGCTTCCAACCTTCTAAAGAACCGTCATGACATCGGACAGGTTCTTTTTGGGAACAAAATAATTCCTTTTTTCATCCACATAATAATCAAGGGTTCCGCTTTCCGGTACAGGGACCACGGTGCTCTTGTGGGCTGGATAGCCAAGGGCAAGACAAAGAAAGACCTCCTGATCCTTTTCAAGGCCCAGAATCCCCTGGATAGCTGCCCGATCAAGGGCAGCGAGGATTGCCGACCCGACGCCTTCACACATAGCACAGTACGCCATAGAATCAACAGCAATGCCTGCATCGATCAAGCTGATGGGGGAAGCGTCCTTGGGGCGTACCAAAAAAATGAGGGCCACCGGTTCCTCCTCTTTTTGAGGCGTACCGATTTCCTTAGGCAGGGCCGCAGCCCAATGAAGATGGGGCAAAAGAGCGGCAAGGGCCTTTGAAGAAACCGCTGCATAAAAGGACAGCACCTGTCCATTCCGGCCGCAGCTCCTTTTATGGGCAATTCCCACCAAATAGGAAAGAAGTCCTTCGGGAAGCGGTTTCTGCAAAAAGCGCCGATAGGTCCGGCATTTTTCAAAAAGGGTTTCTTGCTCTTTACGCGTCATGATGAACACGACCTTTCTTTTTTTGGCAGTTCGTGCAATATCCATAAAGCGTCAGGTCATGGCCCACGATATCAAAATCCGTCTTTTTGGCAAGGTCTTCACTAAAGTCATGAAGCGGGCAGCCATGGATATGAATGACCTTATGGCACCCCAAACAAATCAGGTTGTGGGTATGGCTCATCGTAAAAAGGAGAAACCCGGCCTTCCGCGATTGGGGCATCTGGACCTTTTCCGTAATCTTTTCATCCGTAAAAGTCTCCAACGTCCGATATACGGTGGAAAAGTTGAGGCTTGTCCCTTCCTTTACCAGAGCTTCATAGATTTCATCGGCCGTCAGGACTTCCTGTCGGCTAAGAAGAAGACGCAGGACCTTAAGACGGGGCTGGGTCAATTTCAGGCCATATTGACGGATAATGTCTTCTGCCTTGAGGGATTCATTCACCGCCGTTCACCTCCTTGAAGATGGTCCTGGATTTCCTGATAGATGAGCACAGCAACCAGCAAAATCACAGAAAGTATGGCCGTAATTCCACCGGGAGCTGCCCCCAGTTCATAGGAAATCACTAGACCGCCCATGATATCGATAAAACTAAAAAGAACCGAAAGCAGCAGCGTCCGGTTGAAGCCTTGCCTCAGCTGCAGGGCGGTTGCCACGGGAAGGGCAATGAGGGAGCTGATGACAAGGATACCGACGATGCGGATGGAAACAGAAATGGTGGCCGCCACAAGCAGGGAAAAAACATAATTGATGGCTCGCCTTGGCACACCGGAAATGCGGGCACCATCTTCATCAAAGGACAGCATGACAAGCTGGGGATAAAGCCCCCATACAGCGAGAACAGAAACAAAGGTCAAAGCCCCCACAAGATAAACTTCCTCACGTCCAACGGTGAGGATGCTGCCAAAAAGGAAGGAATCGATATTCGCCTTGACAAGACCTGAACTCACAAGGGTAATGGCAAGCCCCACAGAAAAAGACATGACAATGACGAGAGTCAGCTCTGCATAGCGGCGGAACCGTTCCCGCAGGGCTTCAATCAAAAGGCCAAAAAATGAGGTCATCCAGAAGGCTCCCATGATGGGTGTGGATTTTAAAAGAAGGCCCATGGCTACCCCTGCAAGGGAAGCATGGCTCAACGCATCCCCAATCATGGAATAGCGGCGCAGGACAAGAAAAATACCAATGAGCGGACAAAGCAGGGAGATCAATAGGCTTACAATGAACGCGTTCTGCATGAAGGTATATTCAAACATGGGAACCACCTCCATTATCTGCTACGTATTCAGCAAGATACTCCTCGGGCGTACAGAAATGGCCCCGGCCTCTCACCATATGGAAGAAGGTCGATGCATAGTGGGCGGCATAACGAAGATTATGTTCCACTGTAATCATGGTAACCCCCTTTTTTTCATGAAGCTCCGAAATCAGGGGATATAGGGCCTCTTGGGACCGCAAGTCCATGCCCGTCGATGGTTCATCCAAGATGATGAAGTCCGGGTTGCCAAGAAGGGCCCGGGCCACAAGGACACGCTGGAACTGCCCGCCGGAAAGGGCACCAATCAAATGATTGCGAAATTCGCCCATGCCAACTTGTGCCAACGCCCGCTGTTCTGCCTCAACATCCTTGAGCTTAAGGAGCCGGGCCTGAAAATGGAGCAGTTCAGCCACGGTCATGGGAAACTGCTTATTGATAAGATCAGTGGGCTGCGGGACATAGGCCGCCTGACGGAATGTGGAAGTGAGGGTCCCGTGAAGAGGACGCAGGAGGCCCAGCATGATTTTAATGAGCGTACTCTTGCCGCTGCCATTTTCACCTACGACCGCTACATAGTCCCCATCATGGACTTCCATGCATAAATCCTGAAGGAGAAGGGGTCCCTTTTCATAAGCAAAATCAATATGGGATAATGAAAGCATGGCTCAATCCTTTCTCAAAAAGCGTCTTGGAAAACAATCAGCACCAAGAAACCCATTTATTGTCTTCCTATTATAGAAGGATACCCATAGAAATGCAAGGCATTTGCAACTATTGACGAACGAATCCGACCATGGTACAATGAATTTGTTATTGCAAATGATTTGCAACAAATTGAAGGAGGTACCATGAAAAAATTTATTCTTGCAGCCTTTCTCATTCTCGGTCTTCTGGCCTCAGGATGCGGCGGTGCGCCCACCGAAAAAAAAGCGGATGAAAAACTCACAGTGGTTGTCAGTTTCAATGCGATGAAGGAATTTACGCAGGCAGTGGGCGGCGACGCCATCCACGTCGTTTCCTTGATTCCCGAAGGCACAGAGCCCCATGGGTTTTCCCCTACAGCCGATCAGATGAAGACCCTGCACAATGCCAAACTCCTCATCGTCCATGGTCTGGGAATGGAACCGTGGGCCCAGAAAATCGCGGAAACATCAGGAAATCCCAATTTGATCGTTGTCGAGGCCTCTAAAGGCGTCACCCCCATTCCCCTGGAAGAGGAAGATGAGGACAATCACGGCGCTGAGGAAAAGGAGCATCACCATCACGGGCCCTATGATCCCCACGCATGGCTCAGCCTGACGGCCGCCCAAATTGAAGTCCAAAACATCGCCGATGCCCTATCCCAAGCCGATCCGGTCCATAAAGAAACCTACAAAAAAAATGCCGCTTCCTACAAGAAACAGCTTCAATCCCTTTATCAGGAATACCAGCCGCGTTTTGAAAAGATTGACCACAAGGATTTTGTTGCCGGCCATGCGGCCTTTGGTTACCTTTGCCGGGATTTTGGGCTCCATATGGACAGTATCGAATCCGTCTTTGCCGAAGGAGAACCAAGTGCCAAACAGATGGCCCGTCTCCTGGATTACTGCCGAGCCCGAGGCATCAAGACCATCTTTACGGAATCTGAGGTCAGTCCCAAGACCTCGGAAACCCTAGCCCGGGAAATTGGGGCCAAAACGGTTCCCATCTACACCATGGAAACCAGCGAGAACGGAAAGGGCTATCTGGAACGAATGAAGGAAAACCTCGCCCATATCGAGGAAAGCCTGCGCTGACCGATTGAGTAAAAGGGATTTCCAAGTGGAACCCCCACCTCTCACACCACCGCGCGTACCGTTACCGTTCGGTACACGGCGGTTTCCTAGTTTTCATAAACGTGCTTGTAATAGCCCGTCATGGTTATGTAACCATGACGGGCTATTTCTTTTACTCCGTGGTATGCGGCATTCAGGTTGTCCCGCGTCAGGATTTGCCCCAACAGACTGTCCGCTCACAAGTTTGCAATGATGTCGTTGTGTTCGGCAGTCCTTACAGGGATAGGCGTTCCCGCATATCCTTGCTGCTTGGCAGCTGCTTTTTGCGGGCAACCTTCTCTATGAAGTTTTCTGATTTTAGTTTCCCACTTGACTCCCTTCATTAACTGACATCTCCTAAAATTCGGTTCTTCCTAGACGGGCTATAGACCATCCAGTACTATGGTCTCAGCTGACTCCTCACGCTAAATCTTGTTTGGGCCATGGCCGCCAACTTCATGGATCCAGCCATGTTCGTGAGGCCTCCCCGGGTAAGAACGCACTCTTTTTCTCCCTTCACCTGCCGCATCTACCCTTTGGGATTCCAAATCGCTATGGGACTTTAATCTGTTTGGCGACCTTATCCATCTCAAATTGGCCTTATGCGGATTCTCTTTGTCAGGTCAGAAATTTGCCTGCCCCTTCCTTCAGATTCCACCTCACGATGTCTCCTTTGGTGTTCGGCTATGACTTTCCCCCGACTAAGGCAGTCTAGGGACTTTCACCCTTAAGAATGCGCCCATGCCGGGCGTACAAACAAGGACCAGGAAAAACAAGGAATTTTCCTGGTCCTTCCTTCATCATATGATGTTATTGCTGACCACTGACAGATCAAAACTAGATCAAAGGATCCCGCTTACCACGTACTGCTCAGCCTGTGCATCCCATTTTAGGGACAAGACCTTTGGGGCCCGGTCAAGAAAGAGGATGGCTTCATCTTTCCGGATCTGGAGGGGGCTGTTAAAGACTGCCACTGGCTGGAACCCAGCAATGGGAAGCGGCCGTACGTTCCCCAGCACGTCGGCACCGATGACGGAAAGGTCCCTCAGTTCCGTCTTTCCCGCACCCCGCGGTCCATAGGACAGGATCAACAGATCCTCCTGGTTCTCTCGGAAGCGAAGCCGATAAAGAACATATTGGTTCCCTTTTTGGAAAGAATAGAGGGCAATCTGTCCATGTTCATGATAAGCAAGGGTCATGACCTTTGCCCCATCATGAAGACCAGCAAGGACAGCACTGATGGGCCGCACATCCCCTTTGACAAATTCTACGGAAAGCGGGGGCTGCAACTGGCCTTCTGCCGTAAAGGTATAATGCTGGGCAAAGAACTGAGCCGCTTCCCCTTGAGGGAGAAAGCCCGCCGCCAATAAGAGTAAGAAGGCGCTAAGCGCCAAAAATTTACGCATCTGGTTCCCCTTCCCACAAACGCTTTTCCTGTAATAAAGCCATTTTATCTTTTCATTATATCGACTCTTTCGGCTTTTCTCAATCCTTCTTTCCAAAAAATCGATTCTGGGATGGCTGCAAAAAGCCCAAAATATGATAAAATAGGGGAGATATTTCAACTAAGAAGGTCACACCATGACAACAACCTTTAATTTTAAGGCAAAAAAAGATGGACAGCCCCTCTATAAACAACTGGCCCGTTACTTTCGGGATGAGATTCAGGAAGATCATCTGCAGGGCGGAGACATGCTGCCTTCCATCCGCAAACTCACAAAAGACCTCAAAGTGAGCCGCACAACCGTGGAAGCAGCCTATGAGATCCTCATCGATCAAGGATATGTACAGAACCTGCCAAGCCGCGGCTTCCGCATTACCCTCACCAAACCGGCAGTACCAGTGGAAATGCCCCCCTTGCAGGAGGAGTCTTTCCACCGTCCTTCCTTTAATTTTGCCAACCATTACATTGACACGACCACTTTTGACACCGTGCTCTGGCGCCGCGCCATCAGCCGTGTCCTGCACAGTCCTGATACGCTCTCAGGTTACGGCGATCCCCAAGGGGAACCTCGTCTCCGGGAAGTCCTTGCCCGCTACAGCTACCAATCAAGGGGAGTTGTCTGCCGCCCGGAACAGATCCTTGTCGGCGCCGGTCTCCAGTCCCTTTTGTCCATACTCATCCCTCTGCTTCCTGTCGAGGAAAAACGAGTCAGTTTCGAAGCTCCCGGCTTTCCCCAAGCTGAATGGATGTTTCACCTCATGGGATGGACCACGGATCGCTATGACCCCGCTGTTCCCTCCAAATCATGGCCGGAACTGCTCGTTGTCAGTCCCACAAACCCCTACAAAGGGCGGGCCCTTTCGGAAAAGGAACGAAGCAACCTCATTGTCGCAACACAATTTGAACGGGTCTATCTCCTCGAAGATGATTACAATGGGGAATTCCGCTATCTCCATCATCCGGTCCCAGCCCTACACAGTTTTGGCAATCGTGAGCGCATCATCTATGTCGGATCCTTTTCCCGAACCATGCTGCCAAGCCTGCGTATCAGCTATTTGGTCCTGCCGGAAAGCTTTCTTCCCCACTTTCAAAAAATAGCCCCTTTTTACAACCAGACTTCGTCCACAGTAGAGCAACTGGCCCTTGCATCCTATATTGAGGAAGGCCACTTAACGCGACACGTAAAAAAACTGCGCAATCGCTATCGGGAAAAAAGCGTCCTTCTCCAAGACACCCTACAGCGCATCTTTGGCAAAAGAGTTACATTCCTCAGCCTTGAATCAGGCCTTGACCTTCATATCGCCCTTTCCTATGAAATGAGCGCCCAAGCACTTGCTGAAAAAGCAAGCCAGCACAGCATCAAAATCACCCCCATTACATCTTCCACAGACAGCAAAAAACCGGAATTTCTCCTATCTTTTGCAGGAATTGCCAAAGAAGACATTGCTCCCGGTATTGAAGCCCTAAAAAAAGCCCTTGAAGACAGTTAAAAAATCCCTGGCACACGAAACTGCGTGCCAGGGATTTTTTAACTGTCTTCAATAAGAAGTTCCACAAGGCGGCCGCTCTTGATAAAGCTTAGCTCATCAAGATTTTCCTCCAAGGTGTGGTTCTTGCTGTAGCCTGTAGCAATGCCAAGACTAGTGAGGCCCTTGGCATTAAAGATATTGGCATCCATGCCGCCCCCGCCAGCCTCGACACGGGCTGTAAGGCCGAGGCGCCTCAGGGCTTTTTTGGCCTTTTGAAGGATGGGCGCCGTTTCCTCAATGAGGAAGGGTTCATAAAGAAGTTCTTTTTCCACACTTACAAGAGCCCCCGTCTTTTTAGCGCAGTCTTCAGCATGGGTCTTGACAAATTCAGCGTACCGGGAAAGTTCTTCAAGATTCCGGCTCCTTGCTTCCCCCTTTGCCCAGGCGTCGGCACAGACTACATTGGTTGACTCATTGCCCGTTCCCAGTATGGGGAAATTAGCCACCAGTTCTTCATTCACGCGCCCATCGGGCAGGGTATCCAAGATGTGACAGAGAATATGGGCCGCATTGATGCCATTTTCCGGCTCATTACCGGCATGGGCCGGTTTTCCTTTGACGTGGATGGCAAAACGGACATGACCGGGGGCCCCATTGACGAGCCGCCCCAAAAGACCGGGACTGTCCAGGACAAAGCAGCAGGAGCTCTGAAAAACCGAAAGATCCAAGGCCTTACCACCAAAAAGGCCGGCTTCTTCACCGACGGTGAAGGCAATTTCAATGCGCGGATGGGGATTCCCTGAAGAAAGGGTACGACGTACACCGTCCAGGATAGCACAGATGCCGCTCACATCGTCGGCAGCGAGAATCGTATCACCTCCAGAATACAGCACGCCGTCCTTTTCCCTAACCTTGATGCCATGGCCGTTCTTGACCCGGTCCATATGGCTGCAAAACAGGACGGATCCCTTCCTCGTTCCAGGAAGGATGGCAATGAGGTTTCCCGTATCGCCGCCAAACGTGCGGCCTGCCTCGTCTTCCCTTACGGTAAAGCCCAAGGCTTCCAGTTTCCTTTTTAGAACATCAGCCAGCATCCGTTCCTTTCCGGACGCACAGTCAATGCCTACAAGTTCCCTAAACTCTTCAAGTATGGGTTTCACTAGCGCTTCTCCTTTCTCTCCCCATTATAGGAGGTGAGCCATGATACTGGCAACGATGATGGAAAAAATCGTGACCGATGTAAAGCCTGAAATGACATAAGCCGTCCCGATGCGGGTTGAAAGATAATCCACTTCCTCATCGGTCTCGCCTACGGTCTTTGCAATTTCGTCACTGATGAGCTGCGTTCCAGGATAGCCAATCATCTGGCACATAGCAATACCGATGGCAAGGTCCCTATCCCCAACAATCTTCCATACGGGAAGAACCTTGAATATGACGACAATCCCCAAAAGCGTGAGCGCAAAGACACAGGCCACGAAAAATCCCAGTTGGGGCAGCATGGACAGATCCACTTTGGCAAGGGAAGGCACAATGACGGTAAGGACCCCAAACATGAAAAATCCCGTCGACGCCCCATGATTCTTCATGAAATTGGGCGGCACAAGGCCCAAGGCCCGAAGGCCAATGCCAAAGAGCATACACCAAATGGTCAGGCCCACCCATTTATGGGTAAAGACACCGCCCCAAAAACCGACATAGCTGCACAAGGCTCCAATGAAAAGGCAAATATAGGCGGTATAGCTGTCTCTTATACACATCTCCGAGCCCACGAGACTAGCGCTCATCTC
>OWHU01001288.1_pt1 | contig 10675 bp, 7 predicted proteins | sample 1732671 | NCBI WGS metagenome assembly OWHU01 (sample SAMN05065740, study PRJEB22554) | human gut metagenome | biome: ENVO:2100002; feature: ENVO:00000062; material: ENVO:00002003 | host: Homo sapiens | place: USA
TGATCGATTGGTCGAGAGCCCAATTTGCGATGACAGCCATGTACCACTGGATTTTTGTTCCTCTCACACTCGGACTGGCAGTGGTGATGGGAATCATGGAGACGCTGTATTATAAAACAGGCAATGAATTTTGGAAAAAGACTGCCCAGTTTTGGATGAAACTCTTCGGTATAAACTTTGCCATTGGTGTGGCAACCGGTTTGATTCTGGAGTTTGAGTTCGGTACGAACTGGAGCAATTATTCATGGTTTGTAGGAGATATCTTCGGTGCTCCGTTGGCCATTGAAGGTATTTTGGCATTCTTTATGGAAGCCACATTTATCGCCGTCATGTTCTTTGGATGGGGCAAAGTAAGTAAACGTTTCCACTTGGCTTCTACCTGGCTCACAGGCTTGGGAGCTACGATTTCCGCCTGGTGGATTCTCGTTGCCAACGCATGGATGCAGCATCCGGTAGGCATGGAATTCAATCCTGATACAGTTCGTAATGAGATGGTAGATTTCTGGGCAGTGGCTACGTCACCTGTAGCGGTCAATAAATTCTTCCATACGGTATTGTCCGGCTGGGTGCTGGGTGCTATTTTTGTAGTCGGCATCAGTTGTTGGTATCTGCTGAAGAAACGTAATCGTGAGTTTGCGCTTGCCAGCATCAAAATTGGGGCGATTTTTGGATTAGTAGCATCGTTGCTTTCTGTTTGGACGGGTGATGGTTCCGGTTATCAGATTGCCCAGACGCAACCGATGAAACTGGCTGCCGTGGAAGGTCTGTATGAAGGCGGCACTAATGTAGGTCTGGTTGGAATAGGAGTGTTGAACCCGGAAAAGAAGACTTACAACGATGGGAAAGATCCTTTCCTCTTCCGTTTTGAAATCCCCAGCATGCTTTCTTTCCTTGCAGAACGTAATGTAGACGGCTACGTTCCTGGTATTACAAATATCATCGAGGGTGGTTATCAACAGAAAGACGGATCGACAGCTCTTTCTGCTGCCGAGAAGATAGAACGTGGAAAAACGGCTATCGGTGCATTGGCTGCCTATCGTGCAGCAAAGAGTGCAGGACATGAGGAAGATGCTCAAATTGCATATAAAGTATTACAGGAAAATATTCCATATTTCGGTTACGGATATATCAAAGATGTGAACCAACTGGTTCCGAATGTTCCTCTGAACTTTTATGCATTCCGTGTAATGGTAATCTTGGGCGGATACTTCATCCTGTTCTTTATTGTCGTTCTCTTCTTTATCTATAAGAAAGATTTAAGCCAGATGCGTTGGATGCACTGGATTGCTCTGCTGACAATTCCTTTGGGATACATCGCCGGACAAGCCGGATGGGTGGTTGCCGAATGTGGGCGTCAACCGTGGGCTATCCGTGATATGCTGCCGACAATGGCTGCCATCTCCAAACTGGATGTAAGCTCTGTACAAACGACTTTCTTTATCTTCCTGCTCCTGTTTACAGTGATGCTGATTGCAGGTGTCGGAATTATGGTAAAGGCTATTAAAAAAGGACCGGAGAATTGATAATAACCTATTACTCATTACTTAATATTTTAGCTATATGTATATATTTTTGCAACAATATTGGTGGCTTGTCGTTTCCTTGTTAGGAGCCATACTCGTGTTCTTATTGTTTGTACAAGGAGGTAATTCTTTGTTGTTCTGCTTGGGTAAAACCGAGGAACATCGTAAGATGATGGTGAATTCTACCGGACGTAAGTGGGAGTTTACGTTTACTACATTGGTTACATTTGGAGGAGCTTTCTTCGCTTCTTTCCCCTTGTTTTACAGTACCAGTTTCGGCGGTGCATATTGGCTTTGGATGATTATACTTTTCAGTTTTGTATTGCAGGCTGTCAGTTATGAGTTTCAGAGTAAAGCCGGAAATCTGTTAGGTAAAAAGACATACCGGACTTTTTTGGTGATTAATGGAGTGGTAGGTCCTGTGTTACTTGGTGGGGCAGTGGCTACTTTCTTTACCGGTTCTGATTTCTATATTAATAAGGCCAATATGACAGATACCATTATGCCGGTAATCAGTCATTGGGGAAATGGCTGGCACGGATTGGATGCACTGACCAACATTTGGAATGTTATTCTTGGATTGGCTGTCTTCTTCCTTGCCCGTGTGTTGGGATCTCTCTATTTCATTAATAATATTGATGATAAAGAGCTGACCGATAAATGTCGTCGTGCAGTACGAAATAATACAGTTTTGTTCCTTGTATTCTTTTTGGCATTTGTCATTCGTACATTGGTATCTGATGGCTTTGCCGTTAATCCGGATACACAGGAAATTTATATGCAGCCATATAAGTATCTCACTAACTTTATCGAAATGCCGGTAGTGTTGGCTTTATTCCTGATTGGTGTGGTACTGGTTCTTTTCGGCATTGGAAAGACATTGCTTAAAAAGACGTTTGATAAAGGAATCTGGTTTACGGGAATCGGTACGGTACTGACTGTTTTATCTTTATTGCTGGTAGCAGGGTACAACAATACCGCTTATTATCCGTCATATACAGACCTGCAAAGCTCATTAACTTTAGCCAATAGCTGTTCCAGCGAATTTACACTAAAGACAATGGCCTATGTCTCTATTCTTGTTCCATTCGTAATTGCATATATTTTCTATGCTTGGCGTAGTATCGATCGTCACAAAATTACCGAGAAAGAAATGGATGAAGGAGGACACTCATATTAATACTTTGTCCACATAGAATTTCGAATTGAGATTCTTGTAGGAACAAATAAACTCCCCTTATTTAATTCTCTATGTCATGGTAGAGAAGTTAAATGAGGGGAGTTTTTATATATAAGCCTTTTCTATCCTTTCGGATATATCGCTTTTTATTTATTGACTATATTCTCCGGTTTTCCGGCAATGTAAGCCTGAAGGTTACTGATTGCAATATTCATCAGACGTTCACGAGCCTCGATGGTTGCCCAGGCAATGTGCGGAGTGATGTAGCAGTTCTTCGCAGTTAGTAATGGATTGTCGGCACAAGGCGGTTCAGTAGAAAGCACGTCTACTCCGGCTGCATAAATCTTGCCATTGTTCAAAGCGTCTGCAAGGTCTTGTTCGTTGATAAGCGGGCCGCGACCGGTGTTGATTAAAATAGCTGTCGGCTTCATCATACCCAAACGGCGTGCATTTACCATTTCGCGTGTCTCCGGAGTAAGCGGGCAGTGCAAACTGATAATATCACATTCGCTGAACAACTGATCTAAATCCATCTTCTTGATTTCCGGTGGTAACTGGAAGTGCGATTTAGAAGTCAATGCATACACTTGCATACCGAAACCGATCGCAACACGCGCTGTGGTATATCCGGTATTTCCCAGTCCTACCAGACCGATTTTCTTTTCCCGCAGTTCCATCAACGGAGTGTCCCAAAAACAGAAATCCTTGTTGTTGGTCCAACGACCTTTATGCACTTCTTCAGAGTGGTGTTGCACTTGTTGAGTGATGTTCAGGATATGCGCAAATACCATTTGAGCAACGGAAGCGGTGCTGTATGAAGGAATATTAGTAACGACGATTCCCCGTTCTTTTGCAGCAGCTGTGTCTACCACATTGTATCCGGTAGCCAACACACCGATATATTTCAGTTCGGGCAGTGCAGCCATGTGGTCTGCATTGATGATTACCTTGTTAGTCAGAATTGCTTCTGCACCGGCTGCACGTTCTAATACCTCTTCCGGAGCTGTACGGTCATAAATTGTACATTCTCCAAGCACCTTCATACCCTCCCAGGATAAATCTCCGGGATTGGCGGCATAGCCGTCTAAAACTACAATCTTCATTTCAATTTCAATATTATTAATATGTTATAATGTTTCCTACTGCTTTATTTTGCTTTTAGCTTTTCTTACAGAAGGGAGTGACTTATTTTACGAACACTTATTTCTTAAATTTGTCTCCCCACAACTGTATCATTCGCTCGGCATGTTTCTGTTCTGCCGGATTGTTTTGCGGTTGCCATATCCGTTTGTCTTTCAGCTCGTCCGGAAGAAATTGCTGTTTGACAAAGTTACCTTCATAGCTGTGCGCATATTTATATTCCTGTCCGTATCCCAACTGTTTCATCAGTTTGGTCGGAGCATTGCGCAGATGCAGGGGCACAGGCAGATTACCGGTTGACCGGACTAGCTCTAATGCATCGTTAATTGCACTGTATGCCGAGTTGCTTTTAGGGCTGGTAGCCAGATAAATCGTTGTTTCAGCCAAAGGAATCCGTCCTTCGGGCCAACCGATTTTCATCAATGTATCAAAGCACGCATTAGCGAGAAGCAATGCATTCGGGTTTGCCAAACCAATGTCCTCGGAAGCAGAGATCACAAGCCGGCGGGCAATGAAAGCAGGATCTTCGCCTCCTTCTACCATACGGGCAAGCCAGTAGATCGCTCCGTCAGGATCGCTGCCGCGGATAGACTTGATGAAAGCCGAGATAATGTCATAATGCATCTCTCCATCCTTATCATAAGCCAGTGGATTCTGTTGCAAGCGTTCGGTCACCATTTCATCGGTGATGACAACTGTTTCCTCCGTCTCCGATTGCACAACAAGTTCCAATATATTAAGCAGCTTGCGGGCATCTCCACCGGAGAAGCGCAACATAGCTGTTGTTTCTTTCAATTCAATTTTTCGTTCCTTCAGTATGGCATCTGTGGTGATGGCACGTTGCAGAAGTTCCAGCAAATCTTCTTTTTCCAAAGATTTGAGTACATAAAGCTGGCAACGGGATAGGAGAGGGCGGATGACCTCAAACGACGGATTCTCCGTTGTTGCGCCAATCAGCGTGACTGTTCCGTTCTCTACCGCTCCCAACAGAGAGTCCTGCTGCGACTTGCTGAACCGATGGATTTCATCGATAAACAAAATCGGGCTGGACTGCGAAAAGAAACGGTTGCTCTTGGCACGGTCTATCACTTCGCGTACATCCTTCACACCGGAAGTCACAGCACTCAAAGTATAGAAAGGCGTTTCCAGTTTGTTGGCAATGATCTGTGCAATAGTTGTTTTACCTACTCCGGGAGGTCCCCAGAGAATAAAAGAAGAGATGCGTCCTGCGTCAATCATTTTCCGCAAGATGGCTCCCGGTCCAACTAAATGTTTCTGACCGATATATTCATCCAAAGTTTTTGGCCGTAACCGTTCTGCTAAAGGTTGCATAATTTTCTAGAATACCATTAATACCATGAAACGAATACCGTTTTTGTTGATACCCGGATTATCACGATAAGTGAAACGATGTACATATTCAACGTGCAGCAACTTGAAAATGTTGTAGATACCTACACTTCCTTCAATATAAGGCACTTTCGGGTCCATCACGAAACTGGTGAACTTACCGTCGCGTGTCGGGAAACGGAACAAATCGGGATTGTTGCTCTTAAACGGATTATTCTTATCCGTCAATGTTCCCCACAAAGCACGTACGCGGAACATTTCTCTCCATTTCAAGTTCTTGATAAGAGGAATACGGTTGAATAGTTTTCCATTCATATCATAAGATAATGACATGGAAGCGTAACGGTCGTTCAGGAATTCCATATTATTAATCAAGTTGAACGTTTCGCGCTGGGTGATGTAGGACAAGTTAGCTTCCGGCAAGATCAACAACGGGAAAGGAACCGTGTTCCATTCAGCACCTGCTTTTAAGCTACAATCAATCTTTCCCCAGGAAGCGGGAAGCCAGAAACGTTTCCATACACTTGCTTCCGTACGGTTAAAACTATAATCTCCACCTAGTACTCCTTTGAAACCCATGGCATGAGTCAGGGTAAAGATAGGAGCATCCAGCGATACAGGTACGCGGCGTTGTTTGGAGTTGACAAATGATTCGCCCGGAGCATAACGCAGCGTCAGGCTCGCTTCCGAAGTCGTGACATCATGCACACGGGTTTGCGCGGCATCATTGCGCAGATATTCCAGTTTGCCGGTAGGCTCGTCGTTACGATGGCGCAGCATGGCTTTCACTCCGAATCCTGTCAGCGTTTCAAGTTCATAATTAATGGTGGCATCGCGCATATACGACATCTGGTCTACTGTCGTTGTTTTTACTGACAGGAAGATATTGTCTTTATCAGTGAACAGGAACTTATCCATCGGAGACATAACATCATAACTGTACGTAGCCGAAAGATAATGTTTCGGGAATTCCCAGACAACATAATCGCGTTTATTGAACGAATAAGTTACCGTACCGCTATATTTCCAGCGTTTGTCTTTCAGACCGTAAGCTCCGTATCCGTTCAAGAACCAGTGTTTGTGGAAATGAGCTGTTGTCATGCCGCTTAACCGGAAACGGGTACCATCAATGTAGTTGCTCGAAATCATGGTGTTGATAGGACCGATATCCACTTTGCTCGGATGACCTTTGCTTCCTGTTTCCACAAAGTTTTCAATCAGCGCTTTCGCTCCGAAGATGATGTATTTGAATCCCGGTATCTGTTCGAGGCGGTTGACGAATACATCCATCGAACTTTCTTTCTTCGTCAGCGGTACTTGACGAACACTTGCCCAATACTCATCGCTTTTCGAAAGCATATCCGCTTCTTTTATCACGCTGCCTTTCAATCGGAACAGTCGTTGTTCGATAGGATCGAATTTATAATTACTATATTTCGTAGTTCGTTCCACCTGCAATCCGCCTGCTGTTTTGTTGGAATTCCAGGACAGGTCTACGGTCATGTCATCATCCGCCAATACCCAGTTTCCGTTAGGGAGTTGCTCGTATTGTTGCACGATGTCCATACGGTTGACGAAGTTTACTCCGGTCTTTTTAGGCAGGTTCATCGTACATTTCTGAACGGCATAAGTAGAATCGTTCAATACATACAGATGTCCGGTGAATCCGAAGTCCTGCGAGTTTTGCGGAACAAAAGTGAGGTGAACACATTCGCGCTTGTTTACCATCAATGTGTCCATCAGATAATATTTATAAAATGAGATGGCATTGTTACCGATCGGACTGACGAAACGCTGCTGGAGCAATCGGATATCGTCGTCGTAGATATTGATGTCGGCAAATACGTCTTTCAATACAGTGCCGAGCATATCTCCCGTAGAGAAAAATTCTTCTATACCATTGGAATTCTTTCCTTTGATAATCGTTTTCTTGTTTTCGGGATTTTTGCGGTAGATGGTTTGCGAGGACGTTTCCTGTACGGAAATAGGGAGAATCAACTTATTGGTTGTTTCCGACACTTCCACCTGATCTCTTAAGAATGAATATTTCTTGTAGATACCTTTTTCGAGCTTTTCCGGTGTGAGGTCGTTGATGGACATTTTCATCTTCTCGTACTTGTCGTACTGATAGTACTCGTTCACTTCGAGTACTTGCGCTTTTTTGTGTTCGATTACCTTCTTCATGAATTCCACTGCCGGATTGTTCTTGCGGGAATATTTCTCCTTTTGAGGTTTCACGACAACCTCGTTCAGGAGCACATTATCCGGAGCTAACTTAACGTTCACTGTCTGATTGTTGGAACCGACTCGAACCGTTTTACTGATATAACCTACAGCGGAGAACACCAGTGTCCCTCCGTTTCTGCGGGCTTCAAGACTGTATTCTCCGTCAATATTGGTGATAGTACCCATATCTCTCTTTTCTTGGTAGTAAACAGAGATATACATCAATGGCTCGTGGGTAACCGAATCAGTGACTACCCCTTTAATTTGCTGCGCAAAAGCATTGGAAGCTACCAATACGAGTAAGAACAGTATAAGTATTTTGTTATATCGTTGTATCATAACGTTTGTAGTAGGGCTGCAAAGTTAACAAATAACTCTAAGGATAACAGAATATATAACTTTTTTTACCCATCGTTTTTGGTTGTTTACAAGCATATATCGCCCGGTAATCCAAGGAATATTCCTTTGTTAATCCTTTTGATAAGGCTGTTTCAGTACTTTGTTCTCCCGGTCCCGATATTTGAAACCTTTGCTCTCGTTGTAGGGCACTTTTTGTTTCGACACTTGACACTTTTTGTTTCCCGGCATGAAACTGTTGGTTTCTCGGTGTGAAACACTTTGTTTCCCGGTGTGAAACTATTAGTTTCAAGGCGTGAAACTAACAGTCCCATGCCGGGAAACGGAATGGAACATGCCGGGTAAATGTTATTTGCTCGTAAGTATCTGTACAATACGCTCTGCGGTACGTCCGTCCCAACGTTCGGGAAGTTCGCCACGTTTCCATTCACCGTGCATCAGTGTATCCATTGTTTTGGCAAGCAGAGCAGGATCTTCTCCGACAAGTTCGTTGGTTCCCATGCGCCACGTTTCCGGATGTTCGGCATACGTGTTGAGCGTGATACAAGGAATACCCAGGAAGGTCGCTTCTTCGGCTACGTTTCCTGAATCTGTTATGATTCCTTTTGCCTTGTTTATCAGATAACCGAAGAACAGGTAATTCTGCGGAGGCATTATGTGGAGGTTCGGAGCTTCGATGCCTAATTCTTTGATGGCATTTCGTACGTATGTGTGCAGCGGTGCTACGATAGGCATACCGGCAGATTTTTCAATGATTGTTTTCAGCAACTGACGCAGATTCTCTTTGTTGTTTAGCAATACGCGACGGTTGAGGGTGAGCAAGAGATAATTTCCCTCTTGCAGCCCCAATACGGAAAACCATATAGGTTTGAGCAAACGGTTCCGGTTGTAGCGGATGGCATCAATCAGAATGTTGCCTACATAATATACGTTTTCGCTTTCTGTTCCCGTCTGGTTCAGGTTACGGTTGGCAACCATGCCGGCTGTGAACAGATAGTCGGATAGTCCGTCTGTAATCATGCGGTTGACTTCTTTTGGCATTTTCATATCGAAAGAACGGGTTCCGGCTACGAGATGTGCTACCTTGATACCTTGTTTCTTGGCAACGATGGCGCAACTCATTGTCGCTGTGAGATCGTCTACCACAAGAACGATATGGGCCGGATTCTCGGTCAGCTCTTTGTCGAATGCAACCATTATGCCGGAAGCCAGTTGAGTGGCATTGCTGTCGGTCACTCCCAAAAATACATCGGGTTCTTTCATATGAAGATCGGCAAACAAGGAAGCATCCAAGCTGGTATCCTCACGCTTTCCGGTATATACCAACCGGTAGGAGATACTTCTGCCTTGCGCCCGTGCAGCATCGATGGCACGCGTGATAGACGCTATTTTCATAAAGTTAGGGCGTGCTCCGGCAACAATAGTTATTTTCATATCGTTCTTTTATCTATATTATATCGTTCTTTCGTCTATTTTCAAGAAACAAATGTACGCTTTCTTGCGGAATTATTTGTTCCTTTGTAGACAAAAAACTTTAGATATGCCGACATTTGTTCAGATTCTTGATTTTATAGGTACGTTTGCTTTTGCAATCAGTGGTATCCGTTTAGCTTCTGCCAAGCGTTTTGATTGGTTCGGAGCATATGTGGTGGGGTTGGCCACTGCCATTGGAGGTGGTACGATCCGTGATGTATTGCTGGACGTTACTCCGGGGTGGATGACGGATCCTGTCTATCTTATTTGTACCGGAATGGCTTTGTTGTGGGTTATTTTTTTCGGTAAACACTTAATTCATCTGCACAATACTTTTTTTATATTTGACAGTGTAGGGCTTGCCTTATTTACCGTGGTCGGTGTGGGAAAAAGTATAGCGTTGGGATATCCTTTTTGGGTAGCTATTATCATGGGCAGTATCACCGGTGCCGCCGGTGGAGTAATTCGTGATGTGTTTATCAATGAAATTCCCTTGATATTCCGCAAGGAAATTTATGCAATGGCTTGTGTGGTGGGGGGCATTGTCTACTGGTTGTGTCATCTTTTAGGAATAGATACGGTGATCACACAAATTATAAGCGGATGCAGTGTGTTCATAACCCGTATTCTGGCTGTGAAATATCAAATTTGCCTTCCGATATTGAAAGGAGAGGAGGAATAATGTGCCAATGAAATAATGTGCCAATATGCCAATGAAATAATGTGCCAATATGCCAATGATATAATATGCCAATGTGATCAATGTACCAATTTGTCAATATACCAATAGAAAGTAGCGCAGCCAATTGGCACATTGGCACATTGACATATTGGCACATTATTTACTCCATTTCTCCCGAAAAGCTTATAGATTCTCTGTTTTGCATATTGACATTGATACTTGCCGAACCGTTGGAATAGATAGTAAGATTGAACGTGAACTTATCTTCCGGGCTATGAGCTGTAAATTTAACTTTTGCTGTTCCTTTTTTATTCATTTCCATCTCGTATTCATCGAGTGGTGCCTGAAATATCAATCCTTCTCCTCCACCATAAGGAATTGAATAAGCTCGTCCGTAAAAAGGTAAATAGGAAATAACGGAGTCATTCCTTATTTCCACAGAATAAGGGGATGATAAATGAACGGTTCTCCCTCGACGGGGGTAGGCTGTGTTTACACTGATCTTATACTTCTCGGCTATGATCTGCTCTTTGATAGCTTGCTCTCTCTGTTCTTTTATCTCTCTCTTGTTTTGAGCATAAATGTCGGATAGGCCGGCCATCATCATGAACATTAAGATGATAATAATACGTTGATTCGTTTTCATATCGCTACTCTTTTTTATTACTAACAGTCCAAAGATACTAAAATACAGATTCTGTCTCTTATACACATCTCCGAGCCCACGAGACTAGCGCTCATCTC
>OWHU01001294.1_pt1 | contig 10643 bp, 5 predicted proteins | sample 1732671 | NCBI WGS metagenome assembly OWHU01 (sample SAMN05065740, study PRJEB22554) | human gut metagenome | biome: ENVO:2100002; feature: ENVO:00000062; material: ENVO:00002003 | host: Homo sapiens | place: USA
ATCTACACGCGTAAGATCGTCGGCAGCGTCAGATGTGTATAAGAGACAGCACTAGGGATATCCCCTCCTCAACTGCTTTATAAAAACAAGCGATAATTTGTTTAATTAAAATTCAATTATTATGAAAAAACATTTTCTATTACTAGTTATTCTAACTCTATTTCCGTTTATTGCAAGCAATGCAGTAGGAAATAGGGCACTCAAACTGCAAACAAACAGTCTATTGAGTGAAGACGAACTCTCTTATTGTATCCCTGATGCAAACTCACGCACCAGTTCAACAGAACGACGGTTAGAAACAATCACGATTTCAGGTGCTACATCAAAAGGGGTATCCAGTCCTTTTTCAAACACTTTAAACAACAATCCACAACCGGAAGTATATCTGGATGTGACAGATGCAACCATCACTGCGACAAAAGGAGACGAATTAACTATATCATGGACTTTCCGCAATCAAATTTCATGGATGCATTATTATGTATACATCGATTACGATCAAGATGGTATCTTCAATGAAGAAAATGAATTAGTGTCGTATACATACTATAATGCAACCGGAGAAGGTCCGTCTACCAATAGTATCGGAGAAACAGTAGAGGCAGGTGAAGGTAAAACCGGGGCACCTGTATTTACAATTCCGGAAGATGTTCTAACCGGTAAAACCCGATTGAGACTAAAAATAGACTGGAATAGTAAAAATCCTTGTGGAAATCCGAGTCCTACAAACCCAATAGGAGGAAACAATGGAACAATAATTGACTATAGTATTGATATTCAAGCTAAATCTACAGCTACCACTTCTACTATCAACTTTCCCGAATCAATAGTAAACGGAGCTTTGACAGTTAAAGCCGGTGATAAAGATATTACCAACGGAGAAGAAGTAGCTAACGGAACAGAACTGACAATCATAGCTACTCCGGCAGAAGGATACATACTGGATTACTTGGAAGTAAATAATGTAACATTAACCGGAAACACTTATACCGTGACAGAAGATGCAGTTATTACAGTTGGTTTTGCAAAGAAAGCTGTAGGAGAAGAAAACAAGGCGGTAACGATTCCCAAATCACAAATAGGTAACTACTCTGGAACAGCTTATCGCTTGGAATTTCCTGAAATACTTTTAGGAGATCGTGATGGCGGAGATACTGATCGTAAAGGTAAATCATTTACTATTTCAACATGGGTGAATTTTGCAGAATTAACCGGTAGTAAAAATGAAGGAACAGGAGATGGTACTGTAATCATGGGACACGGTGCCCAAGCACATATGAACCACAATGGAAGCGTTTTTTTGTGTGCCAAGCCAAACGGAAAATTATATCTGGGAGGTGGAGAAAACAACATAACCGGCAGAGATTTGAATGCAGACATTACAATTGATACCTGGATGTATCTGACAATCGTATATGACAACGATGCTCAATCTGTAAGCGTTTACAAAGATGGTATGATATTGGAAACAGTGGAAATGGGCCATCAGCTAAATCTTTTTAATGATGATCCTGCTATTTTCTACGTTGGTGGAGTAATGTTCTCCGGAATGTGCGATGAATTCCAGTATTTCAATAAGGCTTTAACATCTGACGACGTATTAACGGCATACAATGATCCTAAAGGAATAGACGGATTAACAGCCTTATATGATTTCAATTCTATTGCCGAAGGAACGACAGGACAGTTTGAAAACAAAATAAAATCAAGTGATAAAGCTGATATTAAAGCAACTTTCAATAAATATACTACAAGTACTGTTTGGGCTGGCAATGAATTAGTTTCCGGTAAAGTTACTGAATTCGCTCCAACCTTCGCCGACGGACGTAATATGACGGTTCTTCCAACATACTATACAGTCACACTACCTATGGAAGTTGCTAATGGTACATTAACAGTTATGAATGGAAATACTTCACTTGCAGCCGGAGACAACCAAGTCGAAAAAGATGCAGAATTAACGATTACAGCCACTCCAGCAGAAGGATATATTTTAGATTATCTGAAAATAAATGATACACCACTGACAGAAAGTACTTATACCGTAACAGAAGATGTTGCCATCACAGTTGCATTTTCAAAAGAACCTGCAAAGGCTACAGCCAAAGCAATACATATTCCAACAAATAGTGGTAAAACACAATATCAATTCCGGTTTGATGATCTCGTTTTAGGAGAACATAAGAATGGAACAAATAATAACTGGAGTAATGGTATCGTAGATAAAGGCGATTATCGTGCCCGTAATTTCACGATGTCAGCATGGGTTAGACCTCTGAATAGTACAGGCGACCTCTTTGGTCATGCACAAAAATCATTCTATGGTGCCGAAGGAACATTCGCAGTCCGCATCAACGCTAACAACCAATTAGTACTAAAAGCCAGAGCTTGGGTTAACGGATCTCAATGTGACGGAATACAAGAAATTGTATCTGACGTAACTTTGGATATTAATGAATGGGCTTTCTTAACAGTAGCCGTAGATGATGATGCACGTTCAATCAAATTGTACAAAAATGGTGTGTTATTATCCACAGGAGATTTAAGTGCAACTAAAAATGGAACAGAAGCTCATGGTATCGGTTTATTAGCAGACGAATGTATTTTCTTTGCAGGTAACGGTTCATCATCTTGTGACGTGGATGAAATACAAGTATGGAGTAAAACACTGAACACAGAAGAAATCGCAACCTCTATGAACGGTTATATCAATGCACCGGAGAATTTGGTTGCGTTCTATAAGTTTGATGAAAACTCCATTGAAAATATACCGAATCAAGGTACCGGAGGTACGTGTGATGCTAATTTGGTTTCCGGGACAAGTGCATATGACCCTTCTGTATGGGGAGATGTATATACTTGCTCTCCTATCCAAGCAACTTTGGTTGATGGCCATATTCTTCCCAAATTCGCAGTAAATTATGTATCAGAAACAGAACACGGTTCATTTGTTATCAAGAACGGTAATAATGTAATCACTCCGGGTAGTGAAGTTGCACAATACACCATGTTAACTGTTGAAGCAACTCCTGCTGAAGGTTATCAAGTGAAAAGTATTAAAGTAAATGATACAGAAATTGAAGGTAATACATTCATTGTAAATGGAGAATCAACTGTTAGCGTTGAATTTACTGACAAACTGACCATTAACTATACCGTTTCAGGAGTAGGAACGTTCACAGTCATAGATGAGAATGATCCGGAAAATCCATTCAACAGCGGAGATGAATTTGAAAAAAATACATCTATCACAATGGTGTTAGCTGCTGGCGAAGGTTACGAAATATCCAGTTTTATCGTTAATGGAGAAGAACAAAAAGAGTCTATAAATGCTGCCGGAGTATATACAATAGCCAATTGTCAAACAGACCTGAACATTGATGTAGTATTTGCTAAAAAACTTTTCAGTGTAACATTCAGTTCTAATGATTTCGGTACATTAACAGTAAAACAGAACAATGTAAATATTGAAAGTAGCACTCCTGTAGAATATGGTACAGAATTAACAGTTATCGCAACTCCTAATGCCAATGCAACTTTAAGTGTATTTACGATCAACGGAGCTGACAAACTTGCAGAAATCCAAAATACATTAAAAATGAATATTACTGTTTCGGAAGAACTGGATATTCAAGCAGAATTCACTACTATCAGCCGGACTGTAACTTGTAACATCATTGGTAATGGTTCTGTAAAAATTACAGATGCTAAAGACAATGTATATGAAAACGGTGTAGCTTCTATCCCTGATGGTTCTAATATCACTTTGACTTTCATTCCTGAAGATGGTTACCAATTGAATGATTTCAAATATGACGGTGATTCCATGTTCGAAGATATAATTGATGATCAATTCAACTTTATTGCTGATGAAGATTATACTTTCGACGTAGTTTTCACTAAGATCACTTCACTCCAAAACACTTCAGAAGATGCTGTAAGCGTTCGTTATGAATCGGGAATGCTATACGTTGAAGGAATGAATGCCGGTGACAAACTTGATATCTATGACATTACCGGAAAGTATATCGAGACATCAACTCTCGCAGCAACAAATGTTACAGATCTTGCAAACGGTTGTTACTTGGTAAGAATATCTCTCGGAAATACAATCAAAACCGTGAAGTTTATTAAAAGATAAGCTTGAACGCACTTTGAGAGATTAACATAAATTGAAAAGGCTGTGTCAAAGCTATAAATACTTTGCCACAGCCTTTTCTTCAAAAAAAACAGTTCCCATAATGAAAAACATCCTTTTATTTACTCTGTTGTTATGTAGCATGACCCTACATGCGCAAACATATCGTGTGTATCCCGTTCCTCAAAAAGTAACAATGAACGGAAATACCATAAAAATGACCCCAAATGTAAATATCGTCAAAGAAACCGGTATTAATGAAATTACCATAAACCGCGTCCAAGAGGTATTAACCGATGCCGGATTTAGTTTCACTGTCAGTAATACGCTTACCGATGATCAAACGAATATCCTGATCGGCATTAACGGTTCTAAAGAGATAGCCGACAATTATGCAACAAGCCACTCCCTGTCAAGAGATGTCTTTGCCGCAGCAAACAATAAATATGACCCTCACCTATTACAAATAAACAACCACCATGCCCAAGGAGATATAATCATCTTAGGTGATCATACCGGATCGGCTTATTATGGCATGGCCACTCTGGAACAAATATTAGGACAAACTGCCGGAAACAACCTGCAAACTGCCACTTTCGAGGATTATTCCCATACTCAATATCGCGGAATTGTAGAAGGATTCTATGGACATCCGTATAGCACAGAAAGCCGGCTTAACTTGTTGGACTATTGCAAACGATACAAAATGAATATGTTTGTATATGGTCCGAAAGCCGATCCTTACCATGCAGGTAAATGGCGTGAAGATTACCCGACAACCATAACCGACCAAGAACGCCACATGGGGCTGATCACCCAAGACGACCTGCGCGAACTGGCAAGCAAAGCGAAAGCCTGCAATGTTGCTTTTATATGGTCGATCCATCCGGCACTCGAAGGAGGAGGTATAAACTTCAGCAATCTGGATCCGGGAGTGGAAGCTATCATGGAGAAATTCGATCACCTGCACAAATTGGGTATACGGCATTTCGGTGTATCCATCGACGATATGAGCGGTCACCCGTACAACCAGTCTGATCTTGCAGATAAAGCTCAAGTCAAATTATATGAAAAATTCAACAAGACCGGAGTGTCAGAGGAAGACAAAGTAGGACCGCTTCTATTCGTCCCGACACAATATGCATTAAATTATGGAACCTCTACCCTCTCCTCTTTCAAAAACATTCATAAAGATGTGCTGGTAGCCTTTACCGGATATGACTGCTTTTCTAATATCCGGGGGAGTGCCTGTGACCGTATGGCCGACTTGATAGGACGCAATCCCATCATGTGGTGGAATAATCCGGTAAACGATGATTATGACGAATTTCTCTATATGCATGGGCTCACCGCACGTTGGATTATCGAAGATAAAACTCCGATCTCTTCACTACAAGGGTTGGTTTTAAATCCGATGAATCAAGGGCAGGTTTCAAAGATAGCGCTATTCAGTTCGGCAGACTATGCATGGAATCCGGCTAAATTCGATGAGTCAGCCAGTTGGGAAGCATCTCTTTCTTCTATCGTAGCCGAACCTGAGTTAACCGAAGCCCTTAAAACATTTATCGGCGTGATGAGTGCATACACTACCCATGATACAAGAACTCCGGAAGGGGAAAAATTCTCGCCGCTCTACACAGCTTTTCAATCGGCATATTCCAAAGAGAATATCCCCGATGCAACGCAACTTTTGAGTGAAATGAAAAAAGCGAATGAGGCTTGTAAGGTACTACAAACACTAAAAGACAGTGAAAATAAAGAATATAATTTATTCTACGAAGACATTAATTGCTGGCTGGCAAAAGTAGAATCGATGACGGACATCGTAGTCAAATCGATCTCTTTGATGAAAAATCAATCCGACCTTTCTTCATGGACCGATTTTGCCATAGCCCAAGCCAATGCACAAAAGATACATACAGATCCGAAATTCCAGTTGAGTGTACTCGAGGGTAAAGGAACAAGTTCTTACGAAGAATTTAAAGAGGTGCAACCCACCCCCAAATATCTGGATCCGTTCATTGATTTCCTTGCCGGTAAATTAAGTGACCATGCTCCACAGCTTCCGGAAAGATCACGGGAGATGGAAGTGATCACTAACATAAAAAATCTATCTGAAGTCAATATTCAGGCGGAAGAGAATGTAACCAAACTATCCGGACTCAATGCCGTCACACTGAAACCGGGAGAATATATCGGCATCTTCTTCAATGCAATCAAGGAAGTTACTACCGGAATTCTACCGGCATCTCTCACCGATAATCTTTCAACAGAATACTCCATCAACGGAAAAGAATGGACCGGCTTTATACCGACAGAGGAATCAACAGAGCAAATGGCTTATTTCCGTATTGTGAACAACAGTAATTCCGACCAGCTCATTCCGATAAATGAAATTTCATTCAGAATGCCGGCTTCCGAGAGTTCAGTCCCTTTAGAAGCCACCACCAACATGGGTACTTACCAAACTTATAACATAAAAAATGTAATAGACGGCAATTACTCCACCAAATTTTGGAGCAGCAGTGCACAAAAAATTGGAGATTACATTCAATTGGATTTTGGCGCGTCCGCTGCCCGTTTTGACATAACCCTGCATTTTGCCGATGGAGACATGCCTACCGGGGAAGCTCTTATCCAGTTATCCGACAATGCTCAAGATTGGACTACGGTAAAATCGTTCACCGCTTCGGCCATATCCAATAGCATATATACTTGCAATGCCGGTGGAAAATCTGCAAGATACGTGCGTTTATATCTTAAATCGATAAGCGGTAATAATTGGTTCCAATTGACGGAATTTGAAGTAACGAGTTCACGTATCACTCCTGTTGCAGAAGACAATGAAGGAAACCCGATCACTCTGCTGGATGACCGCAGCTTGGCGGCTGGCTATCAGGCTCAAGATGCCGGATATGTAATCTATCGCTTCATTGAGAACATCTCTATCGATGAAATTCAGATTTTCCATAACAGTACATTTGTACCTACAGCAGACAAACCGACAATAACGGTGTGTGCCAATGGGAAATGGATCAACAAAGGCGAACTGGACGCTGCATGCACTTCTGTCCAAGTGGCTAATCTGAAAAATATTTCTCAACTAAAGATTATTTGGAATAAGGATAATATCCCTGTTCTTTACGAAATAATGCCGATCGAAAATCCTTTCATCGAAGAAAATAAAGCGATTACAATCTCACAGACAAGCGGGACAAGCGGTTATCGCCTGCAAGTACCGGAAACCATCCTTGGCGATCGTTCCGGAAGTGATACGGACCGTACAGGAAAATCATTCACTCTTGCATCGTGGGTAAACATGGATAAATTTACAAATGAAGGTAAGAATAAAGGTAACGTTATCATGGGGCACGGACCGCAAGTGCATATGAACTACAACGGAAGCCTCATCCTGAGTACTACAGAAAACGGAGAACTGAAAGTGATAGCAGGCGCATCCAACAAGATCGATCAAACGCTTTCTACCCGTATCAGTCTGAACACATGGACCTATCTGACTCTTATTTATGATAATGACACCCACAAAGTCAGCGTATATAAAGATGGTATATCAACCGGCGAAGAGATACAATTGAACAATAAATTGGAACTTTTCCCAGATGATCCGTGTATATTCTTCGTCGGTGGTATGGGATTCTCCGGACTTTGCGATGAGCTTCAATTTTTCAATAAAGCCTTGTCGGCTGCGGAAGTTCAACAAGCCTATCAAACGCCTCAAGATATGCCTAGCCTAACAGCGTGGTACACTTTCAACAGCATTGACGGTAGCAGTGAAGGGGCATTCCTTAATAAAGCGACAGTTACCGACAAAACAGATGAAGAAGCCGTTTTCTTTGAATACACAGGAACAAAATCTTCGGACGGCGGTTTAATCAGTGGCACCGTTACAGAAGCTGTGCCGACATTAGCCGATGGCCGCGTTCCGGCAGCAGTGTTCTATACCGTCACGGTGCCGGCAGAAGTTGCCAACGGGACACTGACCGTCATGAACGGAGACATTCCGCTCGTTGCCGGAGAGAATCAAATTGAAGAAGGTACTGCACTGACCATTACAGCGATTCCCGATAAAGGATATCAATTAAAAAGCGTTAAAGTAAACGGAACCGAAATTAAAGGCAACACATTTATTCTTGAAAAAGAATCTATCATTACGGTTGAGTTTATGCAAGACGCCACTGCCAGGCGGAGTATCACCTGTAACATCACCGGCAACGGTACTGTACAAATCACGGATGACGAAAACAATGCATATGAAAACGGTGTCGCTTCCATCTTGGATGAGACAAAAATCACCTTAACTTTCATCCCGGAAACAGGCTATGAACTCAACGATTTTATATTCGACGGAGATTCAATGTTCGACGATTTAGTTGATAATCAATTCATTTTCACTATTGATGATGATTATACTTTCGATGTTATTTTCAGTAAGATCACTTCCGTACGAAACACTTCCGAAGAAGCTGTAAATATTCGTTATGAATCAGGAGAACTATACGTGCAGGGAATGAATGCCGGTGATAAACTCGACATTTATGACATTACCGGAAAATACATCAGAACATCAACTATTTCAAAAACAGACGTTGCAGATCTGGCAGACGGTTGCTATCTGGTAAGAGTATCTCTCGGAAATGCAGTTAAAACCGCCAAGTTTATCAAAAGATAAATTTAAACGGACTGAGAGAGATTAATATAAATTGAAAAGGCTGTGGTGAAGCGATAAATACTTTGCCACAGCCTTTTCTATTAAAAGGATTCCAGTACAGAATAATATTTCAATCCTCTATCTGAATATAATATTAACGATCACCGTCGCCCCCACTTTCTGGTTCAGGCTACGGACTAACTTTTCACGCGCCATCATCAATTCCTGACGAAGGGCGGCTGAGGTCAGATGTACATACAATGTTTGATTCTTTATATATAAGTTCTGAGTGTATGAGGCAATGGTCGGTCCCAGTATTTGCGGCCAGGCATCCAGCAAACGCTGCTCATTCAAAGGCGACTCCAAACTTTCCTGACGAAGAAATTGCTGAATCAGTTTTCCTATTTGTTCTGCATTGTTCCGTTTCATACTTCAGCCTCCTTCATTTCCGCTATTTCACCTTGTTCTACCCGAAACATTTTATAATCGCTGCCTACCTTATGCAAAATCCGGTCCAGATGTTCACGATTCGTATCGGTAATGAAAATCTGTCCGAAACTATCCCCGGCCACCAATTTCACAATCTGCTCTACACGCGAAGCATCCAGTTTGTCAAAAATATCATCCAGCAACAACAGTGGAACCGTGCTGCCCGTACGTTTCAGAAAATCGAACTGTGCCAATTTAAGCGCTACAAGATACGTTTTATTCTGCCCTTGCGAACCTTCTCTTTTTATCGGAAACTCGCCCAACAGCATGTTCAACTCGTCTTTATGAATACCCCGCAAAGAATATCCCATTATTTTATCACGCACACGGCTTTCTTTCAATACTTCAAGCAAAGAAGCGGCACGCGCATGAGAATCATATGATAATCCGACTTGCTCCTTATCCTGTGATATAAAAGAATAAAAAGATTGAAAGATAGGAATAAATTCCCGGATGAACTCCTCACGTTTACGATATACCACTTCACCCGCCTGCGCCATCATCTCTTCCCATACAAGAAACAATTCTTCTTCTACCGGAAGTTCGCTTTTCAATAATGTATTGCGCTGGGTCAACGCTTTATTATAACGGATCAATGCATCCAGATACTCTTTATCATACTGAGAAATCACCACATCCATAAATCGGCGGCGCTCATCGCTCCCTCCGGCTATCAATTCAGAATCGGCAGGCGAAACCATCACCAAAGGAAGAAAACCAATATGATCGGACAAACGGCTGTATTCTTTCTTATTACGTTTAAATTGTTTTTTGGAACGGCGCTTCATGCCGCAATATATCTCTTCGGGCGTGCCGTCTGCCGCCTCATAAAATCCTTGAATCACAAAAAAATCCTGTTCGTGCCGTATATTCTGCGAATCGATCGGATTTCCGGCACTCTTACAGAAAGAGAGAAAATAAACTGCATCGAGCAAGTTCGTCTTTCCCATGCCATTCTGTCCGAAAAAACAGTTCAACTTAGCAGAAAAGTTCAGTTCAACCTGCTCCAGATTTTTATAATTTAATATGGATATACGTTTCAGTATCATGTTTACACATTAAGTTTGGTTACAAAAGTAGAAAGATTTTCGTGGTTTTAAGGTGTAAAACAAAAAAAGATGCCGCTAAATTTCGTTTGTAGATATAAAAAAACTACTTTTGCGAGTGAAATACAAAAGTTGGAATAATAACAAAAAAGAATCATATAAAAATGGCAGGACAAAAGCACCACAATGAACAAATGAATGTGGAAGATGCACTGACACAGTCGGAAGCATTTCTTATTAAAAACAAAAAAGCCTGTCTCTTATACACATCTCCGAGCCCACGAGACTAGCGCTCATCTCG
>OWHU01001308.1_pt1 | contig 10572 bp, 9 predicted proteins | sample 1732671 | NCBI WGS metagenome assembly OWHU01 (sample SAMN05065740, study PRJEB22554) | human gut metagenome | biome: ENVO:2100002; feature: ENVO:00000062; material: ENVO:00002003 | host: Homo sapiens | place: USA
ATCTACACGCGTAAGATCGTCGGCAGCGTCAGATGTGTATAAGAGACAGGCGTGCAAATCTGATAGGAAATGCACGCTATATCATTTATCCTACAATCTTCCAGTTACTATCCTTATGTAGCACAAGCTCATACTGCGATACCTGCGTCGCTTTTGTCTGATTATCAATGAATTTTACCGCAACCTTGACTTTCACATTGTCGCCGTCCTTTATAAAGATAGGGTTTACCAGTTCAGAATAAATGTAGTCCCTGCCGATAGGTTCAATCACATTTCCCAATACATAGTAAGCAAGCTCTTTTTCCGTCGCTGTTGGGTACAGCTTAAAGAATGTTTCCAGAAATGCGGTAGCGTCGTTTACAGTATCAGCGTCTACACTTGCGTCTGCTTCTGGTGTCTTAGGCTCATAGTCTGATTTTTCGATTGCTGGTGCAAGGGTAGGGTTCTGAACGATTACCATATCCCCGTCAGCGTCTATATGGACTTTTACGGTATAGGTTGCTTTCACATTGCTTGTCTGTTCTCCCTCTTTTATCTGCTGATCTACTTCGTAGGTAGCAGAAAAAGTGTCCGTTCCCAACTGTTCGATACTCCACACAATCACATCTGTAACTGTGGAGCTGGTCGGTATATCCGTTCTGATTGTATCACCATTCAAGTCCTGCAATTCCTTTGTCAGATAACCGCTGATTGCCTGCGTCCTTGCTTCAATCGCTTCTTTGCTGTTATTCCATGTGTAATAGGACTTTGCGAAGTTCTTCACAAAATTTTCAATCCCGTTGGTGTCCTGCAAGCGAAGCTCAATGATTTCTTTTTCGTGGGTCGTGTGCTGGTCGATAGCGGTAAAATTCTTATATACCCCAAAGCTCACGCTTGCGATAAGCACCACCCATAACGCAATCACGGTTTTCTTATGTATGCCTACCTTGACAGTACGCACCTTTTTTTCTTTGACATTTTCTGTCTGTTTCTTATTCTTCTTAAACATATTTTTCAAGTCCTTTCTATTGTTTTACTCGTCCTGCACCGATTAAGTGCTGTTGCCAGTAACTACTACTTAGGTCTGCATATCCTATCGGGTCGCCTGCATGGTACATTTTGTTATTTCCCACATATATTCCCACATGGGTTACATACGAACCAGCGTTATAGGTAGAATGAAAAAACACCAAGTCCCCAGCCTTTGCCTGCGAAAGCGGAAGATGTTGGGTAGCGTCATACTGTGCTTGTGCGGTTCTCGGTAAGGAGATACCAGCTTTTCCATAGCACCATTGCACAAGTCCGCTACAATCAAAGGAAGTGTTCGGGTTACTGCCACCATACACATACTTCCAGCCTTGATATTTCAACGCTTCATTCATAATCGCTTGTGCTGTCGCATTATCAAAGTGTGCCACAGTCAAATATTGATTGACTAATTCCACATAGAACATATTTCCATAGCCATACCGCCAGCCCCCGTTCTTCGCAACGGCTATCGGGTTGGTGTAGGTTACTTTTTTACCGCCCGACTTCTCACGGGCAAAATTTTCTGCAAGATTAAAGGTATGCTTTTTCCCGTTTCCAGCCACATATCCCACATAGCCACCGCCGTAATTATAGGACTGTATCGCTACATTCAAATCGTCGATACCTTGATTTTTGCAGGAAGAAAGCAGGGACGCAAAATATTTACACCCCTGCTTGATTGAGCTTTCCGTATCTAAAGAGTTGGGCGGTAAGCCAAGACTTTCCGAACTCTGCATAACATCTTCTGCCGTACCACCACTTTCTACTTGAATGATAGCCAATAGCACATTGACATACTCGGAAATGCCGTATTCTCTGGCGTATTTTTCTACCATAGGCTGATGTTTCAAGACTTCTGCGGACAAATTCATACCCGTAATGCCAGAAGAAAAGTTGCTGTTCTCGTCGTCGCTGTCCGCACTAATCAACACACCAAAGAAAAGCACCAGAGAAAAGAGGATAGGAAACAGACTGCCAATAAGAGCGATATGTTTCAGTTTCATTTTTTCTTCTGTCCTTTCTTCATCACAAGGTTACGAGTTTTCTCTGTTGTCTGCTGGTTCTTTTGGACGGTTTGCGTCTGCTGAACCTTTGTCCTACGGTCTTTTGTGTAATTCTGGCGTGTTTCCTGCGATACCACTTTTTCTACATTCTGCCTATGTACTGGCTGTGCAGACTGGGTCGCTTTCCTATCAGAAGCACCAGAAGATAATGGACGCTCTTTGATAACATTTGTCTTGACTGGCTCGCTTGCTTTTGAAGTGGTCGCTGTGGCAGGACGTTTGACTTCCTGCGTTTTTTCAACACTCGGCTTTGGAATGGTTGAAGCTGTGGCTGGTCGCTCATGGGGACGGGTAGCTCCCGTTGTCGCTGATCCGTCAGCCTTTCGCTGTGCCTGCCTTGTTTCTTGTGCCTTTTGAAGCTCCATACGCTTGTCAGCGATATTTTGTCTATGCTGTTCCTGCTTTTCCAATCGTCCCGTCTGTCTGGACTGCTGTTCCTGCACCATGCCACGCTTGAAGTCGGACACGCTGGACTTTGCCTTTTCCTTTGCGGAATACACCGCATAAGCGGTCTGTGTCGGCATATCCTTGATATTTTCTTTGACAGCATTTGCCTTGTCTTTCACTTTATTTTTCGTATCTAAGACAGCACCCACCTTTGAGCCTGCACGCTGTCCCATGCTGGAAGTGGTATTGCCCCGACTGTCTTTTGTAGCTGTGTTCCTTGTCGGTTTTCTGTTTGAAATCGTGCTACCTGCCACCGCACCAGCGACACCGCCAGCAGTAACCGCACCAGCAAGCCGTCTTTCCATACGTCTAGCCCTATGTGCCAAGTATAGATATGGTCTGCGGAAAATTCTTCGTCCCATGCTTTGACTGTCGTTAGCATTCAAAGAGAACATACTCATTAAGTCGCCCAGCTTCATGTAGATACCAGCGAAACACACTATCTGTAAGAACGCCACCATGAAAAACGGATAGTCCGTGGATATGTTATAAAACATACTGGAAATGCTGAACGCCACCGTTACAATGAGCGTTATTCCTGCCCGTGTCATTATGGTATTAAACACCCTTACGATTGCCTGCTTTGCCATGCTTTCATAACTCGGTATCATGGAGAGTAGAAAACTGATAGGCAGAAACATAGCGAAGATAATAAAAAGTATCTGGCTAAATAACATCATGCCCGTAAGCAAGAATACAAATATCGTTATCCCTAGGTTAAAAAACAATAGGAAGAACACCATGCCTAAACGGTTCACGACCTGCGGTATCGTCAGATTGTTGTTGTCGTTGTCCTCGATTTCTGTTTTCACGACTTCCTCTCTGGTCTTGCCGTCCTCGTCCTCTGGGCTTGCCGATACGAGAGCTTCCACACGGTCTGTCCCGATTTCCTCTGCGTTGCTGTTCCCGAATTGTAAGAGTAACCACGGCTGTTCCACTTGAATGGAAAATAAGCTGTCCCGTATCAAGTCCACGCTGTCCTTGCCCTCGCTGTCAGAGTTGGGGAGCATGATTTTTGTTCCCAAGTCAAGTGAAGCGGTACTGATGTCTGATGAAAACTCATTTATCTTTTTGATGTAATCGGGAGCATAGGCAATAAATGAAGCAGACAACACGAATACCACCACAAAGTTGATAACGGCGTGAAGTGCCTTGCTGGTTTCTCTTTTTATCAGTCCCGTATAGGCAACATAAAGTCCCACCACTAAGATAATGAGAAGCAGAAAACCGATATAGAAGCCCGTAGAAGAAAAGCCGTTCTGTGTTACACCTGCAAGGGTCTGTATGCTTTTTCCGATACTGTCTGCCATATCGTTAATAAAATCAAGTTTGTAGGCTTCCTGCACCACATAGCCCGTAGCATTGCTTAAATAAAGGCTTATCGTCCAGACAAAGTTGGTAATGCAGTAAAGCCCGTATTGCACCGATTTTCCGATACCGTCCAGCCAGTTCCACGGAAGCCACGACCAGCTATTATCCACATAAAAATCAAGCTGGTAGTTGGAAAGGGGATATTTTGAGTAAAGATTTTCTGCGTTTATGGTATCGTCCACAAGCCCCGTCGCATGAGCCACCGTCCCCAGAAGTGAAAGCAGGATAAGGGAGAGTACCACCACGAACAGAGCCATTTTGAGAAAGTGGAAAATCTTCTTTTTTGTGAACGCACCTTTTATCCTTTCTTTCATCACTCCACCTCATTTCTCTGTACGGGCGGTCTGGTATCAAAGGCGTGTAGCAGTTCTTCAAAGACTGGGTGTATCTGCACCACACCGACACGCCCGTATAAGTCCTGCAATAAGCATTGTCCGTTCTCCAAATCACGAAGTCGCTTCTGGTTGTTTTCGTCGTCCTTGTCGATACCGAAAAATTCTAAGGTCTGTTTTATCTCGTTAATATCAGTAGAACGAAAGGCAAATTTCAAGCCGATATTGTTTTTCAGACTTTCCTTTGACACGTCCCCAGAAGATTGTGTAACGAAATAAACGCCTGCCTGCATAGCTCGTCCAGCACGAACCAGCTTATTTGATAAAGTTTCTCCTTGTGCCACATTCAAAAACGCCCATGCTTCGTCCAAATCTACAATCTTAAAAATACTTCTGTCCGAATGGATAAAATCAAGGGCAAAGGTACTAATCACAATCAGCATAGACACCGACAATAATTCAATGGTCGTGTATTCCTCAAAAGTGGTATCTTTATCTGGCAACACAAGGTCGGCTACTTGAATGATATTGAGCTGATTATCTAAACTGATTGCATTTTCCACCGTACCGTCTGAAAACAGCAGGTGTGCAAAGTCGTAGTCCGTGAAGCTGTCGATATGGTCTGCGATATTTCTTGATATGGGTGTATCTTCACGGCGTAGCTCGTCTATCACATGGAGCAAGCCCCGACTGTCGCTCTGGGTAACGGAACGTACCGCTTTACGAAGTACGGGAAATTTTTCGCCGTCCCTAGAGGAAATACCCGTAAGGAATGTTAAGATGTCGATTGCCAGACTTTCAGCGTCTTTTACATTCTTCATAATCACGAATGGGTCAAGAAGTCCTGCATTGTCCTTGTCGCTGGTAAGATTTACGATATTGATTTCATGGGCGATTTCTGGAAGTGTTTCTTTCCAGTTGCCACGCTCTGATTTTGGGTCTAAGATAACCGCTTGTCCCCCAAACAACACCGAATAATACACAAGAAGATTGTTGCAGAACGACTTTCCACCGCCAAGCGAACCGACAAAAGCAGAAGCAAGGGCATTTGTAACTGTGCCTTTTACGCCCTGCGAAGCTAAAGACGGTTGCAGGTACACATTTCTTCCCGTATCAACGGAATAGCCCATATAGATACCCGTAGTTTCCCCTAACTGCTGGGTCGCTCCAAAGCCAAGCCCTGCCAAGAAGTCTGATTTTACATACTGCACATAGTCATTGATATATCGCTTGCTGGCAGGTAAAAATTCAGAATGAAGCCCCAGCATATCCCCAGCAGGACGCACCAGCTTTACATTGAGGTCGTCGTAAAAGTCCTTGACTTCATCACAACGGCGTTTCAGCTCGTCAAGATCGGGTGCAGACACCCGTATGACATAGCTTAACTTATACATACTTTCTTTGCTCTGGTCTAAATCGGTTTCCAGCTCGTCCACGCTGTCTAAAGCGTCCACCACATTTGAGCTGGTTTCACTTCCTGCTTGATAAGCGTGATTGTCAAGGTCTTTCAATTCCTTTTTCTTATTGCGGACGGTTGTTAATGCTTTTCTGTTCTCCACGATTTCTACATTCATAGAAGTATCAACGGGGAATGTGAATTGCTGTTGCTGGAAATAGAAGATTTCACTTGACGGAAAATCAAGCTCCCCGACAATCGCATTGACAGTAAAATAGGACACATAACTTTCCTTGTCCTCATGTTCCAATCTTAAATACCGCTGGCTTTCCTCAATCACACACCTTGTCGGACGGATAAGGTCGTAGTATTTCATCAGCGTTTCTTTCTGTAATTTCTTCTTCGGTAGCTGGTATTCATAATCTTCATAGGCGATACCGTCCCTGCCGTAAAGATGTTCCATGAGATACCCAAAATCGTTGATTTCCAAGCGACGCACCTTAAAACGACGGGAGATTTTATTTTCCAGTAACTTTTCCATTTTCATGTAACGGTTGATTTCATCATTCGGCATGGAAACAAAGTCATTCATCAGCGTGTGGTTCACTTCATGGAGAAATTCCGTGAACGTCAGCCACGCCGATTTTTTGATGTTCTTCAGATTGAGCTGTTCTTCCGTAACCATGAGCTTAAAGCCAAGAAAAAAGCGGTAGTCCACTTGATTGTCCCCAATCATAGATACTAACGCTTCGGTCTGTTCGTCTATCTTCTGATAGGCAACTTCCTTTAATTTTCCCGTTACCAGTTTCTTTGACTGCTCCTGCATACTTCGTATGGAGCTTTCCGTCGCAATCTGCAACGCATGAATTTTACCCTCACGGGACTGTGCGATTAGCTGTCGAAAGCTGTCATGCACGATAAATTTCTGCTCTGCGGATAAGAAAGAATAGTTATACGGTATCAGCTCATAGTAGGCGAATACCTCATTGTCCTTGTTCCAGACAAGGTTATTGTCAATATATTTTATCGGGAACATAGTTCACACTCCTTACTGCCGTGATTGTTTCATTCAAGGTCTGCTTATGCAGTTTTACGGCTTTTCCTGCATAAGTGATTTTAGGTCGCAGGGCATAGGTTATCTGTGATTTCAAAAAGCTGTACGGCTTCTTTCCGTCAAAGGTTTTCTGCGACATAAACCAAGTGAGAGCAACGGGAATACCGAAGTATTTGAGAAATGCTCCCTCAATCATGGAAAGTGGGGGAATATCCCCAAACAGAATGATGATAAATTCCGTAATCACAAACCATGTAATCTGTGTAAAGGTAACGGGAAAGGGCAAGTTAAAGTCATTGATTGCATATAAGACTTTTTCCACGTTCCAGATACCCGTATAAGATTTAATCTTTTTCAAGTTCTTTCAGCTCCTTTCGTAAGTTTCTAAATGGAAAAGGACAGCCATTTTCAGACTGTCCCTTAAAAGAGAAATACGCTGTCAGTAGCAACCATGCTTGTCGCTGATGCATACACCGAATCTGGCGATTTGTATCCCGTTTTTCCTGCTTTGTATGATGCCGTTTATCGCAAGAGTATTACCGGCATTTGATGCTTTTTTCAATTTGCTGCCAACTGTATTGACTAATATTTTTAATGCAGTGAGGACGCCGATTCTTTTTCAGATTGGTTCGTTTGTATTTCGTCAGATTTCGTTATTGATGTTTCTGTACATCTTATTATTTATTGTACTGTTGCCTTTAATATATATAGGTTATAGTCGATATGGGTTAAAGAAGAAATAGTATTACGAATGTCTGATAAAGCTATTGAAACTTTCGGCTGTTACTGCAGAAATTTTATGATCCGGATAAAAAAGAGGGCTACTGATAAATTGCGTAATTGTGCCTCTTTATATAAAAGAGAAATTAAATGACATCACGTGAACTCGTTCGGGATATGTTTATAAACTATTTCCGGATATTTGAAAAAGATCAAGAAGGGTTGAAAAGCAGGTGATACCATGGGAAAGTAATGATTCTTACGTTTTCTGATTCCGAGGAAGAAATTCTGAATAAGATTAAATCGGTTCTAGTCTGTGAAAACACAGTAGAGTTTATGGATAATGTAAACATTCAAAAGTTGAGATTCCCAAGTCTGGAAATAGACCAGCTTCAGCGTTGTGTAATCAGAGAAGATAAGACAGTGGGGCTTACCCGACATGAATATGATCTGCTTCTATATCTTGCGTTATCTCCTAATCGGGTATTCACGAAAGAACAGATCTATCAGCATATCTATGAGGAAGCGGAGTCAGAAGTGAATAACCGAATTTACGGTCTGATTAAGAACTTGAGAAAGAAAATAGAAGAAAATCCGGAAACACCGCACTACATAGAAACGATACGTGGTGTTGGTTATCGCTTTCGGGCATAAAAGGAGCCGTCCGGCAATGGGCGGCTCGAAGTGTTTCTCTTGTTGTTTATTTATTGTTTTTTTCGTTGTATACTGATAAAACGAGGTGATAAAAGTGGCATATAGAATTTTGATCGTGGATGATGACATCGAATTATTAAAGATGTTAAAGAACTATTTTGAAATCAAACGATATGATGTAATGATGGCAGAAGATGGCACAGATGCTTTGGAAAAAATCCATAAGAAACCGGATATTATCTTGCTGGACATCAATATGCCTAAAATAGACGGATTAGAAGTATGCAGACGTATCCGGGGCAAAGTAACTTGTCCCATTATCTTCCTGACGGCAAAAGTGGAGGAGCAGGACAGGGTAAACGGGCTTTTATCCGGTGGGGATGACTATATACTGAAGCCGTTTAGTCTGAAAGAACTGGATGCTCGTATTATTGCACATTTGAAGCGTGAGGAGCGTCATAAAGGGAAGTCTGAATACAGATTCCACGGAGACCTCAGTATTGATTATGGAGCAAAGAGGGTTCAGATCGGTGAAAATGATTTGGAGCTTACGAAGCTGGAATATGCAATCATTGAGTTTTTGTCCATGAATCCAGGACAGGTTTTTGACAGGGAGCGGATATACGAAAAGGTGTGTGGTTATGATGCGGAAGGTGACAGCCGTGTTGTTACGGAACTGATCCGGAGAGTGAGAAAGAAACTGGCGGAATATACGCAGACAGAATACATTGAGACAGTATGGGGGATGGGGTATCGATGGAAAAGATAAGAAATTTATCCTTGAAAAAGACAATGGTTTTATATACGATACTCAGCTTGATTGTCACTTTTTTTCTTTCTGTGTCAATTATTGAGATTGCCGGGCAGATACAGGAGGAGGTCTGGTGGAAGTACGTGGATCAGGACGAGTATTATCAGGCAATGAATGACCGCAATGAAAATTTTGAGGTAGTGGTACCGAGACCGAATCAGAGTAAAATGAGCAGAATGGACTGGCATATTTCAGAAACCTGTGATTTCCTTCAGACGTACGGAGTATTGCTTTTTTCTTTTGCCGGATGTGGAATTGCGGTCAGCCTGTTTTACAAAAATAAATTAAAGAGACCGATTCAGGAACTGAAGATGGCATCACAGATGATTGCGGAGGAAGATCTGGATTTTCATATGGCTTATGAGAACGAGGACGAGATGGGGATGCTGTGCAGGGAATTTGAAAGGATGCGTGGGCAGTTGGAAGAAAATAACCGTAGACTTTGGCAGATGATCGAAGATGAGCGGGTACTGCGTGCAGCGATTGCCCATGATATCCGCTCGCCGCTTGCAATCATGCGGGGATATCAGGAAATGCTTTTGGAATTTGTTCCGGAAGATATGCTTGATCAAGAGAAAATGATGGAGATGTTAAGGGGCGGTATGCTTCAGATTGAACGGATGAACCATTTTATTGATGGTATGCGGAAGATGACGAAACTGGAAGAACGGGAATTAAACTGTTCCGTGGTGGATATCCGGCAGTTGATCAGCCAGATAAAAACGCTGGCAGAAGTCATGGAAGAAAAATCAGAAAAGGACTTCACGGTAACGGCAGTGGGAGAGTCGGAAACTCTGGTCGCAGATGCGGAAATCATCATGGAAGTAGCGGATAATCTGTTGTCCAATGCATTCCGCTATGCCAGTCAGAAAGTCGGGCTGAAGCTGACAGTGACGGCGCAGGATCTGAAAATGAGTATCGGTGATGACGGAACGGGATTTCAGGAAAATACCGATACGGTGACACAGGCGTTTTATCATGAAAATTCGCAGGATGATTTAAAGCATTTTGGAATGGGTTTGTATATCAGCCGTATCTACTGCGAACGGCATGGCGGGAAACTGCTGATAAAAAATGCAGCAGATGGTGGTGCGGAAATTGAGGCAGTGTTTAAAAATTATGTATCAGAAAAACAACAGCAGAAATAAATGGCTGTTGTTTTTTTGTTGTGATTTGTAGGCTATGCTGTTTGTAGAAAAAAGAAAGGCGGGATGACTTATGAAAGCGATCATAAAAAGGAATCTGAAAAATTATCTTAAAAATCCGATATTTTGGACCGGTTTGATTGTTGTTTTAATCAGTATGTACCAGACACTTGCACCTTATCTGTCCATTCATTACGTGAAGCCGGATGAAACCTTCAGGAAGGTAAAAATGGCTTCCGATGGGGATGTTATGGAGGGATGTATTCCGGCAACACCGGATAAGGAGAGAGAACTGTGGGAGAAAGAGATTGTAAAGATACTTCAAGACACAGAGAATGGGTTTGGCATGTCGGAAGCAGAGGCGGAGGCAGTGATATCTGAGATGAAACAGATGGAGATTACGGAGGCGTGTCAGTATCTGAAAACGGAATACCACTTTAATGGTGCCAATTATGTGTATGAGGACGTTTCATGGTATCAGGGAAGCCCGGAGGAAGTCAATCGGTATATCAGAGAAAATCTCTGTCTCTTATACACATCTCCGAGCCCACGAGACTAGCGCTCATCTCG
>OWHU01001328.1_pt1 | contig 10441 bp, 10 predicted proteins | sample 1732671 | NCBI WGS metagenome assembly OWHU01 (sample SAMN05065740, study PRJEB22554) | human gut metagenome | biome: ENVO:2100002; feature: ENVO:00000062; material: ENVO:00002003 | host: Homo sapiens | place: USA
GGAATGTATCTACTGTATCGGCAATGTCCTGTGCCACTTTCAGGTCTTTCAGGAAATGTTGTCCGAGAAACTTTTTAGGCTTTACTAATTTCATTTATCAACTAAATAACTACTTTTGCAGCAGACAAAGGTAATTCTTTTAAATGAAGAATAAAGAATTAGGGATGAAGAAACTAATAAAAAAGGCGCTGAAACTTATCTTGCCATTGGTTTTGGGAGGCTTTATCCTGTTTTGGGTCTATCGTGACTTTGATTTTGCGAAAGCAGGCTATGTATTGTTGCATGGTGTAAACTGGTGGTGGATGCTCTTTTCGTTAGCATTCGGAGTGTTCAGCCATATTATTCGTGGTTGGCGCTGGAAAATGACTTTGGAGCCGTTGGGGGCTTTTCCGAAAACCGGTGATTGTGTCAATGCGATCTTTGTCTCTTATGCCGCCAATCTTGTGTTGCCTCGTGTCGGAGAAATCTCCCGTTGTGGAGTATTGGCCAAATACGATGATATTTCTTTTACAAAATCTTTGGGTACGGTAGTTACGGAGCGTTTGGTCGATGTCGTATGTATGGTATTTATTACCGGGACTACTTTTTTGTTGCAAATGCCTGTGTTTCTTTCCTTTTTTAAAGAGACCGGAACAAAGATTCCGTCTATTGTGCATTTGTTGACATCCGTATGGTTTTATATTGTGTTGTTTTGTATTATCGGTGTTATTGCTCTTCTTTATTATTTAATGCGGGCATTGTCTTTTTTCGAAAAGGTGAAAGGAATTGTTTTTAATGTGTACGAAGGAGTGATGTCTTTGAAAAATGTGAAGAATATTCCTCTGTTTGTTTTATATACTGTTCTTATCTGGTTGTGCTATTTCCTGCATTTTTACATTACATTCTATTGTTTCGGATTTACTGAGCATTTAGGTGCTATGGCAGCGTTAGTCATGTTTGCTGCCGGTACGTTCGCTGTTGTTGTCCCCACTCCTAATGGTGCGGGACCGTGGCACTTTGCCGTTATTTCCATGATGGTGCTTTATGGAGTAAATGTGGTGGATGCCGGAATATTTGCCTTGATTGTACACGGAATTCAAACCTTTTTAGTAGCTTTGTTGGGAATATATGGTTTGGCGGCTTTGTCGCTTACCAATAGACAACGAAAATAAGAACCTAATAAAATGATTCGTTATGAGCACAATTCTCTCTTTAGCTCCACAAAATGTGTGGAAGCACTTCTATTCATTAACTCAGATTCCGCGTCCATCGGGACATATGGAAAAGATAACTGAGTTTCTTCTTGACTTCGGAAAAAATCTGGGACTGGAATCATTCGTAGACGAAGCCGGTAATGTTATTATCCGTAAACCTGCCACTCCGGGCATGGAAAACCGTAAAGGTGTAATTTTGCAGGCACATATGGATATGGTTCCTCAGAAGAACAATGATACTGCACACGATTTTGAAAAAGATCCTATCGAAACTTATATAGACGGTGATTGGGTGAAAGCCAAAGGCACTACTTTGGGAGCCGACAACGGATTGGGAGTAGCCGCTATTATGGCAGTACTGGAATCCAAGGATTTGAAACATGGTCCGTTGGAAGCTCTTATTACAAAAGATGAGGAAACCGGTATGTACGGTGCTTTTGGTTTGAAACCGGGAACATTGAACGGAGAAATACTGTTGAATCTCGATTCGGAAGACGAAGGAGAACTTTATATCGGTTGCGCAGGCGGTATGGATGTTACAGCTACGCTTGAGTATAAGGAAGTAGAGCCGGAAGAGGGCGATATTGCCGTTAAGGTGACACTGAAAGGATTACGCGGAGGACATTCCGGATTGGAAATCAATGAGGGACGTGCCAATGCCAATAAACTGTTGGTTCGTTTCGTTCGTGAGGCCGTGGCAAGCTATGAAGCCCGTTTGGCAAGTTGGGAAGGTGGGAATATGCGCAATGCCATTCCTCGTGAGGCATCGGCGGTAGTTACTATTCCTGCAGAAAATGAAGAGGAGTTATTGGGATTGGTGAAGTATTGCGAAGACCTGTTCAATGAAGAATATTCGGCTATCGAAACCCCGATCAGTTTTAAAGCCGAACGGGTAGATGTACCTAAGGGAGAAGTCCCCGAAGAAATTCAAGACAATCTGATCGATGCGATCTTTGCTTGTCAGAATGGGGTGATGCGTATGATTCCTACTATTCCCGATACAGTAGAAACTTCTTCCAATCTGGCTATCATTGTGATTGGAAATGGCAAGGCGGAAATTAAAATATTGGCTCGCAGTTCCAGTGACAGTATGAAAGAATACCTTACTACCAGTCTTGAATGTTGTTTCTCTATGGCGGGTATGAAGGTAGAAATGACCGGTGGATATTCCGGTTGGCAGCCTGATATCAATTCTCCGATTTTGCATGCGATGAAAGAATCTTATAAGAAACAGTTTGGTGTAGAACCGGCTGTGAAAGTGATTCATGCAGGGTTGGAATGTGGTATCATCGGTGCTATTATTCCGGGATTGGATATGATTTCTTTCGGTCCTACTTTGCGTTCACCGCATTCACCGGATGAACGCGCTCTGATTCCTACCGTACAGAAATTCTATGATTTTCTGGTGGCCACATTGGAACAAACTCCGGAAAAGTAATATTTTAATCGATATACTTGAAAGCGTGCATTCGCTTCCTGTGAAATTAAAGAATCCTGCCCGTTATTTTATGGGTGGGATTTTTTGTTTTTCTGTCTTTTACCGTGCCTTTCTGTCAGTGACTGTTTTGTCATGTTTTTCAAATACGTTATGATGATTTCTTCGTTTTATTGATGCAGATCAATAAATATGCTATAAAACATGTTTTTTCTTCATTTTTCGATATAACGTATTCGAATAGGTCTTATTTTTGTGTTGTAAAACATGTTTTTAGGATAAAAAAGTTTTTAGGTAACAAGATTGAAAGGAGACTTAATTATGAAAAAGGTAAAGAAGTTTTTTAGAAAATTAAGCGATGCTGACGCTAACATTTGGGGATATGTTATGACACATCCTTTCTAACGGTTTTCAGTAGAAGTATTAGTTTATTAAATGTTTAAAGCAATGAAAAGAACGATTCTTAAGTTTATGGCCAAGTACCTCAGCGAGGTGGGCCGTAATGAAATGATGAAATGGGGATACACGAATGAAAAGTGATTCTTTTATGTATCTATTCAGTAATGGCAAATGTGATCGGGAAATACAACAACTGTGTTTCCCGATTTTTTTATGCATATTACTATAAGAGTTTGTTGGTGGAATAGCGTTAAATGATTTACTTTGTACCTGATATAAAAGGCATTTGCATGAAAAAAATATTGAAATACCTGAGTAGCCCATATCCTCTCTTTTACCAACGGTGGAAGGTAGCATTGATTTCATGTGGCATTGTGTTTTTTATTCTGCTCTTATTTCAGCCGTTTGGTATATCGGCTATTTCTCATAACAAATTGGGCATTCTCTTGGGCTATATGGTGGTAACCGGCCTGTTTCTTTGTATTCCTGTCTATTTGCTTCCGTTTTTGTTTCCTGACTTTTACGAAGATGAGCGTTGGACGGTAGGGAAGCATCTGTTGAATAACCTGTTTATTTTCTTTTTTATAGCTGTCGGGCTTTGGTTGTATTCCGATTGGATATTTGGTTGGGGATTGCGTTGGGATATTTTTTGTAGTTTTCTGGCTTCGACTGTTGTTGTCGGTATTTTCCCTACTGCTTTTTTTGTGATGTTGAATCGAAATCGTTTTTTGGCTTCTCATCTTCAAGAAGCAATGGAAATGAATCAATATCTTCAGAAGGCGGAAAGTATTCCAAATTGTAATCGGATGGAAAACGGGAAGGAGTATATTGTATTTTCTGGAGGAACGAAAGAATCGTTTGAACTAATAGCCAGTGATTTGCTTTATGTGGAGGCAGAAGGAAATTATGTGAAGATTGTTTATCGGAAGAATGAGAAGTGTACACAGAAAATGCTGCGAGCCACTATGAAACAAGTAGAAGAAGTAAGCAGACCTTTTTCTTATATTGTCAAATCTCATCGGGCTTTTTTAGTCAACTTGTGTGCTGTATCTAAAGTAAGCGGAAATTCACAAGGATATCGCCTGTTTCTTTATGATTGCGAAGATAGCATACCTGTATCGCGGGCATATAGTAAAGAGGTTAAAATGTTGATAGAGAAAATGAATAACAGATAACCATTCATCACAAAATGATGCTGTTCGTCACAGCACATCTGTCGTTTGTCACATATCCGGGCTGTCTGTCCCGGATATTTTTTTCCTTTCATTGTTTCCTTTATGTTTGCCATCGTAAACGTTAGCAAACAGAAAAATGAAAAAGTTATTTTGGATATTCATTGCAAGTCCGGTTTTGTTTTCTGCCCGGATATGGGCGCAGGAAACTGTAAAAGATACTGTATTTCTTATTCCTTTTGCAGATACCGTATTGTTGGATGAAGTTGTGGTCAAGGCTCACAAAACGATACCGATGAATAACCGGTGGAGTGATCTTCAACCGGTTGATCTGGTAACGGTAGCCGGTGCAAACGGCAATCTGTATAAGGCATTGGAAACACTTCCGGGTACGCAGATTCAAGGAGAGAGCGGGCGGTTGCTGGTACGTGGCGGAAGTAGTGATGAGACACAGACTTATATCGATGGGATGCATGTTTTGAATCCTTATACCTCAACGGCTAAAAATACTCCTGCCAGAGGGCGTTATTCACCTTTTATGTTTAGTGGCATTAATCTTTCCACAGGCGGGCATTCGCAGGAATATGGTGAAGCTTTGTCGGCTGTACTTCCTTTGGAAACGAAGGATAATAGCCGGATTAATAAAGTGGGAATCAGTCCGTCTACCGTTGGCATAGGAGGTGGAGGTAATCATGCTTTTAGAAATGCTTCGCTTGCTTTGAATCTCGATTATCAGAATTTAGCGCTTTATAATAAAGTATATCCGGGCCGAATCGACTTTAAGAAGCCCTATCAGATGTTTTCCGGAGCGACCCAGTTTCGCTATACTCCTTCCGGATCATCCGTTTTCAAGATATATGTCGGATATGATCGTACGGATTATTCCAATTATACGGATAACAACCGGTATCTGTTTTGCTTGGGAGAAAACAATGTTTATTTGAACTCGACTTTCCGGACTGCTATTTCCGGAGGGTGGGAATGGTTTTCCGGAATGGCTTATTCTCTTTTTGACCGAAAGGTAGACGGAGCTGTTACCGAAGGCGATCATTGGTGTGAAAAACAGGCCGAGCTTCATTTCAAAACTAAACTTTCTAAAAAGTTTCATCCTACTTTTCGGATGGATGTAGGTTTTGAATCCTTTCTTCGTTGGTATGAAACCCGATATTCTCAAGTGTCTGTTGCCGATACTAAAGAAATTTCTCCAACAATAGAAGCCGTTTTTGGAACTGTTTCCTATTATCCGGTTGAAAATTTGAAGGCGGAACTTTCTTTTCGGACAGAATACGCCTCATTGGCCCGGAAAATTAATTTTTCACCTCGTTTGTCGTTCTCTTATTCGTGGTGTGATCTTGTACTTTCGGCTACGGCAGGGCGGTATACACAGTTGCCGAACGCCAAATACTTAGCTCAGCAGCCCTCCTTATTGTCCGAAGCATGCCGGCAGTACAATGTAGGAGGTTTATATAAGGCGGCAGGGTGTTTCTATAAAGCAGAATTCTATTACAAAAAGTATGATCGGCTGGTACTTTACACTCCTGCCGGTCTCACTTCCGGTGGATATGGAACCAGTAAAGGGGTGGATCTGTATTTTGAGGATCGTTCGTTAATGAGAAATCTGGAATGTAATCTTTCTTATTCTTTTAATCTTTCTCAGAGGAAATATTTGGAATATACAGAATTGACCACTCCTCAGTATGCTACCCGGCACAACGCATCACTGGTGTTGAAGTACAGCCTGACAAAGTTACGCACCATTGTCGCTTTGACCGAACGCTTTGCAAGTGGACGTCCCTATCATAATCCCGTTAGGTCCGGATTGATGAATGATGAGACGAAACCTTACAATAGCCTCGATTTAGGATTTACTTTTCTGGCAACAAAGAAGATGATCATTCATGCTTCCGCCACCAATGTTCTTTGTCGGAAAAATGAATTCGGGCGGATCGATGGAAAGCCCTTGTTAGCTTCCAGTGACCATTTCTTCTATTTGGGTGTCTTTATCACCTTAGGAAAAAAAGCCGCTTATGATGTTTCTAATTTTTAAATACAATGTAATTATGAGAACAATTTTGATTTCTTTGGTTTTGTTATTTATGAGTGTAATGGGGAATGCCCAGAGTTTGACCTTGAAAATAGGGGGAATAGAAAATGCAGAAGGATTTCTTTATGTAGGAATTTATAGTTCTGAAGAGTCGTTTATGAAAAAGCCTGTTTATGGATTCCGGGTAGAAGTGAAAGATACGTTGGTTACCGTCCCTTGCAAAGGCTTACCCTCCGGTGCTTATGCCATTTCTGTTTTTCAGGATGCGAATGGCAATGGTGTGTTGGATACCGGCTCTTTTGGCCGTCCGACTGAGAAGTTCGGTTTTAGTAATAATGCCGAAGGTGTCATGGGGCCGCCCGCTTACAAGAAATGTGTGTTTGAATTTAAGCAAGATGCTGAGATACTGATTCTGCTGAAATAAGTATTGTGCATTGTTTTGTCCGGGTAGCTATATAAAAGCAATTTTAGCTATTGTTTCGTGACTTGTAAGAGTATATACTTATGTGTGTGTTAAAGGTATACTTTTGCATATTAAGAGTGTACACTTTTAATATGCAAAAGTATACACTCTTATAAACGGGGAAATAAATTGTTAAGCAAACGGGTTAACAGTGTTAATTCTTATAAGTTATAGAACTTGTCGAGCAGTTTCTTTTTGTATATTTTACTTACTTTTAGCTCTGTGACGGTATTAAAAGGATATAGCATAATGCAAGTACTATCTTGTATCATACTGAGGTAATTTATATTAATGATATAAGTTTTATGTATCTGGATGAACTCGGCGCCATAGTTTAAAATAACTTCTGCTGTCGTGTTGTGTTTTAAAATCACATGTCGGAAATCATCCAAGATGATTTCCCATAACTTACGTTCAGAATTATATCGGAAATATCCGATGTTCTGCGGTCTTAATATAACTTTATCATTTGTGATGGTCGTGATTAACAATGGTTTGTCTATCGGATAGTGCGGAGGAAGGACGGGCGGAAGTTTTGTGTTCTTTTTATTTAAATAGTAGCGATTCATGGCTAACAATAAATCGTCTTTGCTGACTGGTTTTAACAGGAAATCAAATGCCTGCATACGGAGTGCCTGCAACATGTATTTCTCGTAAGATGTATAAAATATGGTACTCATTTCCCAATCAATTTTAGGACGTAATGCTGCCAAAAACTCCAGGCCATTGATTCCCGGCAGTTCGATGTCAAGGAAAATTAGTTGAGGCTTATGTTTTAGAATGGCTTGTTCACCATCGTGACTGTTGAATGCGGTGGCTATGACATTTACATCCTGATAAGCTTTCAATTCGTTAGTCAGAACCGTCACGGATGGTTTGTCATCATCAATAATGATAACTTTTGTTGGGACACTCATGAGTTATTTCAGTTTATATTAAAATTATAATTATTGGGAATAATAAGTTGAGCGCAACATCCGGTTTCTCCCTTTGCATCCCGGTATTCTGTTAAATTGTAGCTCATCTGTTGTTTATTCCGCTCATTTAGTAATTGGATTGTTTGTGATACGACCCGTAAACCGGTTTGGGTTTTATGGTCTCTGTTCTGTAAGTTTAGAGGTTTACCGTTGTTGCGAACCTCAATATAGATGTCATTCTCTTTTTTGAATATATGTAATATTAATTTCTTTTCCATCCGGGCATCTATCTCGGCCGGTATGTCTTTCAGTCCATGTTTAATGGCATTTTCAACAAAAATCTGAATCATCATGGAGGGCAGTGTCACGTGTTCCGGTTCTATTCCTTCTTCCAAGATCGTTTCATATCTGAAATTTTCTCCCAAAGCTTCTCCCTCTATCTGGACATAAAGTTGTATAAAGTCCATTTCCTCTTTCAGGGATGTGCAGAATACATTGGCGAGGTTTTGCCCTTGTCGCAGCAAGTTGACTAATACATGAAGTTGTGTCGGCTTTCCTTGTTGCTGTGCCAGCAGTTCATGATTTAGAGCGTTGTATATGAAATGAGGTGTTATTCTGTTGCGTATATTTTCCATACGCAGTTCTACAATCCGGTGCAGCATTTGTTCTTCCTTGAATCTCATCTGCTTACGTCGGTAATAATATAATAGCACGAGTAATATCAGTATAGAAACGGATATGGCAAGCCATGTGTAAGTTTGTAAAAGTTGTGTTTCTTTTTCTCCAATATATAATTTCTGATTAAGAATTGTTGCGTCTCTTTCATAGCGCATTTGCAGATCGGCAGTTCTCATTCTTACTCGATCATCTCTCAGTGAATCATTCAATTCATTATATGCTTTTTGGTATTGAAATGCTTTTTTCCAGTCCGCTTGTTCGGTATAATATCTTTGTAAGAAATCTAACCTGGCTAAGATATGGTCGGGCTTAGTTCCTTCGGGGAGTGGATGCTTTTGTATGAGTTGCTCCGCTTGTTTATAATCTTTTTTTTGCATAGCCAATTCCATCTGTTGTGTATAGAGGTAGGGTAGAACAGTTTCGCTTTGCATCTTTTGGAAAAAAGCAATATTGTCGAAAAGTAAGCTGTCCGCATTTTGGGGCTGATTCAGTTTGAGATATACGTCAACTATATTGCTATGGCATATATATTTTTCCCATTCAAGTTCTGGGTGCGCACGTAAAAAAGTGTCTGTTTGCAAGAATGTATTTAGGCAATTGAGATAATCCTTTTGGTAGTAATAATCATTTCCTCTATTGGTTAAATAATTAAATTTTTCGTGTGTCATCATAAGTTCCCATAATTCCAGACTTTTATCCAACCATATTTTGCTTTGCTTAAAATCGTGAAGGGTCGTATAGGTTGCTGCAAGTCCTCCATATAAAGGAACATAATTATCTTTAGCTGTATGAGCAGAATCGGCTAAATAGATAGCCTTTTTATAATAGAAAGCGCTTTGTGCCAATTCACCTTTTTGTCTGTAGGCATCTGCCAGGTTGTTAAGACATAATATTTGTTGCTCAAAGTCCGGTTCTTGCTCTGCTACTTTACAGGCCTCTATGTTATAATAGACTAATGAATCCGGGTCTAAGTAAAATTGTGAATAGTAGGCTGCTTTGGTCTGCAGGCATTTTATGCGCATCTGATTTCGCCGGGAAGTAGCTGGTTGTCTGGATAAATAGTCCATTGTCTGAGCCAGATTATTAAGCATGGAATCCGGTTGTGACATGTAGAATAAGAGTATGACGTCATATAAGACAAAGTCATAATAATCGTCACTGTCTTTTGCCACATTTTTTCCTTTCAGAATGGCTTCTTTAGCAAAATTCACGTTGAAAGTTCTAATAGAATCGTGAATTTCTTGTTTGAGCATTTTTATTTCTGCTTGTTCATCAGGTGATGTCACACCTGTGTTTTTATGTCTCTGGCAGGCACCTGCCAATGTTGAGAGTGCGATAATAAATAAAGTTATTAGAATATATATACTTTTCATTAATAGTAGCTTTTGTTAGACTTTTATACGCTGTTTGAGTGCGAATTTATAAAATTTATTCCTTATAATTTCATTAACCCTGATTTATTATGTAGAATTGGAGACTTGTTATCCGGAATTTTCGACCTGTTGATTGTTCGTTTCGTCATTTCATGATAAAAAGTCGGGATGTGTAAATTATGTGTGTAAGGGCATTTTATACCGGACTTTTCCTTTTTGGAGGTATTCCTGTTTTTAATATTACTAATTGTTCCTTTTTAAGTACTACTTTCTGTTCATCAAAATTATTAATTTCTTAAATGTAAGAATACATGTTCTTGCACGCAGAGAATTTATTTTTTTTATTTTCGTTACAATTAGTAGACATTTCCATTTTTTATGTTTATGCAGTTTGTTATATCTTATGGATATCAGTTTTGTTCTTCGGTGAGAAACATCTTGTTCCTCGTAGAGCAACGTCCCGATTATCGTAGAGAAACCAATCGAATCTCGTAGAGAAAATAATGATTAATATAACATATTGAAATTCAGTTGTTTGTATATGTATGGTAATGTTGGATGTTTTTGATGTTTAAACCACCTTTTTATCTGTCTTTTTATCATTAATGTGTATCTGAAATCACGACATTTCTGTTGGCCGATTTATTGGCGATAATATTTGTTACTATGAAAAAGTGCTTCATAAAAAGATAAAAAAAGAATGCCTGTAGCTTTCTGGTTTGGGCGTTTTAATATTTTGACGATATATAAGCTGTCTCTTATACACA
>OWHU01001335.1_pt1 | contig 10377 bp, 12 predicted proteins | sample 1732671 | NCBI WGS metagenome assembly OWHU01 (sample SAMN05065740, study PRJEB22554) | human gut metagenome | biome: ENVO:2100002; feature: ENVO:00000062; material: ENVO:00002003 | host: Homo sapiens | place: USA
TGGGCTCGGAGGATGTGTATAAGAGACAGATATTATAATTTAGTGAAAAATATTATCGTATTTTTTCGGAGGATAAATAAGTGGAATTTATTAAAAAAGATATATCCGACGGGATTGAAGTTGTAGGCGTTCCCGTCAATAGATTTAAAACAAATTTGATTACCGTCAGCATTGCACTTAAGCTTGAAAAGGATAAGGTGAGCGCTAATTCGGTGATGCTCGGTCTTTTGGCAAGGAGAGGCAAAAAATATCCCAATATGCTCTCTTTAAACAGAAAACTTGCTTCTCTTTACGGCGCAACGCTTAACGATACCGTTTCAAAAATCGGTGAATGTCAGGTTTTGTCGCTTAGCGCAACCTGCCTTAACGATAAGTTTTCTCTTGACGGGGAAAGTATTGCTTTTGAATGTGTTAAGCTTCTTTCGTCCCTTATTTTTGAACCTAAACTTGATGAAAACGGCAACTTTTTTGATGAGGATATTGAAGCTGAAAAGAGAATTCTTATTGAAAAAATTAATTCTGAGGAAAATGAAAAACGAATTTATGTTTTGAGGAAAACCGAGGAAAAAATGTTTTCAGACGAGCCTTATTCTATTAACAAATACGGATATGTTAAAGATGTTGAAACGCTTTCAAGCAACGATATCAAAACTGCTTGGGTTAATGCTCTTTCAAAGGCAAAAATTCTCGTAACCGTAGTCGGCAACACGGATATTGATAAGGTATATAATCATCTTTTGCGCGAATTTAAAAATATTAACAGAAATTATATTCATTTGCCAAACCCCGTATTTGTCGGCAAGAGCGAAAAGGTCAATAATTATATTGAAAGAATCGACGTTAAGCAAGGTAAACTTGTTTTGGGCTTTAGGGCAGACGTTAAGCCAAAGGACGACCTTGCAAAGGCAATGCGAAGCTTTACCGATATTTTCGGCGGCGGTCCTTATTCTAAACTTTTTGCAAATGTCAGGGAAAAAATGAGCCTTTGCTATTATTGTTCTGCTCGCTACACAAGGCTTAAAAGCTGTATTTTAGTTCAATGCGGTTGCCTTGAAGAAAATATGGACAAGGCTGTTAATGAAATTTTGCACCAGCTTGACGTTATCAAAAGCGGCGACTATGAGGAGGAATTTAATTCCTCAAGAATGGCGCTTGTTGACGCAGTCGGCGCTGTTTGCGATATGCCGGAAACTATTGAAAGCTGGTATATTCAGCAAATTTGTGACGAAAGATATAAAACGCCGCAGGAGGTTTGCGACGATATTAACAATGTGAAATATGGCGAGATTAAAGAGTGCGCAAATCTTGTTTCGCTTGATACTGTATATAAGCTTGTTGGTCAGGAGGAAGAGTAATGGTAGAAAAAGTATCCAAATCGCTTGATGAAAAATATTACGAAATTGACCACAAATCAGGCTTGAAAATATATGTAATGCCAAAGGAAAATTACAATTCCGCCTATGCGATTTTCGGCACTGATTACGGCTCAATTGATACTAAATTTAAGCGTTCCGATAAGGACGAATGGACTGTTGTGCCGGAGGGTATTGCTCATTTTCTTGAGCATAAGCTGTTTGAAAGTGAGGACCTTGATGCTTTTGCACGCTATGCAAAAACAGGTGCTTCGGCTAATGCGTATACTTCGTTTGACAAAACGTGCTATCTTTTCCAGTGCAGTGATAATTTTGAAGCGTCACTTGAAATCTTGCTTGATTTTGTCACTCACCCTTATTTCACAAAAGAAACCGTTGAAAAAGAACAGGGTATAATAGGACAAGAGATTACTATGTATTATGACGTTGCCTCTTGGATGAGCACGTTTAATCTTCTTCGCTTACTTTATCATAAGCACCCGGTAAGAATTGATATTGCCGGAACGGTTGATTCTATAGCGCAGATTACGGACAAGCTTCTTTATGACTGCTATGACACTTTCTATAATCTTCATAATATGACGCTTGCAGTTGTCGGCAACGTTACGCCTGAGCAGGTGTTGTCCGTTTGTGACAAGATGTTAAAGCCGGCACCTGAGCTTTCTATTGAGCGTTCTTTTGAAAAAGAAGAAAGGGACGTCGTCGGCAATTATACAGAATATAATCTTGCAATGAGTATTCCTGTATTTTCATTCGGATATAAGGAAGCATGCGAAAAGCCTAAGCAGGATTTGAAAACTATCGTTGAAACTACTGTTTTGCTCGAAATTCTTGCCGGTAATACCTCGAATTTGTATAATTCGTTATTTGAACAAAGTCTTATTAATGAAAGCTTTTCTAAGGAATATTTTATCGGCTACGGCTACGAGTCAATCATTTTTGACGGCGAAAGCGAAAATCCCAAAGAGGTTGCAAGGCAGATAAAAAAAGAGGTTGAAAGGCTTAAAAACGACGGCATAACAGACGATGAATTTGAATCGGCAAGGCGTTCGCTTTACGGCAAGGAAATTATGTCATATAATGATATTGATACCCTTGCAAACGGTCTTGTTGCGGCTCATTTCGGCGAATATGATATGCTTGATATTGTTGAAATTTACAAAAATATAACTAAAGCCGATGTTTTATCTCGCTTGGCACAGGTTATGGATGAAAAATACAGCGCATTAAGTGTTGTTAAGCAATGTGAGGAATAAATATGAGCGATTATACAAGAGTTTATTTTGAAGGGCTTGGAATTGATTTTGATGTTCCGAGTGTAGCATTTACAATCGGCAGCTACAGTATTCATTGGTACGGCATAATCATTGCTTTCGGTTTTGCACTTGCCGTTCTTTACGGCGGCAGAATGGCTTATAAATGGAAAATGAGCCTTGACGGAATGACCGACGTTTTGATGTGGGGCACTATTTTGGGTATCGTTTTCGCAAGAGCGTATTATGTCATTTTTGAATGGTCTTATTATAAAGAGCATCTTTCCGAAATTCCTCAAATTTGGAACGGCGGCATAGCAATATACGGCGGTATTATAGGCGCATTTATAGGCGCAATTATCGGTTGTAAAATCGGCAAGATTGATTTTAGAAATTTGCTTGATTTGGGCGGTCTTGGGCTTCTTATAGGTCAGGGTATCGGCAGATGGGGCAATTTCTTTAATCAAGAGGCATTCGGTACAAATACTACTACTGCCCCTTTTAGAATGTGGAGTTTAAAAATTCACGATACTCTTGCCGCAAGCGCAGATACTTTGGCGGCAAAGGGAATGGATGTTGACCCAAACGTGCCTGTTCACCCAACCTTTCTTTATGAAAGTGTTTGGTGTATTTTAGGATTTTTTATACTTAACTATATTGTGCATAAAAGAAGAAAATACAAGGGCGAGGTTTTCCTTCTTTACGGCATTTGGTACGGGCTTGAAAGAATGGTGGTTGAAGGCCTTAGGACCGATTCACTTTATGTCGCAAATACCACTATTCGTGTAAGTCAGCTTTTGTCGGCAATTATAATCGTAGTATTTCTTGTTATGCATATAATCAATATGGTTAAGCTTAAAAAGGGTACGTTGCCGCAAAGATTAAGTCTTGCTACTGTTCCTGCCACGGTTAACGGCGCAAACGCAGAGAGTGTTGAAAAAATAAAAGATAATAAAGATAATAATGATGAAAGAGAGAATGAAGATGTCACAAATAATTGACGGTAAGCTTGTTTCAAAGCAGGTTAGGCAAAGAGTTAAAGAGGAAACCGAAAAGCTTAAGGCAAAGGGCATTACTCCCGGTCTTGCGGTTATCATTGTAGGCGACGACCCTGCTTCACAGGTTTATGTAAAAAATAAGGAAAAGGCTTGCGATGAGGTCGGATTTTACAGTGAAAAATATGCACTTCCTGAAAATACAACTCAAGAAGAATTAAATAATCTTGTAAAAGAACTTAACAATAAAAAGGAAATCAGCGGCATTTTGTGCCAACTTCCGCTTCCAAAGCATCTTGATGATAAAGAGGTTATCAATCTTATTGACCCTATTAAGGATGTTGACGCATTTCATCCCGTAAACGTCGGTGCAATTATGATAGGGAATTATAATTTCCTTCCTTGTACTCCGGCAGGCGTTATGGAACTTATTCATTCAACAGGTGTTGATGTAACGGGTAAAAAAGCTGTTGTCATCGGCAGAAGCAATATTGTGGGCAAGCCTATGGCAATGCTCCTTCTCCACGAAAATGCAACTGTTGAAATTACTCATTCAAAAACTGTTGACCTTAAAGAAGTTACCAAAAGTGCAGATATCCTTGTTGCCGCTATCGGTAAACCGAAATTTGTAACTGCCGATATGGTTAAAGACGGCGCAGTTGTAATTGACGTCGGAATGAATAGGGACGAAAACGGCAAGCTTTGCGGCGATGTCGATTTTGAAAGTGTTAAGGACAAATGCTCGTTTATCACCCCGGTACCGGGCGGTGTAGGCCCTATGACAATTTCAATGCTTATGCAAAATACATTAACTGCCGCTAAAATTCAAAACGGCTTGGAAAAATAATAAAAGAGGTTTAACCTATGGCACTTGAGGAACAGGTAGTAAAAAAACTTATTGAAAAAAATTTTCATATTTCTTTCGCAGAGTCTTGCACTGGGGGTATGTGTTGTGGTACAATAGTAAACGTTGCAAACGCATCAAAGGTGCTTGACGTTTCTTTTGTGACTTATGCAAACGAGGCTAAGATTGAGTTCCTCGGTGTCAAGGCTGATACCATTCTTTCTAACGGAGTGGTCAGCGAAGAGGTCGCTTATGAAATGGCACAGGGCGTTGCCAATGTTGCTAAAAGCGAGGTTGGCATAGGTGTAACGGGTGTTGCAGGCCCCGGCGGCGGTACTGCTAAAAAGCCTGTCGGTATGGTTTGCTTCGGCTTTTATGTAAACGGCAAAACGGCGACTTATACTTGCCATTTTGGCGAAATCGGGCGCAATCAAGTCCGCAAATCAAGCGTGGAGTTTGTTATGGCAAAGCTTCTTGAATTGCTTGATGATTAATTTAATACTTTGCTGATATGGCTCAGTTGGTAGAGCAGCGCATTCGTAATGCGCAGGTCGTCGGTTCGAGTCCGACTATCAGCTCCAAAACCTGCGTAAACACGGCGTTTTCGCAGGTTTTTTCTTTTTCAGAAAAGAATTTCCAAATCAAAGCCTTTTATATTCTTTGCCGATAAACCCTAAAGCACGGTGCATTAAATCTTGTTGACCGTGTATAGATTACGCATATGAACCCCTCCTTTCAAATTATTCGAGAGAATATTTTTATAAAGTGAAAACCAAAAGAAAAACACCGTTCAAAAAAACTCCCTCTACTATACGGAGAAAAATTTCCATTTTGTTCGGGCGTTTTTCAAAATTCTTTACACCTTGTTTACATTTGTTTTCACCATAACAAAAAATACCCCTCTATAATACGGAGAAAAATTCAAGTTTTGTTGATGAGTTTTCAGAAAAATTTACAAATTTTTTTGGCAAGACAAAAAACGGACATCATTTGAGTTATCATATAAGCAGAAATAAAAAATATGAAATTGCGGACCAAGTTTGGTGTGTGTTTGCGATTATGTAGATGAAAGCGGAGAAGTTCTGTTTTTTTATCTATAATTTATTTTTTCGGAGGTTTATTATGAAAATCAAAAATCCAAATGCAAAAAAAGAAAACTTTATTGTAGCCGTTACATCGGTTGTATTGGTGGTGTTGCTATTCATCATATTCGGCTTGAGCGGAATTGAAAATTTCTTTTCACAGCCGATTGTGTGGAAAGAGGCTGATTACATAACGATTAATGCGGCGAATTTTGTTCCCGACAGTTACAAAGAAAATTGTGGCAAGTTGAATTTTTTTATCGTGAATGAGTCAAGTAACAGCATAAGTTCTTATGACTTTTTGGCTGATATATATGGTGAAGAATTCAAAATCAGCAGCTATAAAAATCTTGAGCCGTATTCTATAGCAGATGTAAGCATTGATATAGCGAGCAATGAGGTCACTTACAAACCTTTGGGAAGTAATGTGGTAAGTAAAGCAAATTTTGAAAAAATCAAAAACATTAAAGGTGAAAATGTAAAATTCAAAACAGTAGATATTATGAGCACTGATGGCAAGTATTTGATTAACAATAACGGTATGCAACGAATTGTTGCGATATTTGCGCCTTCATTTGTTTTGGGCCTTGTCGGTTTTCTTGAAATTATAAAAACAAAATGGCTGCGTATGTTTTTCAAATTCTGCGGTATGCCGGTTGTTGCTGTTTTTTCAATATTTATGATTTGCGGTTACCTTGCTAATTCTGGACTTGCACCAAAAACTACAAGTAACACTAATGCCAATGTTGCAAAGCAAAAATACAGAGAAGCGGCAAACAGAAAGCGTGGTGCCGTTGCACGAGGTGACAAAAATGCCGAAGCACTTGCTCAAAGAGAAATGGATAAAGCTATGGCAGATATGATGAGGGAAAACGGAAAAGTATCCGCCGCAAGCGCACAAAAATTCAAGAATGCCGCCTCAAATTATGCAGGCGCAAGAATGAGCGGCACAAAGGATGCTTTGGCTTCTGCAGCTCATAACAGAGAAGTTGCTTTTGCGGATATGATTTCGCCTAACACTGATGCAAACAGAAAATTTAAGGAAGCATCAAATGCAAAGCGTGGTGTACATTCAAAGGATTTAGAGGCTTCGGCACAAAAGAAAATGGACGATGCCTTAGCCGATATGCTCAGCGGTAAAAATTGATGAATGTTGTAATTAACTATTTGGTTTGTTATAATTAGAATGGTGATTATATGATAAATTATAAAAAATATAACAATTTGATAGATGAAAAAATATATAACGCTGAAAATGAATGTCCGTATTATAAAGAATGCTCAGATAGCATGTCGACTTGTGAAAACAAGTTAAAATTTTATAGGACAAGAATTGGTTCAAATTATGATAATGAACCTATAAAGATTTTGGTTGTCGGTCAAGAGGATGTAGGCAGAAATAAAGAATATGAATGCTGTGAACCTTGCACTATGGCTGACGCAGGATATAATCCACATTATTTAAAAACTTTTTATACTGTTGCTCAAATCTTGCTGACTATAGATGAATTACCAAATGATTACACAAAAGATATTCGACAAGAAAAATTTGAAGAATTACGACATCGTTTTGCTATAACTAATTACTATAAATGTGCGTTTTCAAACAATGATAACAATTCACGAGATGCTCATAGTTCGGTAATGGAAAAGAACTGTTCAAATCATTTAATTGAAGAAATAAAAATGCTTAAACCCGATATTGTTATATTACAAGGCAAAAGTCATAAAACATTTTGGAAGAGTTTTGATTATTCTACAGAGTATTGCAACTATGTTAATGTCAACGGTAAAAATTATGAATTAGGTTTATACAAAACATCAAGTATGAGAGATGTTAATAAAACAGTTTATATTGTAGACAGTTATCATCCGACTTCGCATGGTATATGGGAAAAAGACGAAATATTAAGTTGTTTTATTAGAATTCTAAACAAAGCAAAAGAAAAGATATAGATACCAAACACCACAGTGAGAAATCATTGTGGTGTTTTATTATGCCCGAAATTCAACACATAGCATTTTGTATAATCACATCAAGAAAGGGTGATGATATGAAGCAAGGTGTGTTTTGGTTAATTGATAATAAGTTGCTTGCAATTCCGTTTGACAAAAGTAAATATCCCGACGGCATTGCGAAAACAGGTGATACATATAATCACGAAAAGCTCTGGAAATATGTAAAGCCGAAAAATTGTAACAAGCCATACAATTACTACCCTCGTGGCAGGGTTGTCAAAGGGACTAAAAACAAAGCGATTATTTATATGAATCCAAATATAACAAACGAGTTTATTTCAAGCATAAAAGAAATGTTTGAAATTAAGGAAGAACCGATTATTAAGTTAGATTACAGCAAGCATTATAAATGCTTTTTAGATTAGGAGAAAATATAATGAACAATACATACAAAAAATACATTGACGAATTTGTGCCGTCTGATGAAATGCGAATTTACCTAAAAAAGCAGGAACTTACGCCGTATCAAATAGCGTCATTGATATTTAATTCTCCGTATTCTATTGACCAAAAGAAAAATGCTCTTTATTCACTGCTTAACGAAACCGATGATAATGAACTAAAGTCACTTTGCTCAAATTGTATTGAGAATATTGAAAGAGCTTATGAACTGCTGAATACAGGCGGAGTTTTCAAAGTTACAAGCAGTTTTGTTAATGGTGTTGTAGAACTAAATGATGAAGGACTGTTTTCGAACTATAAAGATGTGAAAGAGTTTATAGCGTCCGACATAAAGGAGTGCGAATATAAGGACTATGATTATTACAGTTATTTTGTTGAAAAATGGATAAAAAACAGCGACGGTATACTCGAAAATGTTATTACTTATTATGTAATTAAAAATGAAATTTGCTATTTTAAGTATTCTCCTGTAGGTGATTACTTGAAAGAATTTTTGCACGGCTTTGAGCCTAAAATTTTGGGTTTTGAATTTAATGTTCCAACGCCTTTCAAAGTTGGCGATGTTGTTGAGTTTGACGGATATCCTTTTGCGAAAATAACATTTTCTCTTATTTTAAGTACAGGTGATAATCAAGATTGTTGCAGTCTTTGGAATCTTTATTGGGTAGGTCCGAGAACTTGGAAAACAGGTGCAGTCAAGCACGGACAGGTCGGCTATGTATTACGAAATGATTTTATCGTTCCGCCGCTTTACAATGCAAAGAGATATGACGGAGTGTTACCGTCAACATTTAAGATTTTTGATGAAATTAAACAGGCTTTCGGCGATGATGAACGAAAATATAAAAAATTAGATTCATTTGTTTCTGCAAGAGAAATAACCGAAGACGAAATACAAAATTTTATAAATTCAGAGGTGGTGAAAAAAACAAATATAAACAATAATAAAAACGATATTATAAAAAAATAAGGAGATCAAAAATGAAAAAGATTTTATCAATAGTTATCGGAATAATTTTAGTTGCAACGGTATTTGCAGCTTGTTCAAAAGAAGTAAACACCGACGCAACAGCAACAACCGATAAATCAACAACTGTTCAAAGTGACTCAAGTACCGAAATTAACACAATAACCACAACAGAGTCAACAACTCAAAGCACATCACAGGCTACATATAAAAAGAATGTAATTGTGTCGTTCAATGCTGTTCAGGGTGCTGTTATTTATGACCAAAGTTATGATTCAAACGGTTATCTCGAAAGCTGTCAGTTTCATAAAAAGTGCGAAGCGTGCGGCTATGTAAGCAACAGTAACGGTCAAGCCCATGGCAATCTCTCGACTTCTTATCATTGTACGCAGTGCGGAAATAATCAAGCTGTTGAAATTGTGGCGAATTTCGAATGTGTTGAAGTGCCGTATGATAATTAAGATATTCAGTCGACAGCAGGCGGTTAAGCAGAGTTATACGGATTTTGACGGCAGTAAAATCATCATATCAATAAGCGACCCGTTTGAGGAAAAAGCAAAGTTCAATAGGAATAATATTTCTATCAAAAGTGTGCTTTATTTGTCGTTTTATGATATTGACGAAAAAACAAAAAGCATCTTCGGCGGCTACGATTCTATGTCGCCGATTGATGCTGTATTGATTAGAGATTTTGTTTTAAAATGGGGGAATTTCGTTGATGAAATTTGGGTGCAATGTGAAATGGGCATATCCCGTTCTGCCGGCATTGCCGCCGCAATATCGGAGCACTTTGAACTTGATTCAACCGATATTCTGAACAATAAGAAATATATCCCTAATATGCTGTGCTACAATTTAACAAAAGAAGCGTTTAGCAAAACGGAGGTGCAAATATGAAAGATACAAAAAATGAGCCTGTAATCGAATTTGCAAAAAACTTTATTGATGATTGCAACAATTTTGAAATTAAAAATTTGGATTCTGCCAAGTCGGAACAAAACAATTCGCCCGATATAAGCCTTTTTTCCGACTTTGTTAAAGAATACTTAAATCCGATTGAAGAAGAACAAAATCAAAATCTTATAAAAACGGGTAACAAGGATTTAGATGGACTTTGCATATTTGAAAAAGGTATGTTTAAGTTGTTCTGTACCGATGAGTTTAATGTGCCTCTTACAAGAATGGTAAACAGCTTTGTTATTGAAGCTGTCGACGGTGGCAAACGAGTTTTGATTATATCACCCTATCATAATGTAGTTGTTCGTAATTTCTTAAAAGCAATTGTACGAAAGGATTACAAAAACAACAATTCTTGGTTTGATGATAAAAAACTCTATTTTTATGAGTGTATGCTTGATGATAATATAACTGATTTGACGGAAAAACTGAGAGCCTGTCTCTTATACACATCTCCGAGCCCACGAGACTAGCGCTCATCTCGT
>OWHU01001342.1_pt1 | contig 10288 bp, 8 predicted proteins | sample 1732671 | NCBI WGS metagenome assembly OWHU01 (sample SAMN05065740, study PRJEB22554) | human gut metagenome | biome: ENVO:2100002; feature: ENVO:00000062; material: ENVO:00002003 | host: Homo sapiens | place: USA
TAGTCTCGTGGGCTCGGAGATGTGTATAAGAGACAGTTTGTAAAATTGTGAATGATTACTAAATTTTAACGCTTTTCTTGGCGGAATTATCACTATAATATTGCTTTTTGTTCTTTGTTGCATAGGCTTTTACATAGTAATAATATCGTGTTTTTTTATAAACTTTCTTGTCGTAATATTTGAAAGTCTTGTTTCTTTTAACGGTTTTAATAAGCTTATACTTGCCGTTTTTTGATGTAGCACGATAAATTTTATAGCCGGATGCTGTATTCACCTTGCTCCAAGAAAGCTTTGCTCTTTTGCCTTTTTTAGAAGCTTTGAGCTTAGTCTTTTTAAGTTTAACCTTAATCGGACTTGAAACGGTAGCAGCGGTTGAGCCGATATTGTTGTTTGCACAAACGGCAACTACATATTTACTGCCGAGTTTTAAACCTCTTAAAATATAGTTTGTATTGGTTGTTACAATGTATTTATAATTATTTGTGCCTGCCTTTGCATAACCTATTGTGTAAGATTGTGCATTTTGAGCGCCCGACCAAGACACTTTAAGAGTCGATTTTGTATCGTTATTTACCTTAAGATTTGTTACCTCTCCAAGCTCGTATTCTGCACTTGCACTCGGTGAAATCTCGCTTTGATATGTTTCGCTTTTCACGTTAATATATCGCTGAATTTTATAATAATATTTTTGGTTGTTTGCAATATTCGTGTCAGTAAAGGTAGCTCCGCTTTCCTGCGGCACGTTTGTAAGCTGTTCGTAATTTCCGCTTTTACTTGTTGAACGGTAAATTGTTACCCCGCTTATATCCTTTCTTTGCGCCCAGGTAAGCGTGATTGCATTATTGTTTGCAGCCGCCGATATTTTTGCCGGTTTGGGCGGCTGAACGGTTTTAGTCGCTTCTGTTGAATAATCCTGCCATTTACCGTTTGCAAAAGCTCTTACTCTAAAGCAATATGCAGCCCCTGTTGTAAGATTTTTAACCGAGTAGTTTAAAACGGTTATATTATTACTTGCGGTTATCCATTTGTTTGAATCGCTTGCACGGTATTGAACGCTGTATGCAGTAGCATCCGGTATCTGCTTGAAATAAATTTTAACGGAAGTTGAACTGTCACGTTCTGTCTTTGTGATTTCAGATGTGTATTTTGTAAGCGAGTCAAGTTGATAATATTGCTCTAAAAATGAATATCTGTTAAGTGACATTCCCACACCGCCGGTGCGCCTGAAATTAGAGCCTAAAAGTAAATTGAGGGAATTTGATTTGTTGGAAGTAGGATTTGCGATAAAGCTTTTCCAATAAACAGTGTCAATCCTGCAAACTGATGAGGATATGCCGGAAGTAGCATAATTTGAATGATAAAGCATAATTTTTTCATCATCAATATGCTGAATTAAAACTGTGTGCTTTTTGCTGTCATTATCGTTTGCACAACCTATTTGAAGCACATCGCCGACCGCTGCGTTTGCACAAAGCCATTCTTTTAAAGCTTTAGCGTAGCTTGAATCGGGGAATGTTGCCTGCGATACCGTAAAATAATTTGAAGTATGGTTAAAACGGTAATTTCCTACTTGCTGTTCATAATAATATGTAACTGAGTAAAGACGTGCACAAACGTCACTTATAAAGCCAAAGCAGTTATATTGAACAGACGAGTTTTGAAAAGGAATATATCCTGCTTGAGTTTGAAGATTATTTAATGCGTCCTCAATGTGAGGGCGGTTGTCTGCATAAGAAATACCTGCCGAAAAAATGCAGGTTATTGATATAATAAATGCCAAAATTAAAGAGCTAATTCTTTTCATTCGACAGCCTCCTTTAAAAATCGACACATATTATACCACAAGTATACGCTGTCGTCAAATTGACAAACAGGGCATAATTTGTCACGAGCGATACTTAGTTTGTGACAATGAAAAAGACCGCTGAAAAATCAGCGGTCAATAATACATATCTTTTTACGATTAAGCCTTTGCCTCTTCGCCCTTGTCTTCTTTCTTTTCTTTCATAAGAACGAATTTTTCCATAGGGAAAAGAACTACCATTTGAACAAAGCCGGCAGCCATAGATGCAAGAAGACGTGCAACCGATTCATTAGTAATAATATTCAAGAACCAGTTTGAACCTTCAATCTTTAATAATGCACCTACGATTGCGCCCTGCATCCATGTTGAGAAAAGGATGAGTGCAAGAAGTAATACAATGTAGATAACAAAGTTGTACCATGGTGCATCAGATTTAAATGTTGTCTTTTTATTCTGATAGAAGCCGTAGATGTTAGCAACGAGGTTTGAAAGAAGGAATGGAAGCACATAACCCCAAGTAACAACGCCGTCAATAACATACTTTGTTGCTTCCTTTGAACCTGTTGTGAACATTGTCGGTGTGAAAATGCCTCTTAAAAATTCAGGAAGCAAAGTGTGAATTTGGTCACATACGAGCGGTAACAATGCGGCAAGTGCAAGCTGAATGATTGTTACAAGACCTGAAACAACGAGAAACTTAACAAGCTGCCACAAGGTTTTCATAAATGAACCCTTTTCCTCAGCTGCATTGTCAATGCCGCCAAGGCTGAATTTTTTCTTTTCTTCTGCCATAATTTTACTCCTTTAATATGTAAAAAATTAATAAGTCCTTAACATTATAGCAATAATTTAACATTATTGCAATATGTTTTTTAAGAAAAAAGTAATCCAAGCATTGCCGAACCTGCGATTGCGTGAATAATCGCAATTACTGCCCAAACAATGAGCGCCGCAATGCCCACAACAATTGCAAGAAGAAGTATTACAATAAGAATTAGAATTAACAATACAAGTGGGCCTTTTTTGCTCTTTTTAACAGGGTCATTAAATTCTTTCTTTTCAAATACCTCTTTAGGAGCAGGGTTTTCGTCATCATAAAGCGGATAAAGAGGAAGCGTCGACTTGGCGTCGCAGTATCCCGGATTCCAAAGAAGCGGCTCAACAAGACCTCTAACGCTTGTTGCACCCTTAAGGAATTTGCCTATGTTCAAATGAATGGTATTAAGGAATGAATCAATTACGTTTAAAAGGCCGCAGGTAATTTTGTATTCTCTTGTTTCGGGACCGTAAGGCGAATCGCCGCAATAAAGATTTTGAACAAGTTCAAGAAGGAAATCGACAACCTTATTGTCTGCAATATCTGCAATGTCAGCCTTTTTAAGTCCGCTTTCCTTTTTGCAAAGTCGCCAAATCTTTTTGTATGTAAGCTTGTTGAGCAATTTGCCGATAGGCTTAATGAGCCAAGCAAGCTTCTTTACCTTTTCACCGGGAATTGAGAATGCGTCCGTCATTTCGGCGAGTCTGTCAATATCGTTGCCCATTGCCCAAACGATTTCGCCAATCATTCCAAAGAAAAATCCCTTCATATATTCGTCAAAAGGCTTTTGGTTTGTGTCAAGACCCGGCACGTCCTTAATCATAATCGTATCAACGTCAATCTTCTTGTTTTTAGGGTCGATTGTAACGTTTCTCATAGTAGGAGGGCAGCCTATCATTGCGCCGCAGGCAATATCGTAAAATGTGTTGCCCTTGTCTGTTACAACGTAGCTGATATCGTGGATATGGGTGTGACCGGTAAGCATACATGAAAGACCTGCATCTGCAAAAATTTCTCTCGTAGTTTCGTGATTTCTTTGCATATCGCCCTTACCGATAATGGCATAAAAAGGTGACGGTGCAATCATTGGGTGGTGAGTCATTGCGATAACAAATTGGTCGTTTTTCTTGGCATCCTCAAGCTGCTCCATAATCCATTTCATACAATCGTCGGAGAAGCCGGAACCACTTTCGCCCTCAGGCTTATAATTTGTATCGTCATTAAGTGCAAAAAGACGATAACCCGGTGCAAGCTGAACAACGTAACTCATTGACTCAGGGTGAGTTGAAATAGCTTCGTTAGGGCCGAATTCGTAGTACATATCCCACAAATCGTGCCTGTCTTCTACTGCCGGAACTTCAATTTTTTTGTCGCCGTCATATCCGTCGGCAACACCTCTGTCCCTAAAATCGTGAGTAGCCGTGATAACATAAACTCTTTTGCCTCTTTTTTTAAGGTCTCTGAGCATTTCGATAAATTCCTTATGAGATTCAATCTCGCCGTCACGTGTGGTATCACCTGCAAGAACAACGATATCTGTTGACTTGTCCTCGCAAAGCATATCAAAACCCGCTTTGATTACGAGGTCGCTGTCTTTAATTACTTTTTGCGACTTTGACTCGGCTTTATCGTAAGCCTTGCCTTCGGTGCCGCCTTTTCTTGAATAATAATGAGTGTCGGTTATAAATTGAATTTTAAGCGGCTCATTATTACTTCCCCATATTTTGTTAGCCATTTTTTACTCCTGCTCTTCTTTAATTTCAAGTACACCGCCTTTTACATTTTTGTCAAATGTAAATTCGAGTGAACCTTTGTTTCTTTCGTTAAAATCAATCTTTTTCCCGTCAAGGTAAGCAACATATTTCACCTTGTCCGAAAGGGTGATTATCATAGTATATTTATCGCAATTGCCAAAATATTTAAATTTAATATTTGCGCTGTTGTCGGTAGTTTTTTGATAATCTGTCCAAACATCAAAGCCTGTGGTGACGGTTTGAGGTTTGAAGTAAGCATTCGCCCAAATGCAAATAGGAGCGGAAAGACCGCCGAAATTGTGGAACCAGCCGCCACGTTTTGTTGCAATGCCGAAGCACTCATAAGTGTTATATGTAAAGTCTGTTTCATCTTTCCACATATCCAAAGCAAGCTTGGCAATGTCATAAGCAAAATCGGCTTCGCCGTTATCAAGCATTGTTTTCCAAATAAACCACTGGTGGCTCATCCAAACGTTGCCGTTCCAATAACCGTCATCAAAGTAATAGGAAGCGCTCATATCAACTGCGGATATTCCAGCCGCAGACCACATTTCATTAGGATTTTTAATGTGTTCAAGAAGCTTTTTCTTGCGCTCACCCTCAACTGCACCTGCAACGATAGGATAAACACCGTCCATACCCTTGTTGAAGTTTTCGCCGTCGGCAGTTCTCATAATGCCCGTAACGTTTCCGTTTTCGTCATATTCCGTATAGCCGAAATAGCCGCTTTCTTCGTCCCAAGCAAGGTCGTTGAGCGCCTTTGTTGAATATTCGATATCTTCATCATAAATCTTGATATCGTCATATCTTCCGAGAGAGTCGGCAACCATTTTCATAATCTTGCCGGCACGGATAATTTGCGCTGTTGAAAGACAAGGACAGGTATATTTCTGCGATTTTCTTGCCATCATTTCAACTTGAGCCGGATAGTCGTCCATTCCGCAGTGGGAATACCAGTAATCATAAGTCGTAAGAAGCCCGTTATTGAATTTTGCAACGGTTGACGCATGATTTCTGCCACGTAAAAATTCGTAATAAAGCTTAGCTTTATCATATAAAAATGCAAGGCTTTCCTTATCATTTGTACGCTTTAAAAGTTCAAGATATTCAACAAATTGGGTAGGGACAAGTGAACCGTGAAGTAAAAAGCAAAAGTCTTTGTTTGTTTCGTCACATAAATACATATCAAGCGCATATTGGCAAAGCTTAGGCGAAAATTCCAAAAGCCCCATTCCGATAAAACCGCTGTCCCATGTGTAAAAACTGTCCCATCTTTTGCCCGGTGTGTGATGAATAACATTCTCACCGTGGCGATAAACAGGATATACCACGTTTGTTAAAAGTGTTGATTTAAGAATTTCTGTTGAAAGTGTGTATTTTTCGCCTGCTTTGTTAAAGCTTGCAGGTTTTGAACCTTTCTTCGCATTTTGATAAATAGCCTCGTATTCTTCGTTACTCAGCTGTTTCGGTTCGCTCTGAGAAAGCATAACATATTCAACGTGAGAGGTGTTCGGCTCAATAAAAATTGATTTAATAAGCGAATTGTGGAAAAATCCGTCGTCGCTGTGCTTTCTTTGGAAAGAAGCGGAGAAGGTTTCTCTAAGCTCGTCATAAGTGTGGTCGCCGTTTGAAAGCCTGTTAATAAGCGCATCTTCAAGACAGCCTGAATCAAGCTGTCTTTCACGTGTATTTTTATTATTTGTTAAGATGTAAAACGGCTTGTCGACAGTGTCGTAAGTAAGCTTTGTGATATGACCGTTTTCAAGTACCTTTGTTTCAATTTGCGGCATATAAGGCTGCGCTTTTGTTTTGCACGTGATATTTTCCTTTTCACTTTCGTCAACAACACATAAAAAGTCAAACTCGATTCCTGCCTTGCCGTGGCTTTCAAGTGTAAACTCAGGCATATAAGGAATATATGCAATGTTGAGTTCATCGCTGTGTGCAAATACGACTGTTTTTCCGTTCATATCAAATTCTGCGTCGCCGTCTGTAACGGTTTTATATCTGACTGCGATAATAGGATTTTTAATATCGTTGTCATCAAATTTATATGATACTTTGTCGCCGCTTTCAAATCCGAAAGGCTTAAGATTTAAGAAGTGAACGTGATAATTCTCGCATCTGTCGCCAAGTCCCTTGCCAAGGTAAAACTCCTTGTCTGCAAACATACCCTTAAACATTCCGTCCGGATTTTCTTCGTCCCAAGGTCTTGCAACAGCATAAGAATAGTCAACGTAATCATTGGCTGTTTTAAGAATTGCACCGCTCGGCACGCTTACCTCGCAATAGGTTGGGTGAGGAAATTCAAGAGAAGCAAATATATTTAAAATACAGTTTTGCGAAAGAGAGGTGTTATTGAAAATTTCACATCTCATAAGGTATGCATCATCGTCAGCCTTTGAAAATGAAATATCTGCATAAACTTCGTCTTTCCACATAAGCTCGTATCTGTATGAATAAAAAGTGTAATCGTTTTTGCAGTTCCATAAGTGATAATTTGACGGAACTGTAACATTCGGTACGGGCGTTGAACTGTTCCAAAGGGTAGGGTGGACGGAAAAATCATACCTTGCGCCCTTGTCGGCAAGTTCATTTATTATTTTTGATATGCCCATATATTTCTTGGAGTACGGACCCCATACAGGCATCTTTATTTTGTTATCTGTCATTGAAAACTCCTTTCTCAATATAGAAATAATACGCATTTTATTATCAACCATTTAACAAACTTTGTCAATAGAAACAACGAATTTAATAAACTATTCTGATAAATCAGTTGACAAAAAGACATATTCAATGTATTATTTATACGTTATTGATACTTATTATTTATTAAGCGGAGGAGAACTTAATGAACACAGAGATTGATTTGCAAAAAATTATGAAGCTTGTGCTGAAAAAGTGGAATGAGTTTGCAAAAAGAGTTGCAAACGACCTTAATAAAAAGTACAACTCGAATTACACATATAAAGATATCAGCAAATGTATTTCGATTGACACAAAAGAGGATACTGCCATTATGACAATGACGGTTACCACTGACGATAAGGCGACTGCTTTCCAAATTGCACGCCAGCTTTAAATTACTGTTCCTAAGGTTATGAAAAATAAAAACAACGGACTTTTAAATGCTTCTGTTGAAGATGCCGCAATTGAGGCAAGTACACCTAACGGAATGGGAACTGTTAAAAAATCAATTCTCGGCTTTATCGCCGGCGGTTATGAATACGGCCGTTACGACCCGAGATACTAAAGTTAAGGTGTGATAAAATGATTGACAAGCTTGTTGAGGTACACAGCCATATTTTGCCGGGGATTGACGATGGTTCGCCTGATGTTGATACCAGTTTAAAAATGATTGGTATGCTTAAAAAACAGGGCGCAAGTGCAATTGTTTTAACTCCGCATTATTATTCTGACTCTATAAGTTATGAGGATTTTGTTAAAAGAAGAGATGACTCGTTTGAACTTTTAAAAGCTTCTCTTCCTCCCGACAGCCCAAAGCTTATACCTGCGGCAGAGGTTTATATTACAAAATATCTTTTGCGCAATTCAAATCTTGACAAAATTAAGATTGGCAATACCGATTATGCACTTATTGAACATCCTTTTTCCTGCGATTTTTCACGAGATATATATGAACGTTTGCTTAATTTGAATTACGATTACGGCATTATACCTATTTTGGCACATATTGAGCGTTATTCCGCTTTTATGGAAAATTTTGACCTTCTTGATGAATATATAGATATGGGCTGTATTGCTCAGGTTAATGTAAGCTCGTTTGTTGACTCGCCGAGGCATTTGAGGAAAAAGCTTTTTAAGCTTCTTCAAACAGACAGGATTCATATTATCGGCTCGGATTGTCATAATCTTTCATCTCGCAAGCCTGATTTTGAATCGGGTGTTAAGGAAATAATCAAGAAATGTTCAATAGATACTTTGAAAAAACTTGAAAATAATGCAAGTATTCTTGTGAAATAATTTAGATTTGAGCGAATTTCAGGCTTTTGTTTGGAATTCGCTTATTCTTTATGTAAAATTATTAAAAAGGACTTTATTATTGTATTAATTTATGATATTATATATTTTGGTGATTTAGGTGAAGCTGTCTAAAAATGATGATATTAAATTGAATATTGACAGTCTGACTTCTGAAGGAAGCGGTATCGGTCGCTTTGACGGCTTTGCTGTTTTTGTAAGGGGTGTTGTCCCCGGTGATGAGGTTGTAGCTCATATTATTAAATGCTCAAAAAATTACGCAATAGGCGTAGTTAAGGATATAATTAAGCCGTCAAAATTCAGAATTGAAAGCGATTGCCCCGTGTCGTCAAAATGCGGCGGCTGTTCGTTTAGAAATGTTAGTTATGATGAGGAACTGAGATATAAAAAAGGCAGAGTTCAAGACGCACTTGAACGTATAGGCAAGCTTGATATTGAGGTTGAGGAAATAATCGGTGCGGATAAATGCTCTCATTATCGCAATAAGGCGCAGTATTCTGTTTCGATTTGCGATGGTGAGCTTTTTGCCGGTTTTTATGCTTATAAGAGCCACAGAATTATTTGCAATGATGATTGCGCATTGCAACCAAAGGAATTTAAAGCAGGGCTTGAAGCTTTTAGAATTTGGGCGGAAAAAGCAAACGTTACCTCTTATGATGAAAATACGGGCAAAGGGCTTTTGCGTCACATTTATTTCAGAAAGGGATTTGCTACAGGCGAGATAATGGCTTGCGCCGTTATCAACGGTACGTCAATTCCCGAAAGAGATCTTCTTGTTTCTCTTTTGAGGGAAAAACTTCAAGGGCTTAAAAGCGTTGTAATTAATATTAATCGTGAAAAATCAAATGTGATTTTAGGTAAAGAAAGCAAAACCGTTTGGGGTGATGATTATATCAGGGATAAGCTTTTGGGAAAAACGTTTGTTATTTCTCCAAATTCTTTTTATCAGGTTAATCATGACCAGTGCGAAAGGCTTTACTCTAAGGCAATGGAGTATGCAAACCTAAATAAAAACGAAACTTTGCTTGACCTTTATTGCGGTGTCGGCACAATCGGATTGACTATGGCAGGCAGCGTTAAAAAACTTATCGGTGTTGAGATTATTGGAAAGGCTATTGAAAATGCAAAGATAAATGCAAAACTTAATAATATCGACAATGCCGAATTTATTTGCGCAGATGCACCTACTGCGGCAAAACAACTTGAAAAAGATGGAATAAAAGCTGACGTTATAATTCTTGACCCGCCAAGGAAAGGCTGCGATGCGTCACTTTTTGATACCGTGTGCCAAATGAGCCCCGAAAGAATTGTTTATGTTTCTTGCGACAGTTCAACGCTTGCAAGGGATTTGAAAATTCTTGATGAAAAGGGATATAAAACCAAAAGAGTGTGCGCTGTTGATATGTTCCCACGTACACCGCATGTTGAAGCGGTCGCTCTGATTGAAAAGCTATAAATTATAATATAATGAGGAAAATAATGAATAATAATGTTTTACCGTCAAAACAGCGAAATTCATCAATAGAATTATTGCGAATTATCTCTATGGTAATGATAATGTTTTATCATTTTTCAATTCACGGTCACTTCGATTTTGCAACAGCAAGTGTGAGCGTTTCCCGTATGTGGCTTAATTTGATTTCAATGGGCGGGAAAATAGGCGTTGATTTATTTGTTCTGATATCAGGATATTATTTAATAAGTGATGCCAAACCGTTGAATTTTAAGAAAATATTAAAACTTTGGGCGCAGGTATTTTTTTATTCTGTGGTTATTTATGTTCTTACCTGCGCTTTCAAAATTTCACAATTTAGTTTTACTGATTTAATTAAATGTATTTTTCCGATAACATTCAGTCCTGTCTCTTATACACATCTCCGAGCCCACGAGACTAGCGCTCATCTCGTA
>OWHU01001359.1_pt1 | contig 10182 bp, 9 predicted proteins | sample 1732671 | NCBI WGS metagenome assembly OWHU01 (sample SAMN05065740, study PRJEB22554) | human gut metagenome | biome: ENVO:2100002; feature: ENVO:00000062; material: ENVO:00002003 | host: Homo sapiens | place: USA
CGAGATGAGCGCTAGTCTCGTGGGCTCGGAGATGTGTATAAGAGACAGCTCCAGTTCCAGCCCGTGCCGCTTGGCGATCTCAAACAGCATCTTCCGACAGGCGGCATCAAAGGTGATCTTGCGGTTGTTCCTGCGGCTGAGGGGCTTGTCCGGGTCGGGCAAGTCGAAGCCCAATGCCTCCAGTGCCTTTTCCTGCTGGGGTGCTACCTCGCCGTACTTGTTCTCGCAGTCGAACACATGACGTTCGTGGATGTGGGGTGTGCTTTCATCCAAATGCAGTGCCCAATCCAAAACGTGAACATGATCGCCAAACTTGGTCTTGAACGCTTCGATGAACTCTGTGATGACGCTCAGCAAGTCCTCTGCGGAAGCGTGTTCATCCAGCGTTCCAAGTTGGTAGATCGTCTCTTCCGGGCAGGTCTTGCGGCTGGACAGCAGGTCGGGAATGGAGCGGTTGCGCTCCGTGTGCCGAATTTTTGCGTTACGCTCATTCTGGCTTTCGACAAAGGCAGTGTAGTGGGTCTCATAGAATTGCCGTTCCATATCTGAGAAGGTTGCCGCCAGATCGTCCGGGTCTTGTGGGTCAAGAGCCGAACGGAAACCGTGAAAGCAGTCCCAGTAGATGTTGCCCTTGGCTCGTTCCGGGTCGATGTGCTCACTGTTGGAAAGGTTGAAACTGCGGTCATTGTGCTTGGGGTTATAGGTGCCGTGGGTTCCGGCTCGTCCGTTGTGTCGTGTTAATTTCAGATAGGCATCCCTCTTTTCCTGTATTTTTTGTGTACGGCCACTCGTGCGATCAAATCACAGAAGTGATACAATTCTTCTAAGCAACGGGTCTCGCATTTCAAGACCGTGTCTTGAAATTTTCTCTCGGAATCGAAAGGTAATCCTTTCGGAAAAGGATTTATGTGTTTGTTATACTGCAAAGAAAGTGGCCTATCGCTCCTTCCCTCAGTGGGAGATCATGGCGTTTGTCGCTTTCCGCTTAGAAGAGTTTGCTTTCGCTCTGCAAGAAAAGTATAGCAGAGAAGCTTGGAATCGAACAGGAACTGAGAGTTCCTAATTTTCAGTGAAAGTAGGAAGCATCGTTCCCATTTCTTGTTGCATCGCTATTCTTTCTTTGCGGAAAATCACTAAGATGCTGCATTTCTGCAATTATCATAGCACCTGAAATCACTAAAGTCGTGGGCTTCGTAGGCCTATTATTGGCCCCCTAAGTGAACCCGTTTTGATTACTTTTTCCTGATTTTGGTATAAGGTTTAGCAGGAGCTTCTTTCATTTCAACAGCTTGCCGGGAGAGTGCGCAGCAGCGGAGCTGCTGGATCTGCCGCCATTTTGCGCCAGATAATACCCAGTAGGATATGACGCACAGCATCATATCACTGGGGCAAAGAGCTGCGCTCTCTGCACTCTTGCTCCGGGCAAGCTGTCCTAGAATGGACAGCTTGCCCGGCTTCAATATGTATCGAGAACCAGCGTATTTGTTGGTTCTCTCAATTACAGACCAGCACACTGGTCTGCTTAATATGTTAAGGTCTCCCATATTCGCCCTCGGCTCCCTAGGAGTGGGGAATCGTCCGGCAGCGGATTCTCACCACACCATTGGCATTTCAGCCACCCCGCCTTCGTTATGGCCGGGCTGCGAGTTACAGAAGTACCTTTTGCGAAGTACCGGACGATTGAACTATTCTGTTTTCAAGGAGCCGATTTTTATAGAAAATCTTCGGAATTTAGAGCTTCCGAAAAATCATCTTTCTAATCGGTAGGCATTGAAAACGGCTAAAATATAACCCGAAAAAGAAATTTGTTGAAAAGTTCTTGGAAAATATAGTTGAAACAACCGCTGAGTTAAAATATCGTCAGTTTATCGAGCAGCCAACTGAGGTAGACAATTTGCAACAGTGAGCGTATCCAAAGTCGAAGCACTCTTGAAAAAGATGCTCTCACTTGGTAGGCATCGAAAAAGGCCATTTGACACCCATTGACAATTCTTTGTAATAAAGTTGTCATAAGTCCCCACCTCGAAAAAGTCCCCTCAATAGGTAGCCGACGAGAATAGCTAAAATATAGCTATCTTTTCGAAAATTAACAAAAAAGTCACAAACGACAAAAATCGCCACATAACAGCCTGAACCCAACCATCCATTCTGGGATGGCCTTGGTTCGGGTTTGTTATGCAGCGATAAGAGAGCCAAAAACTTGCTCCGGCTCCTTTGGACGTCGAACGGAAATACTAAGTGTTTATGTCATATTAAATTGTTGGAATACACTGCCACAGAAATCGAACTGTGTCAACAAAAAGTTTTGAAAGCACGCCGCTTTCGGCTACTTGCAATAAAAATGAGGGAAACTTTGGCAAAAAGAGAGAGGGCTGGACGGTGCCAGCCCTCTTGACATACGCAAAAGCATTTATCAAATAAGAACAGTATAACAACTGAACGACTATCATACGGTTCAAAAAGGTTGCTGTATTTCCTGATTTTGATATTCTGCTTAATGCTTTCTGGCTTTATAGCAGCTTCTTTGTTGATTGTCGTTCTATTAATATCGGCAATGTTGTTTGAGATTGTACAAGATACTGCGGTGTCCGAATTCGCCTCAGAACAACTTTCGCAGCCTGTTCACCCATATCAAACATATCAAGATTCACAACACTCAGTTGCGGTTCAATGATTTTGGAAAAAGGAAAATCATCAAACGTAATGACAGCCATATCTTCCGGGATGCGTATTCCCGAAACTTTCAATTCATTTACGCAGCCAAAAGCAATATACTGATTTGCGCAAATTACCGCATTAGGCTGCATTGGCAACGCCAGCAGTGCGCGTGCAGCTGCCGCACCGCCCTCACTGGTAGGTGGGCCTTCCCTCAAATACCCTGCTGGAATCTTTTCGTTCAGGGTCGCAAGTGCGCCGCTCAAGCGGTGTGCAGAAATAGTATCTTCTTTGGGACCACCGATAAATGCAATTCTGTCATATCCATTGCGCCGCAAATGTGTAACTGCGATTTGTCCCGCCACTGAGTTATTGGTGTCGATCCAACAAAGTTGATTGGAAAAATCCGGCGCACCTACAACAATGTAGGGCAGTTCTGTATGCGCCAAACAAATGGCCACATCCTTTGATACAACCGATGCGTGCAGAATCACGCCGTCCACATAGGAACCTTGCAGCAATTCATCAAAATGCCGCAAAAGTTCAACTGCCGTGCTGTGCTGTACAATGAGACCATAGCCTTTTTCAGAAAGCGCGTTCTCCACACCTGCCATGATTTCAAACAGATGCGGATTATCCAATCCCACTCCATGCTGCATTTCTGCCAGAAAAAGAATCGTTTTGGTCGCACCAGTGGCAAAACTTTGTGCGCGGCGATTCGGCTGATATCCCAATTCCTTGATGACCGCATTGACACGGTCACAGGTCTCCTGTGATATAGAATACGACTTATGTAGCACTTTGCTGACAGTCGCCTTGGACACGCCCGCAGCTTCGGCCACTTCTTGAATCGTCACGCTCACATTTTACACCTCCTGTACGAATATGGCAAATCCCATTGGTGCAAGATAGTTGCTCTCTGCCTCATAGCCCTGCTGCCACAAAATCCCCCCTTCCATTATAGGAAGATCAGCAGATGTGATTTGATTGTTAAGAAAAACCGTGATTTTTTCCTTTTCATCAGCGCGTTCATAACCATACAGTCCTTTTTTCTTTCCAGCCTCAATGGTATGGTAGTCGCCTCTGCAAAGGGCAGGATGTTCCGTTCTCAGGTGTATCGCCTTTTTATAAAAATCTGCTAAGGCCGGCGGCTCCTGCGACCATGTCATTTCATGGCGGTACTCTGCTTCCAGCAATCCATAAATGCCACGCTCATCGCCATAAAAGACAGACGGAACCCCTGTAAAGGTCATCTGGAAAAGCACAGCGAGTTGCATTCTTGCCGGGTCTTTTTCGCACAGTGAATAAAAGCGGCTCACATCGTGGCTGTCCAGTAGATTAAGCTGCGCATACAGCACTGGAAGTTTATACCGCATCCTCATATTGCTCACACAGGCATCAAATTCCGCCGCATCGATACTTTGCTCAGCAAAGAAACGGCGGCAATGCTTGCGAAAATCGTAATTCATGGTGGAATCGAAAATATCGCCGTTCAGCCAGTGCTGGGCGGTCTCCCAAACTTCTCCAATGAGGATGCACTCTGGCTTTTCCTCCTTCACCGCTTGCCGAAATGCGCGCCAGAATCCATCGTTGATCTCGCTAGCAACGTCCAAACGCCAACCATCAATGTCAAATTCTCGCACCCAATAGCGCCCTACCTCGCAGAAATAATTCTGCACCTCTGGGTTGCAGGTGTTGGTTTTGGGCATCATACGCTCATAGCCGAAGCATTCATAGGTCGGATAAGTTTCAGGATTTTCCGGTCTCTCCACGGGAAATTGAAGATGGTAAAACCAGTTTTTATATTTCGAGGTTTCACCATTACGCACTACATCGTCAAAGGCGAAAAAATTCCACCCTACATGGTTGAATACACCATCAATAATAACACGCATTCCCCGTGCATGACAGTCGTTGACCAACTGCCGAAAATCCTCATCCGTGCCGAAGCAGGGATCGATGTGATGATAATCCAGCAAATCGTATTTATGGTACTCTCCTGCTGCAAAAATCGGATTCAGGTATATGCAGGAAGCCCCCAGTTCCTGAATATAATCCAGATTCTCAATCACACCGCGCAAAGTTCCACCAAGTTTTCCGTGCGTAATCTGGCCGTTCCACTCTTTTTCAGATGGCTTTCCTGAAATAAAGCGATGACTTGTGGCGAAACTGTCTGGGAAGATATTGTAAACCACTGCGTCTTGCGCCCATGCAGGCGGTGCTGCAATGTCTGCCGGATGATTAAACGGAAGTTGGTAGTATTCCGAGCGATCATCTACGCGGTGATCTGTAAAAAAGTCGCCATAATACAGCAATTTCCGTGTTCCATCATCGAGTTCAAAATAATAACAGATGCGCTTATAAGGACTTTCCAAGATAACTTGGAAGTAATCAAACCATTCGTCTTGCGCCTCAACTTGCATCTCTACGGACGAGAAAATAACCGGTGTCAGACGGCAGGCACGATCCGCATAAAACAGCGTGCAGTGCTTTAGATCATCACGCCCGGCACGCAGCCGAAACACAACATGGTTTGGATCGATCCCGTGTGCCTGCTGTGACATCGGGATATGTTGGATGGCTTCAAATTTCATTGTGTCATCTCCCATTTTGAGGCAATCAGCCCTTGACACCACCGGCAGTCAAACCGGAAGTCATATGACGCTGTACTGCAAAGAACACAATCAGAATCGGCAAACTGACCACCAGGGAAGCAGCTGCAAAAATAGGCCAGCTTCCGCTCATTTCCGTTGCCTGCAAAGAGTACAATCCGGCTGCGAGTGTATAATTCTCGGCACCTGTCATAAAGGTCGTTGCAAAGAGATATTCGTTCCAAACATAAATCAAAATCATAACCGCCGTGACCAAGATGCTGGGACGCGCCAACGGAAGAACAATACGCGTGACAAGTTGGATGCCGCTTGCGCCGTCTATTTCCGCCGCTTCCTCGATTTCGCGCGGTATCGTATCAAAGTATCCTTTCATGTTCAGTAGAGCAAACTCGGCCATAGTTCCCGTATAAATCAGAATCAACCCAACTTTGCTGTTGATCAGTCCCAGAGGGCGCAGCAGCGTATAAATCGCAAACATGGAAAGGACAGAGGGAAAAGAGTATAGTAGAACCAACTGTTTCAGAATCGGCTTGCGCCCCTTAAAATGCATCCGGGAAAATGCATAAGCAGCAGGGATTGACGCTGTCAGTGAAATAAAAACCGTAACCACCGCCAGCGTCATACTGTTTTTGAACCACAGCATGACGGGTTCTTCAGTAAAAACTGCAACATAATTTCGTAATGTGAAGTTCTTTGGGATAAAGCGAAAATCAGAGCTTACAAGGCTGTTGTCTGCATTCAAAGAAACTGACAGTGCATACAAAATCGGGATCAACGTGACGAAACAGATCACGATGAACAAAATATGCAGGCTGACTTGCTGGACTGCCTGTTTGAGCATACGCTTTTGGTGCCTCGTCATCTGTTACCCCTCCTTTGCTTTGCGGCTGGTTGCCATCGAGAACAGAATCAAAATGACAAAAATCAGGATAGAGATTGCAGAGCTGTATCCATAGTTGTTTGTGATAAATGCATTCTCGTAGGCATAAGTCAGGATCGTATGAATGTTAGCACCTGTTTTTGCGCCTGCCTGCTGTGTCAACAGGTACACCACATCGAATTGTTTGAAGGTTGTAAACACTGTGATCAACACCGATGGAGCAATGATTGGGCGAATCGCAGGAATCGTAATAAAGTATGCCCTTTGGAACCAGTTTGCACCGTCGAGGATTGCACTCTCATAGCAACTATGATCCACAGCTTGCAGGGCACCATCCATAATCATAATCATGAACGGTAGCGCCAACCAAAGGTTAACAACTGTGCAGCAGATAAATGCTGAAACATCATTCGCTAGCCAGCGTACTGTTGCCAGTCCAAGCTTCTGCATCCACTGGGTCAGCAAACCAAACTGCGAATTAAAAATACCTGTTTTCCAGAGCAGAATCGACACATAGCCCGGCATAGCCCAAGGAATCATAAGCAGAGTCTTGTAGAACCGCCTCCCCTTAAAGTTCTGTATATTCAGCAGACTTGCCAGCACAAAAGCAATCACCAACTGCAGTACCATGTTTAGTACAGTCCACAGTATAGTACGAAGCAGTGCTGCTAAAAAACCGGAGTCGAAAACGAACAGTGCATCTTTATAATTCTTCAGCCCTACAAACGAGAAGTTGAACCAATGGTAAACGTTCATGTTTGTAAAGGAGATGTACGCTGTGTACAGGATTGGGAATACAACGATCAGCAAGATCAAAAGCAACGAGGGGGCACTGCATAAATAAGCCCAGAACGTTTCTCTTTTGTGATTTTTCATAGTGCGGCCTTTCCGCATCACTGCATCTGTTTGATAAGACTCTCTGCCTGCTTCTGGGCAGCCTGTGCGCTGCTACGGACATCTTTTCCGCTCATGTTAACATCCACCAGCAGATTTTCTGTAACTGTCCACATAACGTCCATTTCAGGCACATTCGGCATAGGAACCGCATCCTGTGCCGTATCATACATGGCCATAACCATATCGTCACCACTGATGGCAGGGTCATCATAGCAGCTCTGTTTTGCAGGGGCACAGCCACTTGCTTTTGCCATAGCAATACCAACAGAATCATTTGTCAGCACCTGCAAAACCTTTGCGATTGCATCGTGCTTGCGCTCGGCTGCAACTTTCAGCACATGGACACCCTGCACACCGGAATACGGCGCAATTTTATTGCCTGTCTCATCCACGGTAGGCATTGGCGCAATACCTAAATCAATACCGCTCTCACGCGCTGTAGGAACCAGCCACGGTCCACCAATGGTAGAGTGCGCTTTGCCCTCGCGGAGCAGCGTGTTCACGGTGGAATACTCACCTTCTGTCGGCATAAGTTCCACAAACTTTTTGTGATATTCCAGTGCCTTGATAGTGTTCTCATCATCGAGGCCGGGTTCGCCGTTTTCGTTCAGAATGTAACCGCCAAATGCATGGAGCCAACCTGCAGCGTAGTACGCCGTGCTGTGCTGTTCCACAAAGCCGTAATGCCCGCCCTTCGTGTTTTCCTGCATATACTTGTACAGTTCTTCTGTGGTCGAGGGTACCTCGTCATCACTCATATAGCGCCTGTTGTACATATAGAGCAGCGTTTCAAAGTAAAGCGGAAGCTGGTACACTTCTCCCTTATAAGTAGCAGCCTTAACGGTCATCGGAATGTACTGATCCAAGGTACTCTTATCGATGAAATCCGTTATAGGTGCGAGAATGCCCATTTCGGCGTATACGCCGATTTTATCATGTGCAAAGAAGTACATATCGGGGGCAGATTTCGGATCGTTGCCGACCATCTTCAGCGAATCAGTCAAACCGTCTTTCTTTTCCAGTTTTACCACGATATCCGGGGCAAGCGTATCTAACTCAGCTTGTAGTGCCTGCGCGACTTCATCTTCTTTGTCGTGCCAAATCGTGATGGTAACCGAGCCATCTGTCTGTGAAACATTACCCGTGCCGCCCGATGAGCAACCGGTCATCAGCAGCGATACCGCCACACATACACTTAAAAATCCTGCTATCAGGCGTTTCATGGAATACCTGCCTTTCTAATCATATCAAATAAGGAGTACGGGCCGTTCAGCCCGTACTCTATATTTTTCTCTGAAGATTACTTTTTCTTTTTGGAAACGACCACGCCGCCTGCCACAGCAGCAATCACCACAACAACGACAATTGCAATCGGCATTGTGTTGGACTTGGTTTCTGCAGGTTCCGCTGCAACCGTAGGCTCACTCTCTGCAGCAGGAGCCTCATAGGTAACCTCTGCATTTTCTGCATCGGTTACTACAATCCAAAGATCCTTTCCAGTGTCCACACTGAGGTCACTGGTCTGAATGCCGCCCTCATTGGCATTCACGATAATGCTGTTAACCCAGCCGGGAACAGAAAGCGTCAGCCAACCATCTTCCCCCTCCTGCAAGGCTTCGCCCGGCCAGGAAGAGAATGCGTTCGTACCGTCCGGTGCGGACCATGCCCACAGATGCGGCTCGCTCCAGTCGGCAGGATCCTTTACATGAACGGTAATATCTTCTGCAACAGGAGCATTCGGATCATTGTAAGTAAAGTCAGATGTACCATCCTCAGAAACTGTAACCCACACTTCGGCCGCATCGATGGAGATATCCTCCGTCTTCACATCACCACTGTTGCCGTTGACAATAATGCTATTCACCCAAACGGGTGCACTGGCAGTATACCAGCCATCTTCACCTTTGGTCATCGCTTTGCCGGGCCATGCATCAAATGCGTTCTTACCATCCGGTGCGGACCATGCCCACAGACAGACATCCTGCCAATCATCGGGAACCTGCGCATGAATCTTAAACTTTTCTACATACTCTGGTAGATCTCCAGTAGTCTGTGCATCATAACTGATTTCTACATTTTCTGCATCGGTCACAGTGACCCAAGCATTTTTGCTTTCCAACTTATAGTCACCAGTCTGAACTGCTGCTTCGTTCGCATTGATGATAATGTTGTTTGTGGTTTCAGGAATCCAGCAGTAATACCAACCGTCGTTGTTGCTGTCTGCTTCCATCTCGCCACCGGGCCATGCATCAAATGCATTCGTGCCATCGTCTGCCCATGCCCACAGATGCGGGGCCGACCAGTCAGACGGAAGTTTGGCATAAATGAGCATTTTTCCATCGGATGCTTCCTCTGCAAACGCAGTAATCGGCATAAGCAGACACAGCATCAATGCCGCCAGCGCAACTGCAAACAAGTGTTTTACTCTGCTCATATTTGTTTCCTTCTTTCATAAGGTAAAGAGTTTTCGAGATTTTTTTGATGCGCATCCCTAACATCTACAGAGTAGCACTCCCAACCACTAACGTCAACAAAGAAATAGGGAAACGGTTTCCTTTCAATTTGTGCATATTTCATTATGGATTTTCAATTTAAATGTGTAACCTGCTATTATTTTTCGTTATTTTTGTTTTCTTGTAATCATATTGTAACTTCTTCAGCATTCGGTTTCCCTTTTGTTTCCCATCTCATTTTTGTGCACTGATACTAGTTTTTTCAGTACTACACGAACGGCAGTCATAGTACCTTTATCAAATATCGAGCTTATCAGAGTGGTGCTGCCTCGGCTCTCCATATATTTCATAACGACAGCTACAGTTGCTTCATAATTACTTTCATGCATAAGTAAAAGACCGTCCACCTGCAGCATTCGTAGGATTAGTAGGTGGACGGTCGCTGTATTTATATGTTAATCTTCCATTCTTCTATGGTCGCAACCAAGCGAGAGATAATGCTCAATCTCGCCGCTCAACACCATCTGGGTATACTCTAAAGGCTTATTGTATAGCAGCCAGTCCAGTTCTGCCCGCTGTGCCGGGGTGTTGCCGTACTCGTCCTCAATGGCGATGCAGTCGATGGCAAGGGTAGTGCCATCCTCGAACCGGGCTTCCACCCGGTTGGTGTCCATGTTGTAGCGGC
>OWHU01001371.1_pt1 | contig 10124 bp, 8 predicted proteins | sample 1732671 | NCBI WGS metagenome assembly OWHU01 (sample SAMN05065740, study PRJEB22554) | human gut metagenome | biome: ENVO:2100002; feature: ENVO:00000062; material: ENVO:00002003 | host: Homo sapiens | place: USA
ATCTACACGCGTAAGATCGTCGGCAGCGTCAGATGTGTATAAGAGACAGCTGCCGCATAGGCAGCTTAGAAATAAAATTGGTGATAGCTGCTACCTAAGTCTGCGATCACTGCCGCATAGGCAGCTTAGAAAATAGCAGCGCATCATCTGTTACAACTTGTAATGATCACTGCCGCATAGGCAGCTTAGAAAACAATGACACCTCTTCATTGTATTTTATAACGGATCACTGCCGCATAGGCAGCTTAGAAATAAAAAAACGAACAGGAATACACCGACTAACAGATCACTGCCGCATAGGCAGCTTAGAAAACGATGGTCTTGGCATGGTAGATGCCGGTTATGATCACTGCCGCATAGGCAGCTTAGAAATATCAGACCCTGCCCGGCTGGACCTTTACTATTGATCACTGCCGCATAGGCAGCTTAGAAAATTACAACCGGCTGGGCAGGAGCCTCCGCATCAGATCACTGCCGCATAGGCAGCTTAGAAATTTGACGGCTGTGATTTAACTGATGTGCCGCTGATCACTGCCGCATAGGCAGCTTAGAAAATAATCCGCTCCGCTTTTTTTACATCGAATCCGATCACTGCCGCATAGGCAGCTTAGAAATTCATGTATCTCGTAGCTTTTCGAAATGTACTGATCACTGCCGCATAGGCAGCTTAGAAATTTAGCGTTTTTTCCGCGAGCGCATGGGCCTCGATCACTGCCGCATAGGCAGCTTAGAAACCTGCCTTTTTAGCGTCCAGAAGCTGATAAAGGATCACTGCCGCATAGGCAGCTTAGAAAAGCATCCCGCCAGACGGGACAGCCTGGAAGGGGATCACTGCCGCATAGGCAGCTTAGAAATCTTTCTGTACATATTATACGTCATTTACGACGATCACTGCCGCATAGGCAGCTTAGAAATCCAGACTTTTGGGCACGGTGTCGAGCATAGAGATCACTGCCGCATAGGCAGCTTAGAAATGATGAAGACGGGAAATTTTATTCAGAGCTGTGATCACTGCCGCATAGGCAGCTTAGAAAATGACCTTGAAGGTTTTATCCTTCGTGCGGGTGATCACTGCCGCATAGGCAGCTTAGAAACACAGTCGTCATATAAAATAAAAATCTTGTTTGATCACTGCCGCATAGGCAGCTTAGAAATAACTGGGTAAAATGGAGGCTGGTTTGGTATAGATCACTGCCGCATAGGCAGCTTAGAAACAGCAGGTTCATATAATCTTCAGTGGTAACAGGATCACTGCCGCATAGGCAGCTTAGAAACTTCACCTTGCCGTCCTGCAGGAGCGCCATGTGATCACTGCCGCATAGGCAGCTTAGAAATTAATGTTTGCCTCTGCCATCAGAGCGCGTAAGATCACTGCCGCATAGGCAGCTTAGAAAGTCCGAACTGGCTTATGACCACTTCGGAATTCGATCACTGCCGCATAGGCAGCTTAGAAAGAAGAAGCTAATGAATTAGAACTGAGATTCCCGATCACTGCCGCATAGGCAGCTTAGAAATGTCCGGGGGTGCCGATCATATCGCGGAGGGTGATCACTGCCGCATAGGCAGCTTAGAAATGAATGACTGTCAGTTTTTCTGCCGGTACAAGGATCACTGCCGCATAGGCAGCTTAGAAACGGACAGAAAATCATTGTGAATGTCCAGAGAGGATCACTGCCGCATAGGCAGCTTAGAAAGTCTGATCTTCACTGTCAAAGCACAGTGGAAGGATCACTGCCGCATAGGCAGCTTAGAAACGTGAGAAGTTGGTTTATTTGCAGAGTGTTTGTGATCACTGCCGCATAGGCAGCTTAGAAATTTCTAATAGAACTCTATTTCTACTATCTATCGATCACTGCCGCATAGGCAGCTTAGAAAATCAGCATATATTTTATGTTAGTTGCATCGACGATCACTGCCGCATAGGCAGCTTAGAAATTATGAAATTGATAAATTAGCCGCTGGCACTGGATCACTGCCGCATAGGCAGCTTAGAAAAGCTGCGTTAGGTGCCAGCTGCCATCTGCTTTGATCACTGCCGCATAGGCAGCTTAGAAATCTGCCCGGACGCCTTTTGCATGGCTCAGGTCGATCACTGCCGCATAGGCAGCTTAGAAATGTCTTGTCTATACGTGAAGAACGAATAGAAAGATCACTGCCGCATAGGCAGCTTAGAAAACGGGAGGAAACATCCAACTTCCCTTCCCCTAGATCACTGCCGCATAGGCAGCTTAGAAAACCATCAACCTTGATACGAATGAAATCCTGGAGATCACTGCCGCATAGGCAGCTTAGAAATCATCCTTTACCTCCTTCCAGGGCCATGCTTCGATCACTGCCGCATAGGCAGCTTAGAAAAGGGTTCGTTCGTTTTCATTCAGCGATTCAACGATCACTGCCGCATAGGCAGCTTAGAAAGTGCTCTCATGGTTATTGGAAAAACACCTTTAGATCACTGCCGCATAGGCAGCTTAGAAAGCTATGCTGGCCCTGTTTCCGGTGGGCACTATGATCATTGCCGCAAAGGCAGCTTAGAAAAAAGATTGCTTTTGCTATCCTTGATTCGCTATGATCACTGCCGTGTAGGCAGCTTAGAAAACGTGGGATTTCCCTTTCTCCACGTGCGATTCGACTACTGCCGAGAGAACAGAAAAACCATACAACCAGCCTGACGGCTGTACGAACTACAACTCATCCGACGGCTCCGCCGCCACCTTCCCTAAAGGGCAAGGTCAAAACCACTTAAACCTCGCTTCGCTCGAGAAAAACAGCACTGCCGCACAGGCAGCTCATGTTTCTCTTTGAAAGGTTCACTTTGCTGAATCTTTCTTTTTTTATTTCTTTTTTGACGTTTCTTCAAAAAAATCTTTTGTTAGGCTCTTGAAGTGGACAGGATTTGTCATTGTAAAAATTATACTGATAGTAGAGGGGAGAGTGGGTGTCTGGGATGCGGGAAGGCATCCCATAGATGTGTCTGCTGGAATGGAGTGAGCATGATGGATTCGGTGGGAAGGATTACTCTGGCTGCCAGGAAGGGGCGGGGGAAGGATGCGGCGAAGGAGGTTTATATCGCTGCGTTTCCGGTCCTTCGCGCGCGTTTCTTTGAACGGTGCAAGGCGGCGCATATGACAGGGAATGCTGTCATGAACAGGATGGCGGAGGAGTACTTGTCGGATCTTGCGGCCGGGCGGGACCGGTCGCGTGAGCTTTTGTCACTGGTGGAAGGAGTGAAGGAAAGGATGGAGCAGCAGGGGGCGTCGGGTTCGCTTTTGACGGAGCGTTTCATTGCGCGTGTGCCAGCTTCGGTGAAGGATCGTCTGGCAGAGAACTGCGAGCATTACGGATGCTCGGTGAATGCGATGCTGAATGCTTTCATGTGCTGGTATGCGGTGAAGGGGGAGACTCTTTCGAAGGATACGAAGGAAATCCGCGGAGTGGAAAAGGGTGTAGTCACGAGTTTCAAGACTTCGTATGCGCTGAAGAAGAAGTTCATGTACCTTTGCCGGGCCAATGGGAGCGATGCGCGCTCGACGATCCTTGCTTTCATCGACGAGTACGGGCGTCATCCGGAGATGGTGGAGTCTGGTCTGCCGGCTCTTTCTTTTGAAATCGTGAAGGACTGCGCGGCAAGGGTGGAGATGCCTGAGTCTTCTCGTGATCTTCTGAAGGAAACGTGCAGCCAGGCGGGATTTGCGGTATCGAATGTGCTGACGGCTTTTATGGCGCTTTATGTGGAGTGGTATGGGAAGGATCATCAGGAAATGATGAAAAAGCTGGACAGCGCTAAGAATCCGTCGTCTTCGGATACGTCGCAGATGACGTTCTTCATTCTGGAAAGGGACAAGGAGGAGTTCGGGCGGATCCGCAAGGCGATGGGAAGGTCGCAGCGGGAGGTCCTGAATGATCTGGCGGCGTCGTTCGTGAAGAAGGGAAATGCGGATGGATTCAGCCCCGTCGCCATGGGCAGGGAAGGCTCGGCGATGGCAGCATTCCGCATGAATAAGGAGCTCAAGCGTGATTTCAAGAAGGCATGCCTGGATCTTTACCTGACGCCGACGGCAGTCCTGAATCATCTGGTGAGAAGGTTCATAGCAGAACACAAGTAAACCTGTTTTCCCCTAAGCAAAAAGGCTGCGGCGAAATGTGCAATCATTTCGCCACAGTCTTTTTATTATTGTCATTATTGTCTTTAGTCTTCTGCGAGAACTTCTTTCATGATGGAGACTGCTTTTTCAAGGTCTTCTTCAGGAATGTTGAGCGCAGGGAGGAGACGGATTTTTTCTTTCGCTGTCAGTACGACGACACCTTTTTCAAGGAGTTTGGGAACGATAGTGGAAACGTCTTTTTCTGGCTCGATGCCCCACATGAGGCCCATGCCTGCTACGGATTTGACGCCTTTGGCACCTTCGAAGCTTTCTTTGATGAATTTGCCTTTTTCAGCGACGGAATCAAGGAGCTTGTCATCGATGTAATCAAGGATGGCGAGGGCGCCTGCGCAGACGATCGGGTTGCCGCCGAAGGTGGAGCCGTGGGTGCCGCTGGAGAGGACGTCCTTTGTCTTTTCGCCGAAGAGGGTAGCTCCGATCGGAAGGCCGCCGCCCAGGCCTTTGGCAGTGGAGATGATGTCCGGGGTGACGTCGTAGTTCATGTAGCCGTAGAGTTTTCCTGTACGGCCATTTCCTGTCTGTACTTCGTCGACGACGAGGAGGATGTCATGTTCCTTGGCATAAGCGCCGACGCCTTCGAAGAAGTCTTTATCGAGGGGATGGACGCCGCCTTCGCCCTGGATAGGTTCTACCATGACGGCGCAGATTTCCGGATGGGCTTCGCAGAGTTTGATGAAGGCATCGAGGTCATTGGCCGGTGTGTAGAGGAATCCTTCTGTCAGGGGGAAGAAGTTCTGATGGAATACGTCCTGGCCGGTTGCAGCGAGGGTGGTGATGGTACGGCCGTGGAAGCTGTTGATCAGGGTGACGATGGTGGTTCTGTCCTTGCCGTACTTGTCGATGGAGTATTTTCTGGCTCCCTTGATGGCGCATTCATTGGCTTCAGCGCCGGAGTTGGAGAAGAATACGTCCTTCATGCCTGTCTTTTCGCAGAGCGCCTGTGCCAGGTCTGTCTGGGGCATGGTGTAGAAAAGGTTGGATACATGGTTCAGGGTATGGAGCTGCTTGGTGACGGCTTCGATCCAGGGTTCATAGGAAATGCCGAGGACGTCGACGCCGATGCCGGTGCCCATGTCGATGTATTCTTTGCCTTTGTCGTCATAGAGGTGGGATCCTTCTCCCTTGACGAAGCATACGGGGTATCTGTTGTAAGTGTGGGTGATGTAGGTCTTGTCTTTTTCAAATGTATTCATGGGTCTGGCTCCTTTTCTGTATTCGATCAGGCGGAGAACATGGTTCCGAGTCCTTCGTCGGTTAAGAGTTCGATGAGGAGAGCGTGCGGGATCTCTCCATTGATGATGAAGACTTTCTTGACGCCGCCTTTGATGGCGTCGGTGCATCCGTCGACTTTGGGGATCATGCCGCCTGCGATGGTGCCGTCTTTCTTGAGGGCTTCCGTCTCTTCGACGGTGAGGGACTTGATGAGGCTGCAGGGGTTGTCCTTGTCCTTGAGGACGCCGTCGATGTTGCTCATGAAGACGAGACATTCGGCGTTCAGGGCAGCTGCGATTTCAGTGGCTGCTGTGTCGGCGTTGATATTGTGCGGCTGTCCTTTGTCGTCGATGCCGACGGAGGAAATGACGGGGATGTAGCCGCCTGCGAGGAGGTTGTCGATGATGCCTTTATTGACGGCGTCGATTTCTCCTACAAGGCCGAGGGCCGGGTCCTTGGTGTGGACGTGAATGAGGTTGCCGTCTATACCGCAGAGGCCGGCTGCCTTTCCGCCAAGGGCGGTGAGTTCAGCGACAAGGCCTTTATTGATCTTACCGGCAAGGACCATCTGCACGACTTCCATGGTGTCTTCGTTCGTGACTCGGAGGCCGTTCACGAAGTGGGACTCGATGTGGAGGGCATCCAGCATATGGTTGATATCAGGGCCGCCTCCATGGACGAGGATGACATTGACGCCGACGAGGCGGAGGAGAAGGATGTCCTGCATGACGGATTTCTTCAGTTCCGGATCGGTCATTGCATTTCCGCCGTACTTGGCAACGACGTATTTTCCTGCGTATTCTTTGATGTACGGGATCGCCTGGGTGAGGATCTCGGCGCGTACTGCATTAGTTGCCTGGTTCATGGTAAGTCTCCTTTTCGGGGTATAAAGAGGGCTCCCTCCTTATGGAAGGAGCCGCTTTTGCTTAGAGGACAAGGCCGGTCTCTGCCGGGAAGCCGAGCATGATGTTCATGCATTCGATGGCAGCTCCGGAAGCGCCTTTGCCGAGGTTGTCAAAAGAGGCGAGGACGAGAATGCGGTCGTCGTTTCCTGCGATGTAGATGGTGAGGCTGTCTTTGCCGGCATCCTTGTTCGCATTGAGGAAGAGGCCGTTCGTTTCGTCGGTGGTAAGGTCAGAAATTTTGACGATATTGGAACCTTTGTAGCAGCGTTTGTAGATTTCATGGAAATCGTCGATGTCGACGGATCCGGGAAGTCCGCAGGGGAGCTGCAGGAAATGGGTGTGGAAGCCGATGGTGACCTGCATGCCGGCCACATAGTCGGCTACGATTGGTGAAAAGATCGGTTCTTCGCAGAGTTTGCAGACTTTCATGATTTCCGGAAGGTGCTTGTGCTTCTGGGAGAGTCCGTACTGGCGGGGAGCCTTGAGTTCTTCTCTCATGTTTTCTTCGTAGTCCTTGATCATGGATTTGCCGCCGCCGCTGTATCCGGTGAGGGAGAAGCAGTGGAGGGGGTAATTGATCGGGAGGACGCCGGCTTTGACGAGCGGGTAGAGGATGGAAATGACGCCGGATGCGTGGCAGCCCGGGACTGCGACTTTATCCGCTTTGGCGATGGCGTCTTTCTGCTGCTCGGAAAGTTCAGGGAATCCGTAGACCCAGTCCTCTTTCGTCCGGTGGGCAGTGGAGGTGTCGAGGATGCGGATGCCTGTGCCTTCGGTGGCTTTGACGATTTCCCTGGATGCATCATCCGGAAGGCAGAGGAACATGATGTCGGCTTCCTTGGCAAAGGAAACGATGGTGTCGATGTCCTTTTTCTTGTCTTCGGGAAGGGAAAGAAGGTCGATGTCTTTTCTGCCGGACAGGCGGTCGTGCAGGCGGAGGCCCGTGGTTCCTGATTCTCCGACGATAAAGACTTTTGGCAGTGATTTCTGTGTCATGATACTCATCCTTCTTTCTTATTCATGAATGGGATACTCGGCAAATGAGGCGACCATCACGGCTTTGATGGTCGGGAGTCTGTTGGCGGCTTCCTGGAAGGCCAGAGAGAACGGCGCTTCGAAGACGTCGTCTGTGACTTCGATGCCGTCGAGGCCGAATCTTTCGTAGATGTCCTTGCCGACTTTTGTCTCGGTATTGTGGAAGGCCGGGAGGCAGTGGCAGAAGACGGTGTCCGGATTTCCGGTGTTCTTGATCATGTCCATCGTGATGCGGTATGGCATGAAGAGTTTGATGCGTTCGCCCCAGAGTTCGTAGGGGTCGCCCATGGTGACCCAGACTCCGGTGTAGATGACGTCGAGGCCTTTGACGCCTTCTACGGGATCGTCGGTGAAGGTGAAGGTCGCGCCAGTCTTCTCAGCGATTTTCTGGCATTTGGCGAGGAAATCGTCTTCAGGGAAGAACTGGGCGGGTCCGATGATGCGGAAGTCCATGCCTGCAAGGGCTGCGCCTGCCATGAGGGCGTGCGCCATATTGGACTGTCCGTGTCCGACGTAAGCGAAGGAGAGTTCATTCAGAGGTTTATTGAAATGTTCCTTCAGCGTCAGGAAATTGGCGAGGGTCTGTGTCGGGTGGTCGTAGTCGGTGAGGCCGTTCCAGACGGGAACGCCTGCCTTGGCTGCGAGTTCTTCGACAGCGGACTGCTTGAAGCCTCTGTATTCGATTCCATCGAACATGGATGCGAGGACGCGGGCGGTGTCGGCAATGGATTCTTTCTTGCCGATCTGGCTGCCTGTCGGTCCGAGGTATGTGGTGAATGCGCGCTGGTCTCTGGCAGCGACTTCGAATGCACAGCGGGTTCGTGTGGAATCTTTTTCGAAGATGAGGGCAAAGTTCTTTCCCTTCAGTGTCTGGATTTCCTTGCCTTCTTTCTTGTCTTTCTTAAGAGCGGCTGCGAGGTCCAGGTAGTATGCGAATTCTTCGGGTGTGTAGTCGGTCATGCTCAGGAACGGTTTATTGAGTAAGCTTTTCATGATATACCTCTCAGAGGGAAATGTTCTTTCGAACGGGATTATTCTTTGGCTAAAGTTTCGAGGCAGGCGCCTGCTTCCATGATGATGCCCAGTGGAAGGATGGATTCGTCTAGAGCGAAGCTTGCATTGTGCAGGGCAGGAGTTCCTTCCTTGCCGGTGCCGAGCCAGAGGAAGGCGCCGGGGAATTTTTCAAGGTAGTAGGAGAAGTCTTCTGCACACATGGACGGGAATTCCGGATGGGTGATGTGTTCCTTGCCGATGTAGGTCTTGGCAACTTCATCGAGGAAGTCAATCTTTTCCGGTGTATTGATCGTGGCGCTGTGGCCGCGTACGTAGTTCAGTTCGGAATGGGTGCCAAACGTGTAGTCGAGCCCTTTGAGGAGTTCTCCCAGACGCTGTTCCATCTTGTCGCGGAGGGCCGGGGTGTACGTACGGACGGTACCTTCGAGGTAAGCATCTTCGACGCCTACGTTGTAGCGGGTGCCTGCATTCATGAGGCCGATGGTGCATACGACATTTTCCATCGGGTTCATCTCACGGGAGATGAGTGTCTGCACGTCGATGATGAAGTGGGCAGCGGCTACGAGAGCATCCGTGCCATTGTGCGGCTGCGCTGCGTGGGTGGATTTCCCTTTGACGTGGACGTAGAAACGATCGGATGCTGCCATGAGATTTCCTTTTTTCAGTCCGACCTGCCCGACGGGAAGTTCAGGCCATACGTGGAGGCCGTAGATTTCTTCGATGTCATCGAGCTTGCCGGAAGCGGCGATGTGGCGTCCGCCCCCGATGGAAGCTTCTTCTTCAGCCGGCTGGAATACGAGCTTCACTGTGCCGTGGAGCTGGCTCTTCATGGACTGGAGGACAGCGGCAGCGCCGAGAAGGATGGACATGTGGCCGTCGTGGCCGCATGCGTGCATGACGCCTTTGTTTTTCGAAGCAAAGGGCAGGCCTGTCAATTCGGTGACGGGGAGGGCATCCATGTCGGCTCTGAGGGCTACGGTCTTGCCGGGAAGATCGCCTTTGATAGTCCCAAGGACTGCCGTCCCGAAGGAGCCTGTTTCAAAGGGGATGCCGAGTTCAGTGAGGACCTGCTGGATATAAAGGGAAGTCTCTTTTTCTTCTCCGGACACTTCAGGATATTCATGGAAGTGTCGTCTCCATCCCACCACCTTTGGCAGGATCTGCGATGTTTTTTCCTTGACTTCCTTTTCGTACATTCCGAGGACCTCTTTTCTATGGTATAAATGCATGTTTATGCAATATTGCATGAACGATATTCGGCGGATATGTGGATTATTTCCATCAAATCTCAATTTTTGAAGAAATATAAAAATCCGCACGTTTTTGGATTGAAATAATAATACAACTTTTAGAATAAATATTCAATAAGTTACATAAATATTTTTTGAAAAATTTTTTGAGAGCGCATTCGGACCATGAAGTATAATAGAAAGGAATAAATACAGGCAGCCTGCCGGTCAGGCTCTGGCAAGGGGGGATCATGATGAATCAGCCGCGCGGCTCTATTAATAAGAAAAATATAATAAAGAAGGCAGTGCTTCTTTCCATGGGAGGGGCTCTCTTGATGTCGATTTCTTCCGGCGCAGAAGAGGTATATTCGCTTCCGGAGATGGTTGTGACGGCAGAAAAGATGCCAGTCGAATCGAAGAAGGAACCGCAGGCGGTCCAGGTCGTCGATCAGAAGGAAATCGAAAGCCTTGGCGCGGTGAATGCGACGCAGGCCCTGGAGCTTGTGACGGGAATCAACCTTTCAAGCTGTCTCTTATACACATCTCCGAGCCCACGAGACTAGCGC
>OWHU01001372.1_pt1 | contig 10117 bp, 7 predicted proteins | sample 1732671 | NCBI WGS metagenome assembly OWHU01 (sample SAMN05065740, study PRJEB22554) | human gut metagenome | biome: ENVO:2100002; feature: ENVO:00000062; material: ENVO:00002003 | host: Homo sapiens | place: USA
CCGATAAACGCGGGGCTCATCGACTATAAAAACAACACGAAATGTCCTATAAGCCTAAAAAGACGGCATCACCTGAATGATGATGCCGCCCTGCTGGTGTTATTTATATAGTTTTTCGTATTCCCTTGCCAGGACATAGGCATAGGGTGTTATCTTTCCATCAGGATCTTTTTCCCTGTAAACGCCCTGCAGTTCCGGTTCAAATCCGGGAAGGACATTCGCAACTTCCGCAAAATCGAGGAAATAATCCAGCGCAGTTCTTGTCCATCGTTCACCTGCCTGAACGCATGTAACTCCAGGCGGATACGGAACAGCCGCCTGAAGGACTACACGTCCTTCCACTTCACGAAGAGGAATCAATTCTCCCTGCCCTTTGACCAGTGCCCAGTTTGCCTGCTGAGGGCTCATGAAATATTCAGGAAAATAGGCTTTCTGGAACATTCTCTTCTGCAGGATGTTGATTTTTCTGTCTTTATAGAAATCATGCATTTCCTGGCAAAGTCTCCGGATCGTGTATCCTCTGTATTTCTCTTCATACTTTCTATATATAGATGGAATGACTTTTTCCATGGGGGAATCCTGGTCGATATGCTTTTCAAAACGAACGAGCTTTGCAATCAGGTCTTTAAGCTTTGTCGGTGTTTCTGCCGGCGTCATCAGGAAAAGGATATCATTCAAATCGCATTTCTCCGGGATGACATCGTTATCCCTAAGATAATCTGCCAATATGATCCCGGGAATACCAAAATCTTCATACTCCCCGTTTTCCATATTGATTCCCGGAGTCATCAGCTGCAGTTTCATAGGATCAATAAAATACTGACTCTTCGTATATCCCTGGAAAGAATGCCACTTTCCTCCCGGCTCAAAGGCAAAGTAGGAAATATCATTGGCCATATCCTCCGTGTCGCCATCTTCCCACTTGCTGCCATGAACAACAGGAGGCACAATCGGGCGAAGATATTTACAATGACGGATGACAGATTTTCTTGCTTCAATGGCGTTGACTATACATTCATGCCAAAGCAGCTTTCCGCTCTCCCCTTCCTGCATCTTTGCATTCATATCAAGTGATGCAAAGATCTGGTAATTCGGTGAAGTCGAAGAATTGACCATGAAAGAGTTATTCAGGATCTTATGCGGCAGGTAGCGCTTCTGGCCTTTGATATGAGAATCTTTCTTCAGTATCTGCGAGGCCTGCGAGAATCCAGCCTGCTGTTTATGAACAGACTGCACGACAATAATTCCCGGATCTTCAGGTCCCAGATTCAGGAGAAGAGGACTGCAGTCTTTCATCATGGGAATAAACTGCTCGTATCCGACCCAGGCCGAATCAAAGAAGATATAATCACAAAGATGCCCGATTTTATCCACGACCTGACGGGCATTATATATGCAGCCGTCATAATTGCCAAGCTGGATAACGGCTGCCCTGAGCGGCCTGTCCATCATGGCACGCTTGGGGTCTCTTTCCGCAATCAGCATGCGTATATACTCTTCATTGAAGCAATGATCCAGCACACCGCCAATAAGGCCGAACGGATTCCTTGCTGTTTCCAGATAAATCGGAATAGCTCCCGCCTGTATCAGTGCGCCATAGCCTATCGATTTATGGTTGTTTCTTTCATAAAGAACCAGATCTCCTGGTGCTAAAAGCGCATTTAAAACAACCTTGTTCGCTCCGGATGTCCCGTTCAGCACAAAATACGCTTTATCCGCATGGAAGACCTTCGCTGCATGTTTTTGGGCGGCGAGTGCCGGTCCCTCATGAATAAGAAGATCTCCCATAGCGACGTCTGCATTGCAAAGATCAGCGCGGAATGTGTTTTCTCCATAAAAATCATAGAAGATTTTACCGCCCGGATGTTTTCTGAAATAAGCTCCGCCCTGATGTCCAGGGCAGTCAAATTCAGAATTTCCGCGTTCTACGTACTTCAGCAGACTCCCGAAAAATGGTGGAAGAATCTCTTCTTCATATTTTTCAGCTGCATTTACAATCTGGCGTTCATAGAAACCATGCTCTCCATGCTGGAGGTCGATGATTCCTGAAGCACACTCTATGAGTTTCTCAACATTGCTCTCGCCTGTCAAAATCAGAAATACAGGAACACCAAAAGCACGGATCTTTTCATTTTCGGCAAATTCCGAATCCAAATCTGTAATGATGAGTGCCGACGTATCTGTAAAATCAGTTTGTGCCGCCTTAATGGAATCCCTTCCATTAACTGTTCCGAATATTTCAAATGCCCTCTCGGTATAGGCAATCTTTAACCGTCTCGGCATATAGATTCCCTCCATTTTTCCCTTGGCAAAGCTTTGAAAAAAGAGCTCGTTCAAGCTTCATGCCATTATTTTCCATTACTTTAAGTATATCAAATTTTAACCGTTAAAGCACGGAAATTGTCGAAGAAATCAATGGTTCTCAGCATTTTTAATTACACAGGCAAACCTATTCACTTGCGAAATATTTCCATAAAATACTGCGTAGAATCATGCCCGGTCAAGCAGGCTGAAACATGCGACGGTTAAGGTAAAATTCAGCTTGCTTTCCTGTCCTTTATGCTATAATGACTTAGATAGTTTCACTAACTACCAACACTAAAGATCTGAATGACAGAAGACAGGATTTCTTTCCATATGGCTGCCCTTTTCCAAGGGTCTTTTTCATGTCAAAGTACTGCTTTCCATCCAAATTCACATTCAGAGGGAGGTTTCCATGTTGAACCAGTTAAAAATCGCTTATACAAAGAAAGCTCTGGAAATTTTCGGTTCCATCAAAGGCCGTGACATTGTTGATGTCAATGATACTGATTTCACCGACATTGCATCTGTCGTTATGACGGATGCTGATGAAGACCGTTTTGTCTTTGATAAAGAGATGCTCTTTTCTTTCAATATCCCTGTCTTCTTCATCAAAACGAAGGCCGGCCTTGTAGATGATTCTGTCATCGGAAAGGTATACCGCGTCATCGATCTCAATGATACGGATCATGCTTTCTATGACCGTCAGATAGAAAGCGCTGCTTCTCATTACGAAGACGCTATTCTTCCTCCTTTCTTCAAGGATCTCAAGAAGTATGTTGAAAACGGTTATTCCCAGTTCGACTGCCCAGGCCATCAGGGCGGCGCTTTCTTCAGGAAGCATCCGGCCGGACGCGCTTTCTATGATTTCTTTGGTGAGAATACCTTCAGGGCTGATCTTTGCAACGCCGACGTTGCCATGGGCGATCTCCTCATCCATGAAGGCCCGGCTCTCGCTGCACAGAAGCATGCGGCACGCGTCTACAACGCTGACAAGACATACTTCGTTTTGAATGGCACTTCCACTTCCAACAAGGTTGTACTGAATGCTGTCCTCACTCCGGGCGACATCGTTCTCTTCGACAGGAACAATCATAAGTCTGTCGATCACGGCGCTCTTGTCATTGCCGGCGCAACGCCTGTTTATCTGGAAACGGCAAGAAATGCCTTCGGCTCCATCGGCGGCATCCTTGACCACTGCTTCAATGAGGATTACATCAGAAAGCTCGTCGCTGAGAAGGATCCTGTCAAGGCAAAGGCTAAGCGCCCGATCCGCCTGGCTGTCATCCAGCTTGGCACGTATGACGGATGCATTTACAACGCACGCCAGGTTGTTGACCGCATCGGCCATCTCTGCGATTACATCTTCTTCGACTCTGCCTGGGTCGGTTATGAGGAATTCATTCCGATGATGAAGGACTGCAGTCCGCTTCTTCTCGACCTTGGTCCGGAAGACCCCGGCATTTTCGTCAACCAGTCTGTCCATAAGCAGCAGGCCGGTTTCTCCATGACGTCCATGGTCCATAAGAAGGATGCCCACATCAAGGGACAGGACCGCTACGTCCCACATAAGCGCGTCAACAATGCTTTCATGATGCATGCTTCCACTTCCCCGCTCTACCAGCTCTTCGCAGCTCTTGATGTCAATGCCAAGATGCATGAAGGCGAAGCAGGCAAAAAGCTCTGGGCAGATGCTGTGAAGCTTGTCATCAATACACGCAAGCAGGTCCTCCGCAACTGCCATTACATCCGTCCGCTCGTTCCGCCTGTTGTCTATGGCAAGAAGTGGGAAGACGGCGATACCGACAAGATGGCAAACGATATGAACTACTGGGCTTTCGAACCGGGTGCCAAATGGCATGGTTTCGAAGGCTATGCCAAGGGCCAGTACTTCATCGATCCGATGAAGCTGCAGTTCGTTACGGCCGGCATTGATGTGGAACATGGCGGATACGAGAAGTTCGGCATCCCGGGCAATATCCTTGCCAACTATCTGCGTGAAAACGGCATCATTCCTGAAAAGTGCGACCTGAATGATATCCTCTTCCTCATGACTCCGGCTGAAACAGCGACCAAGATGGATGACCTCGTCGCCAAACTTGTCCGCTTTGAAAAGCTCATCGATGAGGATGCTCCGATGTCTGAAGTGCTTCCGAGCATTTACAAGGCTTACCAGGATAAGTACAAGGGATACACCATTTGCCGTCTCTGCCAGGAAATGCATGATTTCTACAAGGACCGCGAAGTGTCCACGCTGCAGAAGGAACTCTTCCTGAAGGATTACTTCCCGAAGTATGTCATGAATCCTCAGGAAGCACAGTATGAATTCATGAGAGGCCATGGCGAACTCGTAGACCTTGCCGAGGCTGAAGGAAGAACGGCTCTGGAAGGCGCTCTCCCCTATCCGCCAGGAGTCATCTGCGTACACGCCGGTGAAGCATGGACCAAGACGGCTGTTGCCTACTTCTTGGATCTTGTGGAAGGAATCAACCAGCTCCCGGGCTTTGCTCCTGAAATCCAGGGTGTCTATGTCCAGGAAGGCGAAGACGGCCTGAAACACACTTACGGATATGTCCTCAAGAAGGAATTTGAAAAATAACAGCAAAAGCACCGTTTCCCAATGCGGAAGCGGTGCTTTTTGCGTGTAATGATTCAGTTCAAGTGGTGCCTGAAAAGATAGGCGGCCACGGAGAGTGTTACGGCGGAAATAACACTAAGCGGAATGAAGTTCCAGAAGAGCTGTCCGAAGGTAAGGCCCTCAAGGTAAATGCGTCGGATGAGTTCCAGTGCAAAGCGGAGCGGATCCGCATACGTAATGATCTGGAGGAACCGCGGCATATTATTGATCGGCGTGACGACGCCGGAGAGAAGAGCCATCGGCACCATCAGGACTACGACATAGACAAGCACCTGCTGCATGTTCTTGGAAATGGAAGAAACGATGAGGCCGCAGCCTGTCGAGCTCAGCACGTAGAAGAAAATAGCCGTGTAGAACATGCCGAAGTTTCCTGCAAACGGCACATTGAACCAGAAGTAGCTGATACAGAAGAGAATCGTACACTGAATGAATCCAACGATCATTGGCGGCATGGCTTTGCCGATCAGTATAACTGACGGGCTGACAGGAGCAACAAGAAGCTGCTCGAAGGTGCCTTCTTCTCTTTCTCTTGCCACCGAAAGCCCCGCCAGAACAAAGACCTGCGCAAAGCTCAAAAGCCCGATGATTCCCGGCATGAAGAACCAGCGCGTGATCTGGTTCGGATTGTACCATGTCCTTGTAATGACCGTCACAGGTGCCGAGACGCCTGTCCTTTCCTGATTGAAGCTGTTTACGATACGGCCTGCGTAGCCGGTAACAAGGCCGGCGACCATCGTATTTCTTCCGTCGGATATGATCTGGACGGGAGCCTTTTCTCCCTGATCAAGCCTATCCTGGAAATCCTGCGGAATGGAAATCGCCATGACAGCTTTTTCCTGCTCTATGTACGGCGCGATTTCATTGGCATTCGACACGGTCGCCACGCGGTGGAAAAGCGATGTCCCGTCAAAGCGGGAAAGAAGGTCTGCCGAAGCCCCGCTCCTGCTCTGGTCAAGGACGACATACGGCGCATTTTCCAGATTGTAGTTGGCCGCATAGCCGAAGAGGAACCCCATCAGGATACAGGGAATGACGACAATCCTTCTTGTCGCGGGATCTTGCCAGATGGAGAGGATTTCCTTCTTGCAGATGACGGCAAGCTGCTGCAGAAAAAGCTGGAAGGTGCTCATCATTCCACCTTCTTTCTCGTGATGCCAAAAGCGATGCTCACGAAGCATACAGCATAAAGGATGAGAATGCCGCCCTGCGTCAGAAGGATCGTCCAGTTATTGCCGGATAAGAAGAGCGAACGGATGCAGACGAGATAGTGGCTGAAGGGAAGGATTTCCCCTACAGCGCGCACGACGATCGGTGTCGATCGTAAATCGAAAATGAACCCTGACAAAATAAAGCAGGGAAGGAAACTGATCAATAGCGAAAGCTGGCAGGCCAGGAACTGGTTCTTCGTGACGGCTGAAATCATCAGCCCGATGCCAAGCGCAACCAACAGGTAAATCATGGATATGCCAAGAATGGCGGAAAGTGAACCGACCATGGGGACGCTGAAGAGGAACCTTGAGAGAACAAGGCAGATGCCTGTACCAAGGAGTGCGATGAAGAAGTACGGCACCATCTTGGCAAGGACAAGCTCCATCGGCTTTACCGGCGTGACGAAGAGGGATTCGAATGTCCCCCTCTCCCATTCACGGGCCATGACGACCGAGGTCAGCATGACGCCGATAATCGTCATGATCAGCATGACGAGGCCTGGGATGAAGAACCATGTACTGGAATTGGCATTGTTATACCACATGCGCGGTTCGACTGTCACTGTCCCGAAGGATGCAGCGCCGGACATATGGCGTGCTTCCCAGGAGGCGATAGAGGTATCGACGTAGGTCTGCACGCTCATGGCCGTCGCTGTTTCCACGCCGTCAAGAACAAGGAGCATTTTTGCATTCCCTTCGTGGAGGCGCGCTGCGAAATCCGAAGGCACATCGATGATGGCATTCACCTTCCTGTCTGTCATCATCTGCTCGGCTTCCTTGAAACTTGTGACATAGGTTGGCGAGAAATATTCCGACCCGTCCATGAAGGAAAGGACATCCTGGGAGGCCGGCGAAGGGTCTTCCAGGACAACGGCGATCGGCACGTTCTTGACGTCAAGAGATATGCCGTATCCGATGATCAGGATCAGGATGATTGGAAGAGCAATCCCCAGAAGAAGGGAACTGGAGTCTCTGGAAAGCTGGAGAAACTCTTTGCGGATGAGCGCTTTCATGCGCCGAAAGAACCCGGAACTCATGATTTCTCCCCTTCCTTTCTCGACCGCTCGACGATTTCAATGAAAATCCTGTCCATGTCAGCGCCCGGCTGCCCAAGTTCCTCGCGGATTTCCGAAGGACTTCCGATGGCCAGAAGGATGCCGTTGTCCTGGATCATGAAACGGTCGCAGTACTCGGCTTCTTCCATGAAATGCGTCGTGATGATTATTGTCGTTCCCCTCGCGGCAAGGGTCGTGATTCTTCTCCAGAAATTTCTTCTGGCCAGCGGGTCGATGCCCGAGGTCGGTTCATCGAGGAAAAGAATCTGCGGCTCATGAAGAAGCGCCGCTGCCATGGAAAGACGCTGCTTGTACCCGCCCGGCAGGTCTTCCGCCAGACGGTCAAGGACATCTTCCAGATCGAACTCCTGGCAGAGCTCCCTGATCCTTTCAGAAAGTCTCCCCTTCGGTACGCCATAGATGCCGCCGAAGAATTTCAGATTATCCAGGACGGACATATGGCTGTAGAGGGAAAACTTCTGCGCCACATACCCGATATTCGCACGCGCCTGCGTCCTTGCCTTTCTAAGGTCGACGCCTGCGACGGAAAGAAAGCCGCTTGTTTCAGGAAGAAGGCCGCAGAGCATTTTGAACGTCGTCGTCTTGCCTGCACCGTTCGGCCCTAAAAGACCGAAGATTTCTCCCTTATGCACTTCAAAGGATGTATTGGAAACAGCCGTAAAGTCCCCGAACTTCTTGACGAGGTTCTTTACGACGATATTGACTTCACTGGACGGTCTTCCGCCCCGGTCCAGCACGTCTTCTGCTTCTTCTGGTGGTGCTTCATGGCCTTCCGCTTTCCGAAGGAGCGTCATGAAACCGTCTTCCAGTTTGGCCGGAACGGGCGTGGGCTCAAGGTGATGCCTCTTGAGGTATGGTATTTCATCGACGCCCTTTTCCATGATGAAATGGACGGTGCCGCCTCTTGGCACTGCATCGACGATCAGTTTCGTCTCATCGATCAGATGCGCCTGCAGGATGCGTGTGGGGACGCCTTCTTCCGGAAGGACATTATAACAGCGGCCGTCTGCGATCCGGCAAAGATCCTCCGGCGTGCCATCCGCCAGAAGATTCCCCTTATGGAGGACGAAGACATGGCTGCACATTTCTGCTTCATTCATGTATGCCGTACTGACAAAGATGGAAAGGTGTTCTTCCTTGACGAATGTCTTCAGTATTTTCCACAGCTCGCGCCGGGAAAGCGGATCGACGCCGACCGTCGGTTCATCAAGAAGGAGAAGATCCGGCGAGCGGACGAGCGTGCAGGCAAGGCCCAGCTTCTGCTTCATGCCGCCGGAAAGCTTTCCTGCAAACCGGCCAGTAAAAGGCGCCAGCCCCATCATGTCCAGCAGTTTCCCGAACCTTTCAGGCCTCTTTTCCTGAGGAACGCCGTGAAGATCAGCATAAAGATCGAGATTTTCCTGCACTGTCAGATCCTCATAAAGGCCGAACTTCTGCGGCATGTAGGAAATTCGGCTCTGGATTTCTTCCGCATCCTTCACGCTGTCCATGCCAAGGACGGTAAGGCTGCCGGATGTGGGATTCATGAGGCCTGCAATCAGGCGCATCAGCGTCGTTTTCCCCGCACCGTCAGGCCCGATCACTGCCGTGAGCTCGCCTTTTTTGACAGAAAGAGAGAGTCCGTTCAGCGCCGTCAGCGGTTTCTTCCCCTTTATGGAAAAGACCTTATTCAGTTTCTCTGCGCGGATCACATCTTCTTCCACACCCATCATCCTTTACAATTTGATTTTCACGGTCGCAGGCATGCCCATGCGGAGGACATTGTCCTTGTCGTCGACATAGACGCGGACTTCATAAAGAAGAGCAGTACGGAGCTCATTCGTCTGCACGCTCTTTGGCGTAAATTCTGCTGTCGAGGAAATATATCCGATCGTGCCATTGACCGGCTTGTCCGGATAGCTGTCGATATAGACGTCAGCGGCTTCTCCTTCATGAATTTTTCCAAGGTCCGGTTCAGCCACATAGACGCGGACCCATTTCTTCGTATCAAGGGAAATGCGGAAAACCGGTCTCTGCGGGGAGGCCATGTCTCCGACTTCAAGAAGCCTTGAACGGATGACACCGTCCTGCGGTGCAATGAGTTCTGACTGGGACAGTGTATATTCCTGCCCGGCAAGGGTATCCTGAAGCCCCTTGAGCTGTGCTTCGGCAGCAGCTACATCTTCTGCGCGCGGACCTGCCTTGGCAAGGTTGTTTGCCTGTTCGGCTTCTGTCAGTTTGGAGGAAGCGACGTCAAGCTTTGCCTTTGCATCATCAATGGCCTGCCTGCTGATGGCTTTTCCACCGGAAGTATTATAGGAATCCATCTTCCTGTTGTAGTCGGCGGTCAGGAAATCCTTCTCTGCCTTTGCCGCATTGACCTTGGCAGCCGCCTGCGCCAGGTCTTCCGGGCGCGTGCCGTTGTGCATCTTGTCGACAACAGCCTGCTGGGCAGCAATCTGGGATTTCGTCACGTCGATCCTGTAATTCAGATCCTGCGTATCAAGCTTGGCAAGGACCTGTCCCTTCTTCACTGTATCCCCTTCATCGACGAGGATTTCCGTGATGCGGTCGCTGTTTCTGAAGGCAAGGGAAACTTCCCTGAGATCGACATTGCCGTTCAGTTCAAGCTGGCTGGCAGCAAGATCAGCCTGCTTCTTTTCGTGCTATTCGTAAAAAGAGAAAATGAGGAGAACGGCAAGAATGATGGCGCCGATTCCAAATTCCCTCTTATGGTTCTGTATGGTTTCCATCATTTCCCTTCACCTCCTGCATTTTCCTCATTCTGATCATTTTTTGCGCCTTTTATCGTTTCCTCATCCAGCGGCTTCCAACCGCCTCCGAGCGCTTTGAACAGGGAAACAACTGTCTCTTATACACATCTGACGCTGCCGACGATCTTACGCGTGTAGATC
>OWHU01001402.1_pt1 | contig 9916 bp, 9 predicted proteins | sample 1732671 | NCBI WGS metagenome assembly OWHU01 (sample SAMN05065740, study PRJEB22554) | human gut metagenome | biome: ENVO:2100002; feature: ENVO:00000062; material: ENVO:00002003 | host: Homo sapiens | place: USA
CGAGATGAGCGCTAGTCTCGTGGGCTCGGAGATGTGTATAAGAGACAGATATGCGTCAATTTGCATTTAGGGCAGAAAAGAGGAAAATCTTTTAATACAGTATTATGAAATACTTGAACTCTCGTCTTTCCGTTACAAATCGGACATTTTATCCAATATTTTTTAAGCATTATATTTCACTCGTCCTTTTTACACAAAAAAATGCAGGTCAATCCTCAACATGAGCATTGACCTGCATTTATAATGCACAGAGCAGTACAACAAAACTAAGGCATAGCTTGCACTATGTCTATACTATATCTATACGTCGTTAGTTTTTTGTATAGCATCCGCAAAATAAGCATGACAAAAAAGCCCATGTTGAAAATGGGAAAATCCTTTTTTTCAATGCTTATCTAATACGCATGCTATGCAACATAAACGCCGCCTCCTTTTACATAAATTTTATTTTATCAGAAAATCAGTCTACTGTCAATACACAACAGGAAGTATTTAACCTAATGATATGAATTGTGTGGACATATCCAAAAAGAAAGGTGAACTGTAAAATGTAACAGGGTGAATGAAAATGGCAAAAAGACCCGTACCATTGTACGACTTTACCCTTTTGCGTGAGTTTGTGGAGAAAATCGTTGTGCATGAGTGCAGCTATGACGAGAACGGCACACGCAGACAGGACATTGATATTTATTACTCTTTCGTTGGCAAGGTAGACCTGCCCGAATGACCGCCCGACCTATCCGGCGCAATGCGCAAACGCCGGATAGGAACGGCAAAATTTTTTACACTTCTACTACTTCTTTATCACACATCAGCAAATGCTCATGGCATTGAAGCGGATACAAACACTATTGTTTGATAGAAATAAGAGAGGTTATTTATAATAAAATGAGCCGCCAGAACTGTAGGGGTGATGCAGTACGGGCGGCTCATTTTCTATCTAAACGGATGTATCCGGAAGTTCCGGCAGTTGATCGGTGAGTTCTTCATATCCGAGAATATCTCCGGCACATGGCATCGATTGCCCTGTTCCCTGCTGTGGTTTCCGGAAGTACAGCCGATACCGATGTCCCTCTAGGAGTTTGATATTCTTTTCCAGTGAGAAGGCGTATTCCTTTCCGTTATCACTGGCAAACCAATATTGCTGGTTTTTCCCGAAGAGTGTCTGTTCCCGTTTCGTGCAGCTTACGTCCAGTGACAGATAAGCATGTGTATGGATCAGGTGGTAGAAACTGAGTGCACGCAAGATGCTGCAGATTCCGATGAGGAGGCTCATGAGGATAAAGAGCCGGTCATGGGTGGCGATCCCGAAGATGCACCCAAAAAGTACACAGAAAAAGCCGATTGCACTGATGGCAACCAGCTTTGTGAAAAATGGTTTTGGCATAAGGTTCCTTCCTTTAACATGTATGAAATGTGATTTGTTTATTCAGGTACAAATTAGCAATAGCCTGCAGCACTGGATACTGGGTATGGTGAATCTGGACATCATCCACAAGTGTTTGGTAAGTTGTCTCCGGTTCTGTGTATAACTCATCCATAATATCCGATTCGTTGTGGATTACTTTTTCCTGCTCCATACTTGTGACAAGCTCAGCGGTCGTGAGGGATACCTTATCAGCCAGCTTCAGAATGGTATCTTCCATCGGTGAAGAGGGTTTCTTCTTTAAATATCTGCCAAACTCTTTTGCACCAATAGTTCCTTCCAGATAAAGCTGAACGCAGCCAAAGAGCCGGATGGGAAAGGTATCCTTCAAGGGAATAATGGTCAGACTGCCGAGAAGGCGATATAAGGCATCCACCCCTGTCAGTCCAATTCCGCTTACAACCAGACCACGTAAGGAAAGTCGGTTCAGATAGTGTTGGAAGGATAAGCCTTTCGGACCTTCTTTCTGTATCTGGCGCAGGGTATAGGCATCCTGGAGTTCATGGAGCGTCAGAATCTGAAAAGCAAGACAGCTCCAAAGTAGCAGTTCGTCATCGGATAGTCCATATTCTTGTCCATTGTTGATTACAAGAGGAATGGATTTTCCGCCTGTCGTTTTTTGAAATTTTAAGGTTCCGACAGCAGTATAAAGTGTCAGCATAAAAGTTCCCTCCTTCAAAGTTAAGTCAGAAGTGCATAGAGTGCATCATCCTGCTGTAATAGTTTCCGTGCTTTGCTCTGCCATGCCCGTACACGATTGGCTGGTACTTGATAGTGTTTTGCCAGGTCAAAGCTGGTATATCCCTGCTGCTGCAGCCAAAGGGAAGCGATCCCCTTTTGGATGGTGGAGCACTGTCCGGTGCCAAGCTGGGTTAAATGCTCAAGAAGCAATGTCTGGTTTGTGTCCTTTTCCGGGTGAGTTGTTTGTGTATCCTCGTAGGAAAACAAATCACGATAATGGAGATGTTCATCTTCAGATGATGCTTCGTCCAGAGAACAGAGCATGGAGCGGTCACGGGCAATTTTCCGCCAGTAGTCAAAGATGGCATGACGGATGATGGTTTTGGCATAAGGCTGGAATGATCTTCCTTCCTCAAATCCGACAGCCGCCCGGCACATAGCAAGATAACCAATCTGACATAATTCCTGTTGCTCTTCCTCAGTTACATAGGCAGCGTTGCGAGTCATGGAACGAATCATGATTGGAACCAGATTCATAGATTTTTCCACCAGTTGTTTTTGCTTTTTATTCAGCGGTATGGTCATCATCAATCACCACCTTTCAACTGGCTGCTTGGAGGCGGAAGGGAATATGGTTGTTTTTCAGGACATCTGCGGATGCCCGGATGAGCTGGTCACACATATAGTTGCTGAACTGTCCGATGTGTGCCTGCTTATCAGTCAGGCAGAACTTATCTGCCACCCATCGGTAGGCTTCCGCTTTACTCAGGATTCCCTGTTTCCAGATCTCATCGAAGATTCGGTGTGCCTGAATCCGCTTCAGCCGAAGTTCCCGGTTGGCAAGAGTCCCTTTGGGAGTTTTGGTTCCCGGATGCACGCCGACATAGGAATTGCAGGATGGATAGTGGGAGCAGACATAAACCTGTCCGCCATGAGAATGCGTTCCATATACAAAGGATGCATCTCTTAATATTGCTGTTCCGCCGCAGTAAGGGCAGCGGATGATTTTTGGTTTCTTCATCTGTTTTCACCTCGCTTGTACATACACGATACGTAACGTGTACGTGAATAACCAGTACGTACTGTATACTTATATTGTAAGTAAGCAGGTGATGAATTCCCATAGGACACAAGCCGATACTGGTCCCAGATTCGGACTAAATGGCACGAATCCCCATTTTTCAGATGCCGGGATAGAAAATTGCTCGGATGAGCGGGAATAAGCCGCTGTCTGTGAAACGTGGGTAATTAACCGGTGTAAAGATGAACTTCTCACAGAAAATCCGTAGCAGGAATAAGCTGATCAGTACCAGACAGAGCAGGTAAGTGTTCCTGCGCCTTCTGGTCCATGGCTTTTTCGGACGGAATTTCACATACAGGACAAAAATCATGGGAATAAAGATCAGGTTCGTAAAGACCTGATCGATATATTGGATGATTGAAATTACGTTTAACATAGGCAGTGCCTCCTTTCTTTACATATCCTGTACGTATAAGAGCCTGAAAGTGCAACTTTTTGTTACCAGTCATATTGCTGGTTCTCCTGAAGCCGGAGCAGTGCCGGAATGGGGCATGGCTTTAATGGCAGCTTCTGGGCGGTCAGATAGGGCAGATAAAGCTCTGTAAAAGCAGCAATGCTCATGCTTCCGGTACATTCGGTTGGTTCCGGTATCCGGGGAAACAAAAGCGCTGCATCTGAAAGAGGGAGGATGCAGGGGCTTCCCATTTCATCCGGATGGAATAAAAAGCCGGAGTTCTCACAGCTTTCCTGTGCGTTACAAGTGTGGCACCAGACATAGATACAGGAGTGCCAGTTCCCTTCACAGAGGTTCAGGAAATGACGGATGTGCTTGGCATCTGTCTTACAGTGGGGGTGTTTCATATTCATCACCTACTAAAGAAGCAGGCAGTTCCATGTGGGAGCTGCCTGCAGGAGTCTTCGTTATGAGTTACTGATGTTTCTTTTTGCGTTTGAAGTAAACGATGCCCAGGACACTTGCACCTGCAAGTGCAGCTATGGCGATTCCGGCATACAGGAGAAGCGGCGTCTCATCGCCGGTCTTTACAGGCGGAGCTACCGGAGGCGTCTCCGGTTCTTTCGGAAGCTCCGTCATGTGTACGGTCTGACCTTCATCCTTCAGATCCTCATGGGAAGCAATCTCATGCTCGGTTTTTCCGTCCGTATAGTAGAGCTTTTCAAAGACAACCACATCCTGTCCGGCAAGAGCAGAAGCGTCAAAGGTAAAGGTAACTTCCACAGAGCCGTTGGCTTTTTCTGCTTTAAATTCTGCCTGAGCGGTAACTGGTTTTCCGTCTTTTAACAAAGCCTCTCCGGTTTCCTTATTCATCAGGGTTCCGATGACTTTGTACTCAGATCCAGGCATCAGACCATGATAAGTGACCGTATCTACGATAGTCACTTCCTTGGAAGCAGAGACATCCTGATCCCCGTCACTGCCGTCTTTGGCTATGGTTTTGATTTCCGGGAAGTAAATGGTCTGGTTGGCATCTTTGATATCCGCATGTACCGCTACTTCGTGATCTTCAAAAGTCATTGTTTCAAATGCCACGAGCGTTTTTCCGGAAAGTGCAGAGGCATCAAAGGTAAAGGAAAGCTCTACGCTGCCGTTAGCTTCTTCCGGAGTGAAACTTGTTTCTGCAGTCACAGCTTTGCCATCCACTTCGAAAGGTTTTTCGGTTTCCGCATCCATGAGTGTTCCTGTCAGCTTGTACTCTTTGCCTGGAACCAGGTTTTTGTATTCCACAAGGTCTGTAAGCGTCAGTTCTTTTTCCGGTTTTGCATAGTGTGTGCCGGAAGCGGAATCGCTTGCAGTTGTTTCGATTTCCGGGAAGTAAATAGTCTGTCCTTCATCCGCAATGTCTGAGTGTACGGCAACTTCCTTGTCTTTGTAAGCCAGGGATTCAAAGACAACTACCGTTTTCCCTTTTAAGGAGCTGGCATCAAAGGTAAAGGTAACATCTACCGTACCAGCGGATTCTTTTGGCTTGAAGGATGCTTTTGCCGTCACCGGTTTTCCGTCTGCTTCGACTGGTTTCTTTGTTTCTTTATCCATCAGAGTACCGGTCACTTCATATTTCTGGTTTGGAACCAGCCCCTTAAAGGAAACCGTATCCACCAGCGTGATTTCTTTCTTTGCACAGGAAATATTGGAGTTCATGTCCGCATCTTTCGCAGTAGTCTTGATTTCCGGGAAATAGATGGTCTGGTCTTCATCGTTGATGTCGGTATGGACTGCAAGCTGCATCTCATCCTGATATAATTCCTCGAAGACAACGGTTGTTTTGCCCTTTAAGGAAGTTGCATCAAAGGTAAAGGTTACTTTGACGGAGCCGGAGGATTTCTTTGCAGTAAATTCAGTTTCGGAAATCACCGGTTTTTCATCCACAAGGATTGGTTCCCCGGTTTCTTTATCCATTAAGGTTCCGGTCAGTTTGTATTTCTGGCCCTTTTTCAGTCCTTCGTATTCCACAACGTCTTCAATGGTCACTTCTTTTGCCGGCTGGCTCATGTGTGTACCGGTCTCGGCATCCAGAGCAGTCGTGCCGATCTCAATGGCATCATCGGTCAGAGTTCCAACCTGTATCAGAACAGAATCCTTATAAACCTTGACTTCAAAGGTTAAAAGATCCATGCCTTTGTTGGAATCACAACGCTGTTCCGCCAGAGTGTAAGTATCGTAAATGAGAGCGCCTTTGGAATCATCCGGTTTGGAGGTGCCGAACCAGATGCCGTCTTCCGAAGACTCACCCCGGTTGGTATTTGCGGTATGTTTGTTCCATTTGGAGGAAGTGCTGGCATAACCGTTGGCATCTGTCACAATCACATGGCTTTCGCCTGTTGTTTTGGAAGTGATCTTAAATGGCACATTTGCCAGACGGTTCTGGCTGCCGTCAGCAATCTTGACAAATTCCAGATCCCCGCGGATGACCTGATTGGAGATGGAATTGTCTTTTGCAGTCAGTTCCACGATTTTTCCCTGTTCTGTGATGTCAAATTCTACAGAGATCTTTCCGCTGTTCAGATAACCGGAAGGTGCAGTTGTTTCATCCACACGGTAATGTCCGAATGGGAGAGCATCTTTTGCAGTTGCAGCAGAACCGGATTTATCGGCAGTAAGTGTAAGGACAACCTGATCTTTCGTGTAGGATGTTCCGTCTACTAATACCGGATTTTCATTTAACGTAGTGATCGCAAAGACAGTACCTTCCAAAGTGGCAGAACCCTGCGGTTTTGCTTCTCCGGTCTCGCTGTCACGTTTCTGGATCTTCACTCCGCCACGGATGACAGATTCTTCTATGGTAGAAGACTGGTATACCGAAACCATTTCCTGCTTACCGTCACCTGTAATTTTCTGTACGAAGACAGTTGGATTGAGCTGGTATCCGGCAGGGGCTTTGCTTTCCTGTACCGTTATGGTACCGAGCGGAAGACAGACGGTCTTGCCATCACTGGTATAGTAAAAGGCATCGCCGCTTACAAAGGAATCTTTGGTAAAATGCATCTTTCCGGAAACATCTGTTTTTAATACCCAGGTACGTGCCGGTTTCTTTCCAGCTTCCGCAGGATCACTGTCAGACTGCTCGGTATAGAACTTGACTGTAAATTCTGCGTTTGCAAGGGAAGCTGCTCCCTGTGGGGAGGCTTTCTTTGTTTCGGCATCCAGCTTTTCAAGCACCAGATTCATGGGATTATTCTGCGGAATATCTGTTACGTTTGCAGCAGAAGTCTGTTCTGCTTTTACGGTGACTTTGTGAGCTTTGGTGTCTACAATGTAGCCTTTGGAAGCAGAGAGCTCTTTTATGGTATAATCGCCTTCCTCCAGTTCGCCGGATCTGGCATACCCGTTTTCATCAGTGGTCAGTTTCTGGATGAGCTTCTCACCCTGATAGATCCCATACACAGCACCCTTTAAGCTGTAATTCGGATTCCCGTCCGATACGCTTCCGTTGGCAGAAGATTTTTTCAGTTCGATCCAGCCGTTTGGAACCTGATACCAGCTTCCGGCAATGGTCTGGCTGCCCTGTCCCGGAACGATGAATGCCCGGAAGCCTTCCGGCGGGTTCGGAAGTCCCTGAATGGCACTGGCTACTTCCAGTGCTTTATCAATATAGGACTGCGGGGCGCCATGGAAAGCTCCGGTGTCAGCGGAATTACCGGCATAGATGTAAGCGACAACCAGATGTCCGATGACATAGCTGTTATCATCACTCCAGCCACTGAAATATTTATCCTTGACGACTTTATCGTAGCCGTAACCGCCGTTTAAGTAGTAGAGCGCTTTTCTGAGCGGGGAGTTCTGGCTTAAAAGGTCATAGGAATAGGAACCAGAGGAAGGTGTTTTCTTCAGTGGTTCCACGCAGTAGGCAGTATTGCTCCCGTCAAAGCTCATGCGGGAGGTAAAATAGCTGCCGTAAGGGATATTGGCACCTGCCTTATAGCTGATGGTGCCGTCGGCTGCATGAACCGGAAAACTGCCGGAAAACAATGCGCCGACTGCGACAAGGACTGCCAGCAGCATAGCCAGCGTCCGTCTGGTATAGGATTTGTATGTCTGTAACATAAGTCTCCTCCTTCTTGAAGTTCAAATGAAAAGGGCAGCGTCAGTGCTGCCAAAAGTTACACAGCCTGTTTCTTCTGTTTCGCAAGGATTTCCAGAAGCTCCTGCCGATCTGTGGTAATCAGCTCCTTTTCCAGATTGGAAGCCTTAAATTCCACAGTGATGTTATTGTTGTTGGTTGAGATCAGACCGTTGCCCCGCTGGAAATGGGTGATGTTCATTACTTCTGTTTCCGATAGATGCAGGATAGTCTTCACCCGCTGGGCCTCTTCATCCTCCATGTTCAGGATAATCTTGGTCTTGCAGTTATTGATGATACCCTTGCCGTACTTCCCGTCATCCAGAGCAAAGAAGTCGTTTAAATCCTGTGTGGCAAAGATGCCGGCTCCGGAGTAAGCACGGATGATCTTGGCAATCTCCAGTACGAATTCCGCTGCAAGCCGGTTGCTGGATGCACCGATGAGCTGCCAGACCTCATCGACAAAGATGGCTTTCTCTTCGGTACGGTTTTCCTTCGCTTTATCCCAGACATAATCCAGGGCAACGAACATGCCGACCGTTAAAAGATCGCTGGAACCGGTCAGTTCGGAGATATCCAGTACCGTATATTTATTGGTCAGGTCCACATTGGTCTGCTGGTTAAAGGAAGAAGCAGAACCGTGAACCAGGCGGTTCAGGATATGAGCCAGACGTTTGGTATCCTCGCTTTCCAGCAGGACATTGTAGACATCCTCCAGAATGGGCATCTTTTTGTACTGCTCCGGATGCTGCGGATCTGTCAGGGATTCATTTTTATGTGTAATTCCTTTTCTGGCATAGGTTTTGATTAGGGCTTCATCCAGAAGCTGCTTCTCCTCATGGGACATATCCGGGATCAGCAGACTGAAGAAGATGTGAAGCCTTTGGATCTTGCCTGCCAGTGCGGAGGCATCCAGTGTCGGTCCGTCCAGCAGTTCATTTACAGAATTGTCTACCTTCCGGATTTCCATGATGTTGATACAGTTCTTACTGGCAGGAGAGATCTGGATAAATTCTCCGCCGACATTCCTTGCAGCCCGGTAAAATTCGTGTCCCTTTAGCGGAGCGATGATGAACACCTGGATGCCTTTTCTTCGCATCCTTAGTGCCATGGTCTGCATGGTGAAGGTCTTTCCTGCTCCCGAACAGCCTAAGATACAGATGTTGCTGTTCTTGTACTGCCTGGAATCAAAGATATCCGCAATGACCAGGGAATTGTTATGCTTGTTTACCCCAAAGAGGATTCCGTTATCATCGCAGATACTGTAGCTGACGAAGGGATAGCAGCTTGCCGCCCCGGAAGTCAGTACGTTCCGCTTGGACAGCTTAAAAAGCTTCTTGTCCAGATTTGCCAGCGGCAGAGAGGATAAAAATCCCTGCTCCTGTAAAAAGTAGCAGGAGTGTAAGTTCATATCCTGCGAGATCAGGAGCTTTTTCATTTCCTGAATCCGCCACTGCAGTTCTTCCAACGTGGAAGCAGTAATGGTGATGAGAAGATTCATGTAATAGAAATCTTCGTTGTTGGCAAGTCCCTGCTTCAGAAAATATCCGGAGCGGATGGCAGAATCCAGATCGTCATAATCAGTGTTGGTATCGGACGCATCCTTTAATTTGGAACGGTTGATACGGATCTGCTGACCGAGACGCTGCTGAATCTTGTCCTTTGGCTGTTTCTGGAGAAAGAAATCAATATCAATCCCTTCCCCGGCATTGACAAGGAGTGACAGCCATCCGGGAGTTACCCGGTTTTTGTAGCCGTCAGACGGCACAAGCAGGTAGGAATGGTAAAGCCCATTGATCTGCACATAATGGGAGTGCTTGAAATCCACACTTTCCGGTGCGAGAAACTCGTTGATCCGGATGTGATCCAGTTCCTCCATGCGATTTTCCTTTGTATAGGCGGACAGTACAGTGCTGATCCGGTTCGAAAGCGGAACCTCCGTACAAAGGGTACGGTTTAAAAGGGTGTAGAGAACATCCGTAGTAAATTCATCCTCATTGTCATGGGAGACCACTTCATTCCCGCACTGGTATAGAAAGGTTTTGGCGGTCTGGGAGGCTGTCTCAAGAGCAGCAAGGATTTCCCGTTCCTCTTCCTTTCGGTTTGCGTTGAATGGTTCATATTCAAAGATCAGAAAGAACCGTCTGGATACTGCTTCTCTGGCTGTCTCTTATACACATCTCCGAGCCCACGAGACTAGCGCTCATCTCG
>OWHU01001425.1_pt1 | contig 9763 bp, 13 predicted proteins | sample 1732671 | NCBI WGS metagenome assembly OWHU01 (sample SAMN05065740, study PRJEB22554) | human gut metagenome | biome: ENVO:2100002; feature: ENVO:00000062; material: ENVO:00002003 | host: Homo sapiens | place: USA
CGAGATGAGCGCTAGTCTCGTGGGCTCGGAGATGTGTATAAGAGACAGCATATAACACTGCTGTTATCCGCGTTGTAAATTATCAACCCTCTACTATTGCAGTAATTCACAAGGGCATCTTTGACTTTATCTTTTGTCGTATTTTGATAAACCCCCTCAGGTTTTCCTGATTGAGTTTTCTTTATCAATGGTACGGAAGAAGTACAACCTGAAATGATAGTTGCGCTAAGTAATAGTACAGTCATTTTATTCATGTTTCTTATCCATTGCTAAGGGTATACCCACACAATTATTTTTATTGGAGATGAATAATCAACCGTTTACAATCGTAAAAAATCAAATATGCTGTTAAGAGTGGTTACTTCGCCACACAACTTAAACCCGCCGCTGAGCGGTTTTTTTTGTACCTGTAAACTTGGTGCAGTACAGTAAACACGCTGGTGGTCGTGAATACTGACTTTTTATCTTGCTGGCTTTTTAGACAAGAGTTATTGGTATGTCATGTTAACCAGAAGGGAAAAAGACATGCTAAAACAGCAAGATATGACAGAAACCGCCGCCGCAGTCCTTCATTTCTTACCTGCTGACAAGTGGGTAACGCCACGCATGATGACGAGAACTACCGGAGTAAGCGAAGCCCGGTGCCAGTTAATACTGACTCAGTTAGTTCTGGCGGGTCTGGCGAAGGATAACGGCGGGTACGGGTATAAATTCAGACGCTGCCAGTAATGGCGGTTTCCTGCTGTGAAAATGGGCGGCTGGTGGGTGTTGGTAGCACCTGCCAGCCATTCGCTCATGCTTACTGGTCACAAGCGAACCACGGCCCACTGCTTTAGCGCAAAAGCAGAGTGAGCCTACCAGAGTTACGCTTACTGATCCATGAAAAATACTGTAAAAATAAACAGTGTTGATTTAATCAACGCTGATTGCCTGCATTTTATTCAGTCCCTGCCTGATGATTCCATTGACCTGATTGTTACCGATCCGCCGTACTTCAAGGTGAAACCCAACGGCTGGGACAATCAGTGGAAAGGGGACGAAGATTACCTTAAGTGGCTGGACCACTGTCTGGCCCAGTTCTGGCGGGTGTTAAAACCTGCCGGAAGCCTTTACCTGTTCTGTGGGCATCGCCTGGCATCTGATATTGAGATCATGATGCGTGAACGTTTCAACGTGCTTAACCATATCATCTGGGCGAAGCCGTCCGGACGTTGGAATGGGTGTAATAAAGAAAGTCTGCGTGCATATTTTCCTGCCACAGAGCGCGTTCTGTTTGCTGAACATTACCAGGGGCCATATCGCGGCAAAAGTGACGGCTATGCGGCAAAAGAAAGGGAACTCAAACAGCACATAATGGCACCGCTGATTTCGTATTTCAGGGATGCTCGTGCCGAACTGGGTATAACGGCAAAACAAATTGCCGAAGCCACAGGTAAGAAAAATATGGTTTCCCACTGGTTTGGTGCCAGTCAGTGGCAGTTGCCGAATGAGGCTGACTATCGGAAGTTACAGGCACTGTTTTCCCGTATAGCGGCAGAGAAGTTTCAGGAACAACAACTGGAACAACCACACCACCAGCTGGTGGCATCTTATGATTCACTGAATCGCAAATATTCTGAATTGCTGGATGAGTTTAAATCTCTCCGGCGCTATTTCTCCGTATCAGTCTCCGTGCCTTATACCGATGTCTGGATGCATAAACCCGTTCAGTTCTACCCGGGGAAACATCCGTGTGAGAAACCGGCGGATATGCTCAGGCAAATAATCAATGCCAGTAGTCGACCAGGTGATCTGGTTGCTGATTTTTTTATGGGATCCGGTTCCACAATAAAAGCAGCAATGGCGCTGGGGCGTCGGGCCTTAGGTGTTGAGCTTGAGTCAGAGCGGTTTAACCAGACAGTGAAAGAGATAAACGAGCTGGTGGGGAAATAATCTGGTGGCCACGTCAGGTGGCCTTTTTATTTCCATTACACAGCACCCGCATCTGCGAGGTGGGGTTATGAAATCCATGGATAAGTTAACAACGGGTGTCGCCTATGGCACCTCAGCAGGTAGTGCCGGGTACTGGTTTTTACAGTTGCTCGATAAAGTCACGCCCTCACAGTGGGCGGCAATAGGTGTGCTGGGTAGTCTGGTATTTGGCTTGCTGACGTATCTGACAAACCTTTATTTCAAGATTAAAGAAGACAAGCGTAAGGCTGCACGGGGAGAGTAATTCAATGACTCAAAACTATGAAGTGATTGTGAAAGGGATCCGCAATTTTGAGAATAAAGTTACGGTAACTTTAGCGTTACGGGACAAAAAACGCTTTGACGGTGAAATTTTTGACCTGGACATCTCGCTGGACCGTGTTGAAGGTGCCGCGCTGGAGTTTTATGAGGCAGCAGCCAGAAGGAGCATCAGACAGGTCTTCCTGGATGTTGCTGCCGGGTTATGTGAAGGGGACGAGCTGTTGCCAGAAACGCGCCCCTGTTCAAAGGCGCGGTATACCATAAAAATTAACAGTTCAGATAACTCGATTACTGGTTGTTAGCCTTTTGTTTCAGTTGGTTTTCCAATATCTTTCATTGGTAGCAGCATTTCCAGATTGCTTTTGATATATGGATTATTTACATGTTCATTTAATTGATGAATGATTCCATTTTTTTCATTCTGGTCCAATACGGAAAATATTACTGTAATCATATATTTAAGAGCTTCAATTTCTTTTGCTGTTGATGCAGGAGATGAGCAGTCAGCTGTAATATTGATAAAAACTTCTTTTTGCATATCAAATCCTCAGATGGGGTAGCTCAGCCAGCATCCCCCATAATCCTTAACCAGAGCGCCAGTGTCCTACCACTGACGGGCTGAATGCTTAACATATCCAGGGTTCAGAAACCGATAAATCCTGATAAATATCCATGAACGTAAAAATCAGATACGGCCTGTCGGCTGCTGTTCTGGCGCTGATTGCTGCAGGCGCGTCTGCTCCTCAAATACTTGACCAGTTTCTGGATGAAAAAGAGGGTAACCACACTACGGCATACCGCGATGGTTCCGGTATATGGACCATCTGTCGTGGTGCCACAATGGTGGATGGTAAGCCCGTCATACCGGGAATGAAGCTGTCGAAGGAAAAATGCGACCAGGTTAACGCTATTGAACGTGATAAGGCGCTGGCATGGGTGGAGCGCAATATTAAAGTACCTCTGACCGAACCACAGAAAGCGGGTATAGCGTCATTTTGTCCCTATAACATTGGCCCCGGTAAGTGTTTCCCGTCGACGTTTTATAAGCGGCTGAATGCCGGTGATCGTAAGGGTGCATGCGAGGCGATTCGTTGGTGGATAAAAGATGGTGGGCGCGATTGCCGCATACGTTCAAATAACTGCTATGGGCAGGTTATTCGTCGTGACCAGGAAAGCGCATTAGCCTGTTGGGGGATAGATCAGTGAGCAGAGTCGCCGCGATTATTTATGCTCTGGTTATCTGCATCATCGTCTGCCTGTCGTGGGCGGTCAATCATTACCGTGATAACGCCATTACCTACAAAGCCCAGCGCGACAAAAATGCCAGAGAACTGGAGAAGGCGAACGCCACCATTACTGACATGCAGCAGCGCCAGCGTGCTGCTGATGCACTCGATGCTAAATACACGAAGGAGTTAGCTGATGCGAAAGCTGAAAATGATGCTCTTCGGCGCAAGCTTGATAATGGTGGTCGGGTGTTCGTCAAAGGAAAATGCCCTGTGCCAACCTCAGCCGAAGCCTCCAGCGCCTCCGGCATGGGCAATGATGCCACCGTCGAACTCTCTCCAGTTGCTGGACGAAACGTTCTCGGTATCCGGGACGGAATCATCAGCGACCAAACAGCACTGAGAACGCTTCAGGAATACATCAGGACGCAATGCCTTCGATGATAGCGATAATTTTACTCATCATCCTTCACATCTGGCTCTGTAGACAGGGTGGTGATCACTTCTGGAGTGAATCCAGATTAAATATCTCATTGCTGATGCTTGATATTGAGCATCTTGCGCGCGGTAAGGGGCTGCGTTGGGATAAGAGCCAGTCATTACAAATACCAGGATTTAGCCTCGCATTCGCGGGGCTTTTGTAATGGCTTATACCCTACACGGGATAACTTAACTGATATCCCTTTTAACGGATAAAGGTATTCAAGCCTGACACATCATGCGCTGTATCGTCGCCGTATTCCCGTATTAACAGAGACCGTAGCCCGACGGGGAACTCCTTCTGCGCGAGTGTGCGGGAATAATCAAAAACGATGCACACCGGGTTTTTACCGCGTTTATGGTTCGCGGGTTTGTCCCTCATGCTCGCCAGTCCTGTGCGGGGGTGGAAGAAACAGGACACTCACACAGATTCTTGTGGGCACGATGCTATTCCTTTCTGGATTATCCCGATGCCATTCATGCAGGGCGCTGTATCAGACGTTCGTCATGGCTGTCAGGCTGACGGGTCCTCCCGGTGGGGTGGCCTGCCACGGGGCGGGAGCGTCGCGGAAAAAGGCTAGTTTTTGCATTTTTATTGGCCACCATCATCTTTGCATCTTATTGATTATTAATGGTTATTTGTTTTTTGCATGTCGAATTGAGTGTTTTTTGTTCGACATCGAACGCGTTTTCTTAAAGTTGTTCGCACGATGCATGTTTAAAGCTCTCCGGAGGAAATATGGATCATGAGTTGAAAAACCTGGTGCTGAATATTAATCAACTGGCGGCTTTATCTGGTCTGCACCGCCAGACTGTCGTGGCAAGACTGAAAAACATTCGTCCCGCTGGTGGACATGACAAACTCAAGCTATACCGGTTGACCGATATTCTGACTGAATTTATGGGGTTACCACCGCCGGTTGCTGAGGGCGAAATGGATCCACATGAACGCAAAGCCTGGTATCAGTCTGAACGTGAGCGTCTTAAGTTCGAACAGGAAACGGCACAACTCATTCCGGCCAGTGATGTCAGACGGGAGTTTGCCATCTGGGCAAAAGCGGTCGTGCAGGTGCTGGAGACATTACCGGATATTCTGGAACGTGACTGCGGCCTGCAGCCTGCCGCTGTGAGCCGTGTTCAGTCCATTATTGATGATCTGCGCGATCAGATAGCCCTGCGGGTGACCGAAGCAGGTGCGGATGATGAGGAGGAATTACAGCAGGAGGAGTAATGCTGAATCAGGAAACCGCAAAGGCAGCACGAACCGATTCAGGTTATATCCTTCGCGCACCGAGACGAATGCGGGTTGCTGATGCCGTTGCTCAGTATATGCGGGTGCCCATGGGGGCAGGGAACTCAGTCCCGTGGGATCCGCTGGTGGCACCGTATGTTATTGAGCCGATGAACTGCCTGGCCTCGCGTGAATACGACGCAGTGATATTTGTTGGCCCGGCACGAACCGGCAAGACTATCGGCCTGATTGACGGCTGGGTGATTTACAACGTGATTTGCGACCCTGCGGATATGCTGATCATTCAGATGACGGAGGAAAAAGCCCGCGAACACTCCAAAAAACGACTCGCCAGAACGTTTCGCGTCAGCCCGGAAGTGGTCAGTCGCCTGAGTCCGAACAAAAATGACAACAACGTTTATGACAGAACATTCCTTGCTGGCAACTACCTGAAAATCGGCTGGCCGTCAGTCAATATCATGTCCTCATCAGATTATAAATGCGTCGCGCTGACGGATTATGACCGTTTTCCGGAAGATATTGATGGCGAGGGGGATGCTTTCTCTCTTGCCTCAAAACGTACCACAACATTTATGTCCAGTGGTATGACGCTGGTGGAGAGTTCCCCCGGCAGGGATGTGAAGGATGTGAAATGGCGACGGACTTCACCGCATGAGGCTCCACCAACCACTGGGATACTGTCGCTCTATAACCGTGGCGATCGCCGTCGCTGGTACTGGCCCTGTCCACACTGTGGTGAGTATTTTCAGCCCTGCGGCGATGTGGTTGCTGGTTTCCGTGATATTGCCGATCCCGTGCTGGCAAGTGAGGCGGCTTATATTCAGTGTCCTTCCTGTTCAGGACGGATTATGCCTGAACAAAAACGTGAGCTGAACGGACGTGGGGTCTGGCTGCGGGATGGTGAATCCATCAATGCGGATGGCAGTCGTTATGGTGATCCCCGACGCTCACGTATTGCGTCATTCTGGATGGAGGGTCCGGCAGCTGCTTACCAGACACTCTCGCAACTCGTTTACAAACTGCTTACTGCAGAACAGGAATACGAGACAACCGGAAGTGAAGAAACACTCAAGACGGTTATCAATACCGACTGGGGATTACCTTATCTTCCCCGCGCCAGCATGGAGCAACGAAAAAGTGAACTGCTTGAGCAGCGGGCAGAGCCAGTTCCTTCCCGCAGTGTGCCGGATGGCGTTAATTTCCTTGTGGCGACAGTGGATGTGCAGGCGGGACGTCATCGCCGTTTTGTGGTTCAGGTAACGGGCTATGGCAGCCGTGGCGAACGCTGGATTATTGATCGTTACAACATCACGCAGTCATTGCGCGGTGACAGCGACGGGGAGAGCCAGCGAATTGATCCGGCCAGTTATCCGGAAGACTGGGATGTCCTGCTGACGGATGTTTTTCATAAAAGCTGGCCGCTGGCCTCCGATCCTTCTCAACAAATGCGACTGATGGCAATGGCGGTGGACTCCGGCGGTGAAGACGGGGTCACTGATAATGCCTATAAATTCTGGCGTCGTTGCCGTCGTGATGGCCTTGGTAAACGTATTTACCTGTTTAAGGGCGACAGCATCCGGCGCGCAAAACTGATCACCCGTACATTCCCTGATAACACCGGACGAACGGGCCGACGGGCGCAGGCCGCAGGTGATGTACCGCTCTGGCTTCTTCAGACGGATGCCCTGAAAGACCGGGTGAATAACGCGTTATGGCGTGACTCGCCAGGTCCCGGCTATGTGCATTTCCCTGACTGGCTGGGGAGCTGGTTTTACGACGAACTGACGTATGAAGAGCGGAGCAGTGACGGGAAATGGAGTAAGCCGGGTCGCGGTGCCAACGAAGCTTTTGACCTGATGGTGTATGCCGAGGCTCTGGTCATTCTGCATGGATACGAAAAGATCCGCTGGCCGGATGCACCGGAGTGGGCGAGCCGGGAAACCTGGCTGGAGTGTGTCCCGGACAGTACCGAACCGTCACCCTCACCGGAACCGGTATCCACGCCTGTTAAAAAACAAAAACGGAAGAAAACAGTAACTGACGATGTTAACCCCTGGCTGACTTCCGGAGGATGGTTATGAACCAGAATGATATCGAAGCCATGATTCAGCGTTATACGGAAGCTGAAATGGCGGTGCTGGACGGAAAATCCGTCACCTTTAATGGTCAGCAGATGACCATGGAAAACTTATCTGAGATCCGGCAGGGACGGCAGGAGTGGGAGCGCCGCCTTGCGGCTCTGATTACACGACGACGGGGGCATCCCGGGTACCGGCTGGCGAGGTTCTGATGGCAATTCTTGATGATGTGATTGGCGTTTTTTCACCAGGATGGAAAGCGGCAAGGCTGCGTTCCCGTGCGGTGATCCAGGCTTATGAGGCCGTAAAAACGACGCGGACACACAAAGCCCGGCGGGAGAACCGAACTGCCGACCAGTTAAGCCAGTACGGGGCCGTGTCGTTACGTGAGCAGGCCCGTTACCTTGATAACAACCACGATCTGGTTATTGGTGTATTTGACAAGCTGGAAGAACGGGTGGTGGGGAAAAACGGGATTATTGTCGAGCCACATCCGGTATTACGCAATGGGGCCATTGCCCGTGATCTGGCAGCGGAGATACGCACCCGATGGAGTGAATGGTCTGTCAGTCCGGAAGTCACCGGGCAGTTTACCCGTCCGATGCTGGAACGTCTGATGCTGCGTACCTGGCTGCGCGATGGTGAGGTGTTTGCCCAGATGGTTTCCGGGCGCATAAACAGCCTGACGCCTTCTGCCGGTGTTCATTTCTGGCTGGAGGCGCTCGAGCCGGACTTTATTCCCATGACCAGTGATGAGAGCAACAGGCTGAATCAGGGCGTGTTTGTTGATGACTGGGGGCGTCCCGAAAAATATCTGGTGTATAAAAGCCGTCCCGTATCCGGGCGGCAGATGGAAACCAAAGAAGTGGATGCAGAGCGAATGCTGCATCTTAAATTTGTTCGCCGTCTGCACCAGATGCGCGGGACGTCTTTGTTGTCCGGTGTGCTGATCCGCCTCAGTGCCCTGAAAGAGTATGAAGATTCTGAGCTGACTGCAGCAAGGATCGCCGCTGCTCTGGGGATGTACATCCGGAAAGGCGACGGGCAGAGCTATGAACCGGATGGTAATGGCAGCAAGGAGAATGAACGCGAGCTTACCATTCAGCCAGGCATTATTTACGACGATCTGAAACCCGGCGAAGAAATCGGAATGGTGAAGTCGGATCGTCCCAATCCTAACCTTGAAACTTTTCGTAATGGTCAGTTGCGTGCCGTGGCGGCGGGCAGTCGTCTGAGTTTTTCCAGTACGGCACGCAACTATAACGGCACTTACAGCGCCCAGCGTCAGGAACTGGTTGAGTCTACTGATGGCTACCTGATCCTGCAGGACTGGTTTATTGGTGCCGTCACCCGCCCGATGTATCGTGCCTGGCTGAAACAGGCTGTGGCATCCGGTGTTATCAGGCTACCCCGCGATCTTGACCGTTCTTCACTGTATACCGCGGTGTATTCCGGACCGGTGATGCCGTGGATTGACCCTGTTAAGGAGGCTGAGGCCTGGAAAATCCAGATTCGTGGTGGAGCGGCGACAGAATCAGACTGGGTACGTGCTGGTGGTCGTAATCCGGATGATGTCAAACGTCGGCGCAAGGCCGAAATTGATGAAAACCGCAAGCTGGATCTGGTATTTGATACCGATCCGGCCAGTGATAAAGGAGGCAGCAGTGCCGCAACGAAACGACAGGAGCCGCAGCACACCGACGACCAGTCCGAAGAATAATTCCTGGTTCAGGATGCAGGCTGGTCACCAGAGTGACGCGGATATTTATATTTATGACGAGATTGGTTTCTGGGGTGTTACAGCGAAGCAGTTTATCAGTGATCTGAATGCACTGGGCGATATCACCCACATTAATCTCCATATTAATTCACCGGGTGGCGATGTCTTTGAAGGCATCGCCATTTTTAATGCGCTGAAAACACATGGGGCGTCCATTACCGTTTATGTCGACGGTGTGGCGGCGTCAATGGCGTCGGTCATTGCGATGGTGGGAAACCCGGTCATTATGCCGGAAAACACCTTCATGATGATTCATAAACCATTTGGCTTTACGGGCGGTGATGCGGAGGACATGCGCACCTATGCCGACCTGCTCGATAAGGTTGAGGCGGTTCTGTTACCCGCTTATGCACAGAAAACCGGGAAAACCACCGATGAAATTGCTGCCATGCTGGCGGATGAGACCTGGATGTCCGGTGCCGAATGTCTGGCACATGGATTTGCTGATCAGGTAACGCCAGCCGTTAAGGCAATGGCATGTATTCAGTCAAAACGTACAGAGGAATTTAAAAAGATGCCGGAATCCATTCGAAACATGATTACTCCGCCACGCAACAGTGCTCCACGCGTACAGGATAATGAACCTGTAGCCTCCCGGACGCCAGTGCAGGCAGCAGCACCTGTGGTGGATGAAAACAGTATCCGTGCGCAGGTACTGGCAGAGCAAAAAGCGCGTGTAAACGGTATTAATGCTGTCTCTTATACACATCTGACG
>OWHU01001426.1_pt1 | contig 9761 bp, 8 predicted proteins | sample 1732671 | NCBI WGS metagenome assembly OWHU01 (sample SAMN05065740, study PRJEB22554) | human gut metagenome | biome: ENVO:2100002; feature: ENVO:00000062; material: ENVO:00002003 | host: Homo sapiens | place: USA
CTCGGAGATGTGTATAAGAGACAGTGCATAAACCAACCAATAGGAACGGCGCAAATCAAATACCATGCCCATGCGGACGGCCCCCAATGGAACATGCCATAAACAGAGGCCCAACGAGCAGCCTGAGCGCTTCCTGCTGTTGCGCCAAAAGGCGGTTGCTGAATGATCCAAATCCACTCTACAGAGGCCAGATATAACAAGCTGCCCCCCGTTCCAGAAGTAAAAATAAGTCCAAGCCAGGTTAACAAGCTGAAGTCAGGTTTTTCTCCCGACTGACCTAACAAGATATCGCCATAACGTGAGAAGGCCAGCCACAGACAACAAAGTACAACCAGAAAAGTCATGACCAGAAAAATCCCGCCCATTTCCCAGGTTAAAAAATGATGTATTTTATTTATATACCGGCTGGTATCTTGTGGATATATCGTCAAACACAGAATGATTACCGCAATAAATAATATTGCTGGGATAAACACATTCAGTTCAATCAAAGAAAAGCGTTTTTTTAAATAGTGCATTTCAGTCTCCTGAATGTTTTCATTCAATGAGGTCGAATATTTCGCCGTTCCTTTTTCATGTGTTGCAATTGTCGGGAAAGGCGTAAAGAAAAAAAGGCGCAAATAAGTGAAAGAGCCGCAATACAATACAGAGCTAAACCACGCTGATGCTGTTGCAGCATGAACAGGAATATCCCCAAAAAGAGGCCGCAGAGAACTGTGGTTATCCAGTAATTGGCACTTAAGTGCTCCAGGTCATCATCCCTCATGGTCTTTCTCCTGCAAGGCGCAGACAGGCTTTCAGCTCTCTGCGCCTTGTTGTTATGCCAGACGAACGCCCTGCTGTTGCAGCGTGTTTTGCAAATCAGGGATAGCAACCTGACGCACGGTGCAATTTTGCTGTAGCGAAACCACGGCGGCAGTACCTGCGGCCTCACCGGTAACGGCACAACACATCATGTTACGCATAGAAGTATGTGCAACTACGCCTGCGGAAATACAGCGACCGGCGACCAAAAGGTTCTCCACTTTTTGCGGCACCAGACAACCATAAGGGATCTGAAAGAAACGCCCGGTCGTTGGCAAAATGAGATAACCGGAACCATCAATAAATTCCGGGAAAATCCCTACACTGTCCGAACAACGCCCCTGATTAAGGACGTAATCATCAGCAATACGTATTTCCCCCTCAATAAGCCGTGATTCACGCGTCCCCAGCGTGGCACCAAAATTGCGTAACCGTACATTTTCAAAGCCCGGAACATAGTGGCGTAGTGCGTCAATTGCCCATAATGCTTGCTGCCTTCCGGCAATCTCAGCTTTGGTTAAATCGAAGACATCGGTACAGTCAAAACCAAAGGCGTACACCATATTCATCTGGAAAGCCTCACCGCTTTCAGAAAAGGTCGACCAGGTTCCGGCAATCGCCTGGGCGTCACCTGGAATCACACCATCCTGTTGCGCGCGGGTAAAAATATCCTCCATATACGGGCTAAACATCGGGTCTTCTTTACCCGTGGTTTGAATCGTCCAGTTTTTGCCCCAATCCGCGTAGGTCGGCTTAAGTTCTTCCGCAACAAAACGGTTAAAGCGTGCCACATCAACACCTGCGCAACTGAACATCACGGTGACGCCCATCAGTTGGTCCTTGCTCCGTTTCGTCCAGGGCGCGCCTGCACGAGCGGCAATATCAGCATCCCCCGTGCAATCGACGATTCTTTTCGCCAGAATTGCCCCTCGACCTGATTTATTCTCGACGATAACACCGCATAACGTATCCCCGTCCTTGATCACGTCCACAACCCAGGAGTGATATAACGGCTCAACGCCAGATTCCGTAATCATCTGATCGGCGACAACTTTAAATCCTTCAGTATCTATAACTTCGCTAATTGACTGAGGTTCTGGTCGTGTGAAACCCAGCGCTCGTGCGCGGCCTTCATACTCACGACAGATCCCTTCACAATCTTCCGTCCCCGGATGACGATACCAGGCAAAACTTTCTACCCCGACCTGCGTCAATACGCCGCCTAGCGACCCGTAGCGCTCAACAATCATGGTTCTGGCACCTAACCGCCCTGCCGCAATGGCAGCGGATAATCCTGCCGGACCGCCCCCGATAACCAGAACGTCCGTTTGTGCAATGACTGGCGTTTGCCGTGCACTTTCATTAATCATGTCCACCATTGGTTCCCCCGTCAGATTCAGGATGCGCAATCCGCATTGTTTTGAGTGATTTCATTGACTTGATTTTTACTTTTACGATTCACACGCTGGAGGACCAGTGCGGCGATAAGGCCGATGAATGCGCAAACCAACATGAACAGGAAAACATCCTGATAACCGGCAATACCCGGTTTGCGGTCGACCATATTGCCCACCATCGTGTAGCAGTAGATTTCCGGGAAATAGGTCAGTAAAGAGATCAGACCCGCAGCAGTCCCTGTGACTTTTGCCGGGATCCGAACCTCATCAATAATTGAGAAGAACACGGCATTCGCAGAGTAAATAAACACGCCCAACGCAACCATATTCGCCAGCGCAATAGTGACGTAGCGCGACTCACCGGGCAGGAAGAAATAAACGGTAGTAAAGACAATCATGCCGATAAAGGCGTAAATCATAAAACGCGTGCGTGACGCACAGCGGTCGGCCAGTTGTCCGCCAATTAATCCCCCCATCGCAAATAACACATAGGCGCGAAGAATACTGGCAACTGCCACTTCCGATTCGCCCATATGCAGGATCTGCGTGAGATACGGCGTGACCATGCCAAAGCCGATATAAATTGACCACATACAAAAGGTCACAACACCTGCCAGCCAAACCGTCGGCATTTTCAGCACGAATGCCATATCTGCCAGACGGAAATTCGCTTTATCTTCGCTGTGCGTTTCATCCTGACAAACAAACCAGGCTAAAACACCGGCCAGAATAGTCACTACGGAATAAAAAATAATTGTCGCCCGTAAACCATCAACACCTTCGCCAAATTTGGCAAATACCGGCACGGAAAGAAATCCCAGTACAATGGAGGTTAATCCCTTACCCAGAAACCAGTAACCGTATAAGCGTCCTTGTTCTTCGCTGGTTCCCAGGGTACGAATAATTCGCACACACACGGCCCAAAACGTAAATACGGTTGTAACAGCCCAAAGTGCATGTAACAAACAGATCATAGTATACGAGGGGAAGGTCGCATAATAAAAACCGCTTATCCCGGTGGAAATTAATGAAAAGGTCATTAATTTACGTGCAGAAAATCTATCGGCAGCCCAACCGCCAGGTAGATATAATAAAAAGTTCACCAGACCATAGGCTGTCATTAGAAAACCAAGTTCAGCATTAGTCGCTCCTGTAGCCTGCTGCATCGCGTCGTAATAGGTTTCCCGTAAATAAGGCAATTTATATATTGCACTTCCGGCAATACCACATAACGCCAGCGTGATCCAACGTTTCCAGTTACTGGTCATATTTATTCCCGAATGAAGTATTTAAAATGACACCAACGGCCTGCTTTGCACAGGCCGTATTATTTTTTAAAGTCCCAAATGATGTGCAGTTAAAATTGCACAAAGAACGTCCTGCGCTGTTACTACGAATGGCATATTATGGATAGTTTCCCCTTCAGCAGTCGCGGCTTTAGCCACTGCCCGTAATTTATCTTTATTAATTTCCTTCACGCCTAACATATGAAGATTTGTCGGCAAGCCAACGCTATGGCAGAAATTGAGTACGGTTTCAATTTCCTCCTGTGGTGCGTTTTCCAGTACGAGCTGTACCAGGACGCCAAATGCCACTTTTTCACCGTGGTAGCAATGATGACATTCCTCCAGTTGCGTCATGCCGTTATGAATGGCATGAGCTGCCGCCAGGCCGCTACTTTCAAATCCAATGCCGCTAAGATAGGTATTAGCTTCGATAATATTCTCTACCGCTTTGGTGCTAACACCTTGTTCAACCGCGACTTTTGCCTTATAGCCATCTTCCAGTAGCGTGGTATAACAGAGTCGGGCAATAGCCAGTGCCGCCAGTGTCGACGCCCCACCTGCCATTGTGGCTTTTCCTGACGCCTGATTGGCTCTCGCCTCAAACCAGGTTGACAATGCATCTCCCATACCGGCCACCAGCAGACGCACTGGCGCGGCTGAAATGACGCCAGTATCCATAATCACCATATCCGGGTTTTTCGGGAAAAACAGATATTCGCTAAACTGACCATCCGGGGTGTAAATTACTGCCAGAGAACTGGTTGGCGCATCTGTGGAAGCAAGTGTCGGCACCACCACCACCGGAATTTTTTGGTAATACGCTACGGCTTTTGCCGTATCCAACGTTTTACCGCCGCCAATACCAATAACGACATTATATTTACGCTGATTAAATTTCTTACGAATTCGAGAAATTTCATTTTGCGAGCATTCACCGCAAAAAACATCAAAATCCGCAATAATGTTTTCTCTTGCAAAGCTCTGGCTTACTCTGTCACCAACCAGACCGGTCACAAATTCATCTGCAATAATTAATGGTTCTGTTCCCAAACTCGCCGCATATGTAGCAATATTATCCAGAGAACCATTTCCCTGGATATATTTAGCCGGACTTATAATAATCTTATCCATATCATTCCTCGCGTAACTTGTTTTGCTTCACTGTTAACCTACTCGTTGCATCCAGTGGCGGCAAACATTTCATTCGCGAAAAATTATGTTTTATGATCGCGCTGTAAAAAACATCATCCCAAAGCAATAATAAAAATATTTTTTATGCTTTAATCACAAACCCCTAATCTTGTCACCGATCCCATTTCATTTTGGAACAACACAATGAATTAACTGTTTCATTATGAATCTTATTATCGTGCGATTTGTTTTATTGCGGCTGGAGAATTAATCTCGCAAGCATATTTAGCGCGATTTACGTAATTTATCAGAACAGGAATGACTATGAAGAAATTAATTAACCAGATTGATTCTGTTGTCACAGAACAAATGGAAGGACTCATCGCCACCTGGCCACACCTGCAGGCAAATTACGCACCCCGATATGTGTGGTGCAAACAAACCGATAATGCAGTGGCGCTGATTTCAGGCGGCGGCTCAGGCCATGAACCACTGCATGCAGGTTTTGTCGGTATGGGAATGTTAACCGGTGCATGTCCTGGTGAAATCTTCACATCGCCCACACCAGACCAAATGATCGAATGTGCCAAAGCGGTTGATAATGGTTCTGGCGTTCTGTTTTTCATCAAAAATTACACTGGCGATATTCTGAATTTCGAAACGGCAGTCGAGATGTTACACGAAGAAGGCATCGCCGTTGGGACCGTCATTATTGATGATGATGTAGCGGTAAAAGATAGCCTGTATACAGCCGGACGTCGCGGTGTTGCGGGTACAGTTTTTGTTGAAAAGATTGTCGGTGCGGCTGCACTTCAGGGATATAACCTGGGGCAGTGCGAGCAACTTGGCAAAGATGTTAACAATGCCACCCGTTCTTTTGGCATCGCACTGTCAGCCTGTACGGTTCCCGCCGCGGGAAAACCCTCATTTGAACTGGCTGATAATGAAATCGAATTTGGTGTCGGGATCCACGGTGAACCCGGCATTGAACGCCGCACTTTGCAAGATCTGAACACTTTAATCGACAGCGTGATAGCGCAATTACTGGATAATACCCCCTGGCGACGCACATTACGCCATTGGGATCGCCATGCGGGGGGATGGATTGACGCATCATCAATGAATGAGTCATTCGATCAAAATGCCGAATATATTGTGTTAATTAACGGACTTGGCAGCACGCCTGAATCAGAGTTATATGGTGTAGCCAGGGTATTTATGTGCGCCGCACAGCGCCAGGGAATTAAAATTAGCCGCCAGTTGGTCGGTAATTATTGTACATCATTAGATATGGCCGGATTTTCCATTAGCCTGCTGAAATGTACCCCAGAGTTTTTGCAACTTTGGGATGCCCCGGTCAATACGCCAGCGCTTCGTTGGGGATGTTAATAAGGACATTATATGAAAATTCAAAACAAACATGTTATTGCCTGGCTGGAGAGTTGTGCTGCACATCTTACTGAACAACAAGATTTTCTAACCGCACTTGACAGAGATATTGGTGATGCCGACCACGGCCTCAATATGAATCGTGGTTTCAGTGCCGTGAAAGCGACGTTGCCCGACATTGAACGTCAGCATATTGGCAATATCCTTAAAAATACTGGCATGAAACTACTTTCCAGCGTTGGCGGTGCCAGTGGTCCTCTTTACGGCACATTATTTATTCGCGCTTCTGCGGCAGTGGGAGCCAGAACAGAATTAAGTCTGGAAGAGTGGTTGGCGTGTCTGGAAGAAGGGATTGCAGGCGTTATCGCACGAGGAAAAGCAGAACAAGGGGATAAAACACTGTGTGATGTCTGGGTTCCAGTCCTCCACGAAGCCAAAAAGAACCTGCAAGCCGGAATGTCGCCTTCCCTTCTGCTGAATACGATGGTGCAAGATGCGGCAACAGCCGTCGATAACACCATCAATATGCAGGCGAAAAAAGGACGTGCCAGTTATCTCGGCGCTCGCAGTGTGGGCCATCAGGATCCAGGCGCGACCTCCTCCTGGCTGATGATTAAGGCTATGCAGGAAGGATTCGCGGGATAAATTATGGTTGCCATTGTTATTGTTTCTCATAGTCTACGTCTCGCCCAGGGGATTGAGGAATTAGCACTACAGATGTCTGGAGGGGACGTTCCTCTGGCCATTGCTGCAGGTATTGATGATCCGCAAAATCCGATTGGCACTGATGCTATTGCCATTATGTCTGCTATTGAATCGGTCTGGTCACCGGATGGCGTTCTGGTACTCATGGATATGGGCAGTGCGCTGCTTAGTACCGAGATGGCGCTGGAGCTGCTTTCTGAAGAGCAAAGAAGTGCAATTTATCTGCTCGCCGCCCCTGTAGTGGAAGGTGCCATGTCAGCGGTAACGTCTGCCGCAGCGGGGCTTTCGGTGACGGAGATTATCGCTGAAGTGGATCTTGCTCTGTGTGCTAAACAGCAGCAACTCACGCCATCCTCAACTGCAGGCAAGGTTATTCCAGTAATATCACCAGTCAATCATTGCGATGAATGGCAAACTTTTTGCTGGACGATACGTAATCCCCACGGCATTCATGCTCGTCCGGCAGCCAGCATCCTGAAAGTATCAGCACAATATTCGGCAAACATTATCGTCATCAAAGGCGATAAACGCGCCAGCACCCGCAGTCTCAACGAACTGGCAATGCTGGGCGTCCGCTGTGGCGATGAAATCATCTTCCAGGCCGAAGGCACCGATGCCAGTGACGCTCTCAAGGCAATTGAAACGTTGGCGAAAAATCATTTTGGTGAAGCTCACCTGCTCGCTTCTTCAGAGATTCCGCTAACGGAAACGCCGGTGGTCAGCGCCCCTGTCGATGGCGCAATATCAGGCTTGTCAGTACAAAATGGTATCGCTATTGGTCCTGTTAAATGGTTTACCTGCGAACGACCAGAAATTACGCAGCGCACCGTCGATTCTCCGCAAGAAGAGCTGTCGCGAATCGAGTCTGCTATCGACATTGTTGTTTGTGAACTTGCCGATAAAGCGGCAGGCCCTGAAGGCGATATTTTTGCCGCCCATAAAATGATGCTTGAAGATCCAGAGATTAACCGGCAATTACAGCAACGTCTGGCAAAGGGCAAACAGGCGGAATTCGCATGGTTAGAAGTCATGCAGGCATTAGCAGAGCAATATTGTCAGGCGGAAACACTGTATTTACGTGAACGCGAGGCAGATATCCGTGACCTTACACGTCAGGTACTGAACCAGCTTTGCGGGGTAAGTGAACAACACTTTATCACTACCGCGCCCTGCATTTTGTTAGCCAACGATCTGTTGCCATCACAGATAACCAGCCTGAATAAAGCACACATTCTTGGCATTTGTCTTCATAATGGCGGAACAACTTCACATACAGCGATCCTTGCCAGAGCAATGGGTATTCCTGCCATTGTGAAGGCAGCTATTACCCCGCAAAACGTCCGCGATAACGACACGGTCATTCTTGATGGTGAAACAGGCCGTTTGTGGCTACAGCCGGATGAGGTCACCCGCCTGGATTTACTGCAACGCGCCGAAGCATGGCGGCAACAAAGGGATCGTCAGTTAGCTGATGCCATGCTGCCCGCTGTCACGCAAGGTGGGCGTAAAATCAGCGTGCTGGCGAATATTGGTGATCTGCAAGACATTGATGCCGCACTGTCTCACGGCGCTGAGGGCGTTGGCTTGCTGCGTACCGAGTTTTTATTCCACGATTCTGCGACATTACCTGATGAGGAAGAGCAGTTCCGTGTGTATTGTTCTGTCGCCCGAGTTTTTGGCGACAAACCAGTCACGATCCGGACTCTGGACATTGGTGGTGATAAACCGCTACCTTCATACCCTTTACCCACAGAGGACAACCCCTTCCTGGGACTTCGAGGTATCCGGTTGTGTCTGGCGCATCCACAAATATTTATTCCTCAATTGCGCGCACTTATCAGGGCCGGGAAAGAATACCCACCGTTGCAAATTATGCTGCCGATGGTTTCAACGCTCGAGGAGGTCAGGGCCGTCAAAACATTGATACATGCTCAGGCAAAACTGCTGGGACTTACTGCAGAAAATCTTCCGGCGCTGGGAATTATGATTGAGGTTCCTGCCGCAGTCATGATTGCAGACAAATTAGCCAGTGAAGTCGATTTCTTTTCCATCGGCACCAACGATCTGACGCAATATATTATGGCGGCAGACAGAGGAAATAGCACCGTCGCGAAACTGGTCGATTATTGTAATGACGCGGTGATTAACGCTATTGCTATGGTGTGTCAGGCCGGACGTAATAATGAAATTCCGGTCAGTATGTGCGGCGAAATGGCTGGAGATATCCAGCAAACAGCACGACTGCTCACCATGGGGATTGATAAGCTCAGTGCCAGTCCGTCCCGGCTTCCGGCCTTGAAAGCAGCAATCAGAACCTCCCACTAATTGTGACCTAACGCGATACGTCTTGCGCGTATCGCGTTTCCCGTCATTTACTGCGGCATCGTGCGATGCCAGCTCCCCTTCTGCCAGACCAGGTCAAACGTTAGCGGCTCATCATCGTGGTACAGCATCATCTCCAGACTAATGGCCAACTCGTGGCAATAGGCTTCTTTCAGATTGACCTGCAATGCCGCAATACGTGGCTCATGAAATAAAAGCGCGGAACGTAACTGGCGGCAATACCAACTCTGGAGAAGCTTGTCGCTCTGATTATGCCCTTGCCACTCAGGCATGCCTGAAACAAGTAATATTGGTAGCGGTGAATGGGGAGAACTAAAAAGTTGAAAGAGATCCCGGCATACGGAATCACGCAGCGATAACGTATTGTTTCCTGTACTTTCAGGTAATACCGTCTGAACTGATTGGCGCATCATTTTGCGCACTCCTGACGTTTAGTGGCATCTGTATCCTGCCCTGGCTGCCGGACACCACTGGGTTGATGCTCATATTCCATAATCATTCCTTTATGCTCATTGCGTCCCTGGCACTTTCATAAGGGATTTATAAGATCCGCCAAAGATAAAACACTGTACAGAAAAGAATATCCACTGACTTTTAATTTAAAAAGGTATCATTTGACAAAAGTCATTAAACATAACGGAAATACGTTAACATATTCCTGTCTCTTATACACATCTGACGCTGCCGACGATCTTACGCGTGTAGA
>OWHU01001430.1_pt1 | contig 9737 bp, 6 predicted proteins | sample 1732671 | NCBI WGS metagenome assembly OWHU01 (sample SAMN05065740, study PRJEB22554) | human gut metagenome | biome: ENVO:2100002; feature: ENVO:00000062; material: ENVO:00002003 | host: Homo sapiens | place: USA
TACAACAGCTACAAGCGTCTTTCCAAAGAAAATTGGGGCGCTGAAGTTACAGAGTAATTCCGATTACTAAATAAAGAATAGAGGCTGCTCCTGAATAAGGCGTAGTCTCTATTTGTTTTTAATTAACAATACTAAATATCACAGGTTATGATTGGATTTATCATTTGGATTATCGGTGTGGTTCTGTGTGTCAAAGCCGTACTTGAAATCATGAAGTGGCCGGTAGACGGCGTGAAGAAACTATTAGTTGCAATTATCATCCTGCTCACAAGCTGGATTGGAATCTGTGTTTACTACTTCTGGGGAAGGGAAAACCTGCCTCAAATACTGAAATAAGTTCCAGTATCATTTACAGAAGTAAACAGACGTGTATTAAGAACAAGGGGGATAGACAACAGCTATCCCCTTCTTTTCAGAAACTCGGTAGGACTCTCCCCAAACTGTTCCTTATAGCATTTCGTGAAATAGGAAGGTGACGAAAAGCCCACTTCATAGGCAATCTCCGCTACCGTCATGTCAGAGGAGGCAAGCAGTGAGGCAGCCTTTTTCAACCTCATCTGGCGCAGCAGCTCATTCGGCGAATAGTTGGTCAGCGATTTCAGCTTACGGTAAAGCTGCACACGGCTCATACCCATATTCCGTCCCAAATCCTCCACATTGAGTTCCGCATCTTTCATCCTCTCCTCGACAAGCGATTTGAAGCGGGAGACGAAACCCTTATCCAAATCACTGATGGCTTCCTTCTCGATAGTCTGGTTATCTCCGAAGAACTGCCTCAACTGACGGCGGTTTGCAATAAGATTGCGGACACGAGACAAGAGCAACTGCGAATTGAATGGTTTGGAAATATAAGAATCGGCACCGCCATCATAGCCCTGGATACGCTGTTCGTCCAGCGAGCAGGCCGTCAGCAGAATCACCGGGATATGGCATGTCTGTAACTCCCCCTTCAAGCGGCGGCAACATTCCACACCATCCATACCGGGCATCATTACATCCGAGATAATCACATCCGGCACATACCTCATGGCCAGCCTGATACCCTCTGCCCCGTCCGCCGCATCCAATACACGAAATTCGTTCGATAACAGCGACTTCACATAGCTGCGGATATCCGCATTATCGTCAATTACCAGCACAGTAGGACAATCAGCCTCAACCACCTCTTCGCATGCCTTCACTTCCGTATCTATCAGGGTGGACGACACGTCCTTCTCTTCGGCAGGCAACGTCACTATGGTGGGATGGTACTGCGAAACATCCTGCTTTGGGAAAGTGACGGTGAAGGTAGTACCCTTATCATCACTGTGTGCCGCAATGTTGCCACCATGCATCTCTACAAAAGCACGTACCAGCGCAAGGCCGATACCGGTACCTGCCTGATGTCCGTCCACTTGATAAAAACGCTCGAAGATAGCTTCCACATCGGTCGAAGAAATGTAACTGCCGGAATTGAAAACAGACAAGCTATAGTTCTGCTCTGTCATTGACAAGCGTATAGCTATCTTCCCATTCTCCGGCGTATACTTCACGGCATTGGAGAAGAGATTGAAGTAAATGCGCTCCATCTTCTCCGCATCCGCCATCATCCGGAAGTCCGTATCGGGAGATGCCTCAAAGCTGAAAGCAATATGTTTCTTCAGCAACGCCATGCGGAAAGAGTCGTTCCAGCCCCGGAAGCTGTCGAGCAAATCAAAAGGTTCGAGATGGAGCTCCATGCGCCCGTTCTCCACCTTCCGGAAATCAAGTATCTGGTTGACCAGGCGAAGCAGGATATGCACATTCTTTTTCATCAGCTCGAGGAGCTGGCGCGGCTGTCCGTCGAGGGTGCGGTTGGCAAGAAGCTGCTCTATGGGATCGGCTATCAGCGTCAGCGGAGTACGGAAATCGTGCGAAATATTCGTGAAGAACACCAGCTTGGCATGCGTAGCCTCCTCCAGTTCATGGGAAAGCTGTTCTAACTGCGACTTCTGCACTTCCAACAGTTCCTTCTGCTGTATCAACTGAGTTTTCTGTTCTTCCAGTTTCTTTTTCTGCATGGACAGCTCACGGTTCAACCGGTTCTTGGCACGCAAGGAGAGGTAGACAGCCACCAACAAGCCGACCAGCAACAATAGGGCGGACAGACTGCCGTACAAGACAACCTGCTGCGTGGCATAACTGGCCAAATACTGGTTTATCTTTCCGTTCAGGGTTTCTATCTTTCCATCCAGGGTGCCGATGTGGGCGGTCTGCATCTTCATGATGAGAGCATTGTCGCGGTCGACGACGGAAGTGCCCAGGATAGTTTCACGGGGGAAATCACGCTTGTTCAGGATATCCATGGCAATCTGCATCACGCGGTCGCCACCGGTAGGATATATAAACGTGGCATCCAGTTCGCCGGCAAGCACTTTCTCCACTCCATAGTCTTTGCCGGACAGGGCGTCTATGCCGATGAACCGCATATCCTTTTCCCGCCCCTCTCGGGCAGCGGCAGCATAGGCTCCGGCCGCCATACGGTCATTCTGCGCATACACCAGGTCGATATGCGGAAAGCGGCTCAGCAGGGTATCCATTTTCTCTCCGGCCTTGAGTTGCAACCAGGCACCGTCTTCAGCGGCCAGCAACCGGATACCAGGATAATCGGATATAGCCTTCACAAATCCTTGATGACGGTCTACGGCAGGTGTGGAACCCACCAAACCGGAGATTTCCACCACATCTCCCTGCCCATGCAGCACATTGGCCACATACTCTCCCACAGCTTTCCCTATCTCGTAGTTGTCTGCACCGACGTAGGCCGTGTATTTGTCCGAAAGGATTTTACGGTCCACTACAATCACCGGAATGCCCCGGTTGTATGCCTCCTCCACAACCGGAGTTATCGGAGTGGCTTCATTAGGGGCCACAATCAGCAGATCCACCCCTTCGGCTATCAGCTCACGAATGTCTTTTGCCTGACGGTCATTATCGTCGACGGCAGTACGGATGTCCACCTCCACATCTTCGTAGAAATGGGCTTCACGGAGTATCTCACTGTTCATCTGGCGCCGCCATTCATCCTCGCTACATTGGGAAACGCCGATACGGAAACGTGCCTCGCGCCGGGAGCAGGCAACCGCCACTCCCCAAAGCACGAGCAGAAAGAATAAAATCCGAAGGTTATGCTGTCTCATCTTCACTTTCCTCTGATTTAAGATTGCAGATGAGCAAAGATAGCGAAAAATGTGAAAAGAATAAGAAAAATCTATGCCAGCCTTTCTTTCAAGGCGTCCGGCAATTCCGGCATGGCACCGCTCTGGGTACATACATAGGCAGAGACTTCCACCGCCAGTTTATGGGCATCGGGCACCTGCTTCCCGCTGAGAATGGCAGCGGTGAAGGCTGCCGTGAACGAGTCACCGGCTCCAACGGTGTCCGCCACCGGTACCTTGGGCGTCTCCTGGAAGGAAACCACTCCCGGAGTGAACACATAGCTGCCGTTCGTTCCGCAAGTCAAGATAAGCATCTTCAGGTTATATTTAGCCAGCAGAATCCAGCATTTGTCCTGCAAGTCGATGCCCGGGTAGCCGAAAATACGGCTGATGGTCACCAGCTCCTCATCGTTTATCTTGAGGATGTTGCAGCGGCGCATGGATTCGCAGAGTATCTCTTTGGTATAGAACCCTTGGCGGAGATTGATGTCGAATATCTTCAGTTGCCCCTCCGCATCGGGCATCGTGTCGAGAAAACGGTTGATGGTGATGCGGCTTGTTTCACTGCGTTGCGCCAAAGAGCCGAAACATACGGCACGCGTGTTCAGTGCCAGACGCTTCAGTTCGTCGGTAAAGGGAATGTTGTCCCAGGCCACGCCTTCTTTTATCTCATAGCACGGCACGCCCACGGCATCGAGCGTCACCTGCACCGTTCCCGTGGGGTAAGGCACGCGCTCAATCTGCGTGCGCAGCCCCTTCCGGGCGAACACATCCAGAATCTCGTCCCCATCCGCATCGGCACCTACGGCACTGACCACACGGCTGTCGAAACCAAACTGCGATGCATGGTAAGCAAAGTTTGCCGGAGCACCGCCTATCTTCTTTCCTTCGGGGAGGCAGTCCCACAGAGCCTCGCCCATACCTACTATTATCTTATTCATAATATTATATTGTTTAATGAATGATATATTTTATTCACGGCAAACTCAATGTCCTACCCGCTGCAAACCTAATAAAAAAGTTCCTAACTATAGAATGAAAAGTTGCCAATTATCTATTAAAAAGTCTCTAAGAACTAAGGATTATCTCTATCCCAAGGCTTGGGATAGACATCCGCAACCTTGGGACAGATATCCGCAGCCTTGGGATATGTGTCCGCAGCCTGCGAACAAAGATTACCGCTTCATACGCAGCATATAGAAGAACAAGTACACTACCCCCACCGTCATTACAGCCACGGCACCGCTTTGTCCTACAGCATCACTTGCCAAGCCCATTGCTATCGGAAATACCGTACCGCCGAAGAGCCCCATAATCATCAAGCCGGAAACCTCGTTCTTCTTTTGTGGCATAGCAAGCAACGCTTGGGAGAAGATAACCGGAAAGATGTTCGAATTGCCGAAACCGATAAGGGCAATGCAGATGTATATCATTGCCTTTTCATGGAAAACGAACAACCCTACCATCGCAGCCAACATACATAACACGCTGATGCCGAAGAAGGTTCGGGGAGCCATCTTCTGAAGGATGAAGGCTCCGAGAAAGCAACCCGCCGTGCGGAAGATGAAGTAAAGGCTGGTGGCAAAGCCGGCATCGGCCAGCGTCATGCCCAGACGCTCCATCAGGATTTTGGGCGCTGTGGTATTCGTACCTACATCAATGCCCACATGGCACATGATGCCCAGGAAGCAGAGAAAGATAAACGGCTTGCCCAGCAGAGCGAGGCACTCCCCGAAGGTGGAAGGGCGTCCCTCTTCCTTTTCCTCGCGGATGGAAGTACCGCTCAGCCAGAGAATGGCAATCACCGCAATGACCATATAGACCGGGAACAGCACCCTCCAGCCCATGCCCAGAGACGGAATGGCCTGCGTAGCTCCCCACATGGCGATGTATGGAGCCAGAAACGAAGCAATGGCTTTTACAAACTGTCCGAAGGTGAGCGAACTTGCCAGCCGCTCGCCGCTTACGATATTGGAAAGCAGCGGGTTGAGCGACGTTTGCATCAGCGCATTGCCGATGCCCAGCAATGAGAACGAGAGCAGCATCAGCACGTAGCCGTCTCCGAAAACCGGGAGAAGCAAAGAGGCAAACGTGATGACAAGGCTGAGAAGCACCGTCTTCTTGCGTCCGATGCGGTTCATCAGCATACCCGTAGGTACGGAGAAGATGAGGAACCAGAAGAACACCAGAGACGGGAATATGTTGGCTTGCGAGTCGGTCAGGTTCAAGTCGGCCTTCACGTAGTTGGAGGCGATGCCCACCAAATCCACAAAGCCCATGGCGAAGAAGCAAAGCATGACCGGAAAGAGCTTTGCCAAAGAAGAATTCTTAGTATTTTCCATGCTGAAGATTATTATCTGTTATTTTAATCCGAGTTTGTACACAGTAAACGAGGTGACATTGCAGCTTCCACCTTTAGCATAGAAACTGATGCGGTTGTAAGGTTCCGACGGGAATACAAGATTTGTCATGGCAAAACGTCCGTCGTTGCCAAACGCTTCAATGCTCGACTTGTCTACGAACAAGCGGATTTTCATTTCATTGCCACCCTCGACAGGAGCCACGGTCACTGCAGGGAAGTCCTTGCTGAACGACACCTCACCACTCTTGATACGGTCCATGGTGAACGTCTTTTCCGCCAGGTTATAGTACATCTCCACCTCCTCGCCTTTCGAGTTAAAGAGCTGGAATCCTATCACATCCGCATCCTTGTTCTTGATGGTCATTTCGATTTCATACGTTCCGGAATTGTCATTCAGCAGTTTGTCCAGATTATACGTGCGGTCTACCTTGAAAGCACGCTTCTTGCTGCCTTTATCCCTCAGTTTCAGCAATTCGGGAGACGGGGTTACCTTTACATAGGTTTCACCCTCCGAGGTATAGAGCGAAAGGTCGCGCGGCACGGAGTTGGCACTACGGTATTGGCGGGTGGGCACATCGTTGGCATATTGCCAGTTGCTCATCCATGCCAATGCAATGGCACGTCCTGCAGGAGCATTGCTCCAAGTGACAGTTGCATAATGGTCTTTTCCCCAGTCCATCCATTTCGTCACTGCGGGAGACTCGTTCACGAATCTCTTTCCGTCAAATGTCCCCACGAAATATTGTGTGGCAGAGCCACCGAACGGTCCACCCGGATTGAGGTTACAGACGAGTACCCACTTCTTCAGTTCCGTACCTTCAACCGGCAGTTCAAGCAGGTCGGGACACTCCCAGACTCCGCCGTGAGCACCTTGTCCTTCACCGAATTTGCTCTCCAGCGTCCAGCTCTTCAGGTCGGCAGAAGAGTATATCTCCATTTCCTGCCCTACGGCAAGAACCATGATCCATTTCTTGGTATCTTCGTGCCAGATGACTTTAGGGTCACGGAAGTCGCGCTGCGTGGAAGTCAGGATGGGATTTCGCGCATACTTCTTGAAGGTCTTTCCGTTGTCAAGGCTATAGGCCATGCTCTGCACTTGGCGGTCGCTTGCCGATGTATAGAAAGCAATGACGGCACCGGCACCGAACCCGGCCGTATTATCCTTGTCGACAACACAAGAGCCACTGAAAATTGTTCCCAGCGCATCGGGCGAAATAGCATCTCCGTGATGTTCCCAAGTGACGAGGTCCGTACTGGTGGCATGTCCCCAATGCATGTTCCCCCACATGGAGCCGTAGGGATTATGCTGGTAGAACAAATGGTAGACCCCGTCTTTGTAGAACATTCCGTTAGGATCATTCATCCAACCGTAAGCCGGGCTGAAATGATACACCGGACGGTACTTCTCCCGGTTCGAAACATCGAATTCATCCGACAGTTTCATTTCTTCCCAGCATAAGGCCGAATCCGGAATAAGCTGGAAGTTGAAAGAGAGATGTTTATTATCGAAGCCGGTCAAATCGACCGGAACAAAATAGTCAACCTTATTGACTGCCAATCGCACGTTCATACTGCGTACAACATCATTGTCCGCTATCATATACAATTTTGCCTCCGGAGAAGCCTCTTCCACCGGCAGCAGCAAAAACTTCTTCTGCTCGTCAATTTGGACGATACTCTGTCCGTCACCCAGATGTTTAATCACGAAAGGAGGATTTATGGCCTGGCATGTAAAGACAGCCACGGTAGTTCCTAATATAAATACGGTAAGCGTCCTTCTGATTGTCCGCCAAAAGTCTTTTAAATGAATCATGTTTCTGTTGGTATTAAATTAATTATGTTTTTCTAGCATGCAAAGATACGCCACCAAGCAGCAGGAGACTATCTTTTTTGTTTCAAAGCATACTACAAATGTTACATTCAGTCTAAAATAATACAAATTAAATTCCTCATCTCCATATTGATTTAAGCATCCAGGCATCCAACTCCATCTTCGTCCCCTTCTTCTGCGCAAAAAGTTCGATACCGGTTTGAGCCTCGCCCGGATAGGTTAATAATGTGAATACATCCTTCCCGTCATTGGCAAAGATTTCAATACTCGATTTGTCTACAAATATATGCAAACGTATCTTATTATCTACCGGTTCCACCCTGGCATATGCCATACGGCTGAATTTAGGAATCTGCACATCGGAGCAATGGGTGCGGTCAATCACCAGATTATGTGAATCCGTATCATAGCTGACCACCACTTTGCGCCCTTCACCCACACACAAATTCAAGCCAAAGGTGTTGGATACGTCAGTAGAAAACGAAGCATCGAGTTCGTAGACATTCTCATCGGGAACAAAGCCGGGTAACCTCTGTGTTCCCACCGATAAAGCACGTTTCACCGATGCAGGCTTATGGCGAAGTGTTTGCAACTGTTCCACCGGTTTCTGCACCAGCCTCACGCCTTTCTTGTATGTCTTCAGTTCCAGATTACGGGGAATGGACCAGAAGCCCTTCCCATACTTCGATGGAGCTACCGGTGCATAGTCCCAGGTTGCAACCCAGCCCATCGAAATTTTGGAATCCAACGTTCCGTCAAAATCCTGAAATGTGCGGGATGCATAAAAGTCCAGCCCTTTGTCCACATATAGAGGCTCTGCAGGATGGTTCTCCATCAGCTTAAAAGAAGTGCCGTCGAAGTCTCCTATAAAATATTGTTCTTGCGCCCAGTTTACAGATACGACCATCACCCACCTTTTCTTGTCAGAATCCCCGTCAACCGGCAACTGGAATAAATCCGGGCACTCCCAAGACTTTTCACTGTCACCGGCAGGGCCAAAATCACTGGTCCAAGTCCAGCTCTTCAAATCAGGAGAGGTATAAAACTTTATTTTCTTCTCCAGGGCCTTGGCTACAACCATCACCCATTTTTGGGTCGGCTCGTGCCAGAAGACGGTAGGGTCCCTGAATTCCGTACTCCAAAGGTCCAGAACCGGGTTACCTTCATAATAATGAAATGTCTTTCCGTCATGACTGAAAGAGATGCCCTGCGCCTGTTTCTTGGAGTCCTTCTCAAAAACGGTGTAAGCCGCCACATAAGCCCCCTTGCCGAAGCCGGCCGTGTTGTTCTTGTCTATGACCGCAGAACCGGTGAAGTAACTGATATTGTCATCCGTTCCGGTCATGGCATAAGGGGTTATCTGTTGGTAATGTACCAAATCTGTAGATTCGACTTTGCCCCACCAGTACATATGATATTTACCCTGATAGTACATGAATCCCGAGGGGTCACCAATCCATCCCTTCTCCGGACTGAAATGATACTGAGGACGATACGGCTCTTTGTATAAACTGTCTGAATTCATTTGTGCACCGGCAGACAATGTTCCTGCCAATAAAAGTGCACCCAATATAGCTGGTATCTTCATTTTCTGTATTTTCATTAAAAGTTCATCTTTACCTTTACATCTTTCAGTTTCCAAACTTCGGCAGCAACTTCCGTTGTTTTTCCATTAGAGAATAGCTCCAATAGCGTACTATTTTCTTTCAAAGGGAAGATTCTTGTAGTGAACGCATCTTCGTTATTAATAAATCCTTCCACTACAGAACCGTCAATAAACAAACGAATCTCCACCGGTTTAGCAGTATCCAACCGATAATGATCCTTACGAATCTTCAAAGGAATGTGTGCACGCAAGGAAGAATGCGTCTGGTCCACAATAAGTTCCTCCTTCTCCACATCATAATAAATCAGGCTATATTCGCTATTATCCGGATTCTTACACAATGTAAATCCAAACCGTTTTGCGTCACCGGGATAAAAAGTCGCCTTGACTTCAAGCTGATGTTCCCTTCTGCTCACAATGCACGGTTTCGCAGCAGTCAATGCCTGTCTGGAATAAACCGTCGGTTGTTCACGCAATTGTTTCATCACGGGATGGGGTGTTTGGCATAGTTTCCCATCTTTCAGCTGCCATCTTCTGGGCATACTGTAGAGATGTGCCCATCCTTGTTCATAAGTGGCCTCCCCTCCTATTTCATCGGGTATAATGGCAATGGCAGCAACATCCCCTTCCGGAGTCTCAACAACAGAGGGGGACAGCAAGCGGTTGATGACCTCCAGATTTTGAGGGACTGGGTTGTCCGGTATAAACTTTTCATTCTTGAAATCTCCTATCCCTGTCTCTTATACACATCTGACGCTGCCG
>OWHU01001431.1_pt1 | contig 9737 bp, 6 predicted proteins | sample 1732671 | NCBI WGS metagenome assembly OWHU01 (sample SAMN05065740, study PRJEB22554) | human gut metagenome | biome: ENVO:2100002; feature: ENVO:00000062; material: ENVO:00002003 | host: Homo sapiens | place: USA
GTCAGATGTGTATAAGAGACAGGAATAACACTCGATGCTCTAATACATAATATGTCGCCATGCTTTTCAACTAACGCTATAGCCACATGACGATGCAAATATAACTATATATTTTGTAAATCAATGTTTTTATTGGCGAATTATTAACAGATATGCAAGTGCATACTACTCGTTCTTATGCTTTCTCTTTAGCTATCAGCCCATCGAAATACCTCCGCAGCAACCATGCCATGGCTTGCTGTCGCACCATCGTCAGCCGATAGTCCTCGCTGATGGGCAGGTGACCCGGTGGTCTCCAATGGGCGAAGAGGCTCATGGCGTGGCGTTTCTCCTCGGGGGGGTCGTTGATCAATCTCCGCTCTTGCAGGGATTGGTAGACATGGGCGGGGTAGAGACGTTCCAGTGGGTAACCGGCCTTGTATTGCTGGAATACCTTGCGGAGGAAGGCAAGCTCACGCTCTTTCTTGTAGGCCGTGATATAATAGCCATTGGCATAGATGTCACAAAGCAGGGCAATATATAATGAAAAGCGTCAGATCCGTATTTGCGCTTTATTTGACGGATTTTACGGTTGCTTAGTAAATCCGTGTCGAGCGGGAAATAATCCGGCTCCTTTTTAATAGGTCGTGCCATTACTCCTTCTTTTCCGGGTATCCTTGAATCAGAAGAATTTTACAATAAGCAGAAAATGAGGTTTTGTTTGCAAGGGGTTGAAAATCAGAGTCGTAAAAAACATCGTAATGTTTGCGTTAAAACACGTACATGTTTTTCCGAAAAGTCGTACGTGTTTTTCATAAATCACGTACGTGTTTTTCCCGGAAATCTTATAAGGAAAATAAGAACACATAAAAAATAGACAATAAGCCGGATCAGCAATAACTCATTGTACAACTTACAAATGCAACCAATCATTAATATCCAACTAGCTTATTGCTTATCTCAATTATTTTACAAACCTTTGCGACCATAATATTAAACTAAAATCTTTACTATGGAATTACAAACGATACAAAACAAGATTTATGAGATCAGAGGGCAAAAAGTCATGCTGGATTTTGATCTGGCGGAAATGTATGGAACGGAAACCGCCCAATTGAAACGTGCGGTCAGACGAAACATAGAACGCTTTCCTAATGATTTTATGTTCACATTAACAATTCAAGAATTTAACAACTTGAAAAACAATATGGTATGCCAAATTGGCATCTCAAAGAAAGGAGGTAACCAATATGCTCCATTCGCTTTCACGGAGCAAGGTATAGCAATGCTTTCTTCTGTACTCAGATCCGATACAGCCATTAAAGTCAATATCTCTATCATGCGTGCTTTCGTCGGCATACGACAAATAATAAGTTCTTCCTCCCCTTTGCTTGAACTCCAACAAGAAGTAAAGGAACTCAAAGCGTATATCGAAGAAGCATTTGCCGATTACAACGACATCAACGAAGATACCCGTACGCAACTTGAGCTAATCAATCTGTCACTCGCTGAGTTACAAGCGAAAAGAACCGAGAATCAATCTCGCCCCCGGATTGGTTACGTGAAATAAACAGTTCATGTAAATAACTCATATAAAATAAATAAATTCACTAACTTTGTGGCCTTAAATAGAAAACGATACAAAAACGATAAACGATCATGGAGTACAATTTCAGAGAGATTGAGAAGAAGTGGCACGACTACTGGATTGCCGAAAAGGTTTATAAAGTCGAAAAGGACACGAATAAGCCTAAATACTATGTATTGGACATGTTCCCCTATCCTTCCGGTGCGGGATTGCACGTTGGCCACCCGCTCGGTTATATAGCTTCTGATATTTATTCGCGTTTCAAACGTTTGCAAGGTTTTAACGTATTGCACCCGATGGGTTACGACGCTTACGGACTACCCGCCGAGCAATACGCCATCCAAACCGGACAACATCCGGAGATCACGACAAAGAATAATATAGCCCGTTATCGGGAGCAATTGGAAAAGATCGGTTTCTGCTACGATTGGAGCCGTGAGATCCGTACCTGCGATCCCGAATATTACAAATGGACGCAATGGGCCTTCATCCGGATGTTCAACAGCTACTACTGCAACGACGAGAAGCAAGCCCGCCCGATCAGCGAGTTGATACAGGCTTTCGAGACCAGTGGTACGGAAGGTCTGAACGTAGCTTGCGGAGAGGAACTTAGTTTCACCGCCGATGAATGGAAAGCCAAGAGCGATAAAGAAAAACAAGAGATATTACTCAACTACCGGATCGCTTATCGTGGCGAGACCATGGTAAACTGGTGCGCCGCCTTGGGTACCGTATTAGCGAACGATGAGGTCGTGAACGGTGTTTCCGAGCGTGGAGGCTATCCGGTGGAACAAAAGATCATGCGCCAATGGTGCTTACGTGTATCCGCTTACGCACAACGCCTGTTGGACGGATTGGATACGATCGACTGGACGGATTCCTTGAAAGAGACCCAAAAGAACTGGATCGGACGCAGCGAAGGTGCCGAGGTTCGCTTCAAGGTAAAAGACAGCGACAGGGAATTCACGATCTTTACGACCCGTGCCGATACGATGTTTGGTGTTACCTTCATGGTATTAGCTCCGGAAAGCGAATTGGTTCAACAATTAACTACGGCAGACCAAAAAGCGGAAGTAGACGCTTACCTAGATCGCACCAAGAAACGTACCGAGCGCGAGCGCATCGCCGACCGTCAGGTAACCGGTGTATTCAGTGGTTCCTACGCTATTAACCCGTTTACGGGCGAGGCGGTTCCCATCTGGATCAGCGACTATGTATTGGCCGGCTACGGTACGGGAGCGATCATGGCGGTTCCGGCGCACGATAGCCGCGACTACGCTTTCGCGAAGCATTTCGGACTGGAAATCCGCCCCTTGGTGGAAGGTTGCGACGTAAGCGAGGAAAGTTTCGATGCCAAGGAAGGTATCGTATGCAATTCTCCGAGAGCCGGCGTTACTCCTTATTGCGATCTTTCCTTGAACGGACTGACGATCAAGGAAGCGATAGCCGCTACCAAGAAATACGTAAAAGATCACGATCTGGGACGTGTGAAGATAAACTACCGCTTGCGCGACGCTATTTTCAGCCGCCAGCGTTATTGGGGCGAACCGTTCCCGGTATATTACGACGCCGATGGCATGCCTCAGATGTTGCCGGAAGAATGTCTGCCCTTGTTGCTGCCGGAAGTAGATAAATTCTTGCCTACCGAGACGGGCGAGCCTCCATTAGGACACGCCGTTAAATGGGCTTGGGACACGGTAAACCAAAAAGTCACCGAGGTATCGAAGATCGATAACCAGACGATCTTCCCGCTGGAGCTTTGTACGATGCCGGGCTTCGCCGGTTCTTCCGCTTATTATTTGCGCTATATGGATCCGCGTAATGATAAAGCCTTGGTTGCTAAAGACGTGGATGAATATTGGAGAAACGTGGATTTATATATCGGTGGTACGGAACACGCTACTGGCCACTTGATTTACAGCCGTTTCTGGAATAAGTTCTTATTCGACTTGGGTATCGTTTGCGAGGAAGAGCCGTTCAAGAAATTGATCAACCAAGGTATGATCCAAGGACGGTCGAACTTCGTGTACCGCATCAACGGAACCAATAAATTCGTTTCCTTGAACTTGAAAGACCAATACGAGGTCACCCCTATCCACGTAGACGTAAATATCGTATCTAACGATCTGTTGGATATAGAGGCTTTCAAGAACTGGCGTCCGGAATACAACGACGCAGAGTTCGTATTGGAAGATGGTAAATATATCTGCGGATGGGCGGTCGAGAAGATGTCCAAATCCATGTTCAACGTAGTGAACCCGGATATGATCGTTGAGAAATATGGTGCCGATACCCTACGTTTGTACGAGATGTTCCTAGGCCCGCTGGAGCAATCCAAGCCTTGGGATACGAACGGTATCGACGGCGTACACCGTTTCTTAAAGAAGCTTTGGGGCTTGTTCTTCGGCAATACGGATACCTTGCGGGTAACCGATGCCGAGCCTACGGCCGACGAATTGAAATCCTTGCATAAGCTGATCAAGAAAGTAACGTTCGACATCGAGCATTTCTCATACAACACGTCCATTAGCGCCTTCATGATTTGCGTGAACGAGTTAACGAGCTTAAAATGCAGCAAGCGCGCCATCTTGGAGCCGCTGATCACCTTATTGGCTCCGTTCGCTCCCCACATCACGGAAGAGCTATGGCATCAATTAGGACATGATACGACCATCTGCGATGCCCAGTGGCCGGAACATAACGAAGAGTATCTGGTAGAAAAATCAGTTACCTACGTCATCTCATTCAATGGTAAAGCCCGTTTCAACCTCGAACTTCCGGCAGATATCTCCCGTGAAGACGCTGAGAAGGCGGCCTTGAGCCATGAGAACTCAGCGAAGTGGATGGAAGGCAAGACCGTTAAGAAGGTAATTGTCGTTCCCGGCAAAATCGTTAATATCGTAGTGGGATGAACTTAAAACTCACAAAAATCTATTTTTCCGTACAGGATTATCTAATGATCCTGTTCGGAACTCTATTATACGGATTCGGATTCAACGCCTTTATCCTTTCCAACGAAATCGTGACAGGTGGGGTAAGTGGTATCTGTGCGTTGATCTTCTTTGCCTCCAATGGATTGATCCCGGTATCCGTATCTTATTTTGTCATCAACGTAGCCTTGTTGGTGGTAGCCTTAAAGATCCTTGGTCTAAAATTCTTGATAAAAACTATTTTCGGAGTTTTCTCACTCTCGGCTTCTCTCTCTCTCTTCGAGTGGCTGCTGAAAGGACAACCTATACTGCACGACCAGTCGTTTATGGCTATCATAATCGGAGCGTTTATGTGTGGTGCCGGACTAGGATTGGTATTCTCGGCGAACGGTAGTACCGGAGGTACGGATATTATCGGTGCGGTAATCAATAAATATAAGAATATATCGATCGGACGTATCCTTCTGTTTTGCGATTTCTTCATCATCAGTTCCTCTTTCTTCCTGTTCCATAACGTGGACAAGATCGTTTTCGGTTTCGTGGAGATGGTCATAAGCAATTACGTTCTCGACATGGTATTGAACGGTAACCGCCAATCCGTACAATTCCTCATCTTCTCCCAGAAGTACGACGAGATAGCGGATCGCATCATCCATGACTTAGGCCGTGGCTGCACGATACTGGACGGCGAGGGCGGTTATTCCCGCAAACCCGTCAAGGTAGTCGTACTACTCGCCAAGAAATCCGAATCCGTCTCCATCTTCCGGATCGTGAAACGGATAGACCACCAAGCGTTCATCTCCCAAAGCATTGTCCGAGGGGTATATGGTGAGGGGTTCGATCAGATAAAGACTTAAAAAAGAATATACAAACAATTTAAAGCATTTCCATACGTTATATATCTACCGTATAGAAATGCTTTCTTATTTAATAGATTACGAAATATGAAACTTGTATTCGCGACAAATAATCAACACAAACTGGACGAGGTCCGCAAGATAACCGCCGGATACGCGGAAATCATAAGTTTATCCGATATCGATTGCCATGACGATATCCCCGAGACGGCAGATACCTTAGAGGGAAATGCTTTGCTAAAAGCCCGCTATATCAAAGAGAAATTCGGATATGATTGTTTCGCTGACGACACGGGATTAGAAGTCGAGGTATTGAATAATGCTCCGGGAGTCTATTCGGCTCGTTACGCAGGAACAGAGCACGACTCGGAAGCTAATATGAACAAGCTGTTGTCCGAAATGAATCATAAAGAAAACAGAAAAGCACGTTTCCGCACGGTCATAGCTCTAATCCTTGACGGAAAAGAATATACCTTCGACGGTATCGTAAATGGCTCTATCACTACCGAAAAACGCGGAGATAGCGGATTTGGATACGATCCTATATTCATGCCTGATACCTATACACAAACTTTCGCCGAGATGGGTAACGATACAAAAAACCAGATCAGCCATCGTGCGAAAGCCGTCATGAAATTAACATTATTTTTATCTGATTACAATTGTTAATATGAGACATATACTTACTATCATTCTATTTTCATTCTTTTCATTCACTGTATTAGCCGCGAATTTTAATACAACCGGATGGAAAACGTATCTTTCTTACAATAACACAAACAGCGTAGAGGAATCGAACGACCAAGTATTTGTGGTAGCGGAAGGATCTCTTTATACGTATGGAAAAGAAGATAATAGTATTAAGCAATATTATAAAGGAAACGGATTAAATGATAATACGATTTCTTTGATCCGCTATAATAAACAAACAAAATCACTCCTTATTATCTATGATAATTCAAATATAGATATACTTGAGGGAGGAGTGGCGACAAATCTACCTTATCTGTCGACCAGTACGTCCATAAGAGACAAACAAATCAATTCAGTATTGGTACATGATGAATATGCCTATTTATCGACAGCATTCGGTATCGTCGTGATCAATATGGCCAAAAAGGAAATAAAGGATACCTACAAGCTTTCCTTAAATATAACATCGTGTGCCATACAGAATGGCAATATATATGCCTCTACAACCAATAAGGCAGAAGTATCTTCGGGGATTATATACGCCTCATTAAAAGAGAACCTACTGGATAAGGCAAACTGGAAGCCCTATGGATTATCAAACCTTTCCGATAGTCATACGATCTCAGCTATCGCTTCATTCAAGAATACCTTGTTCTACTTGGTCAGTCAGCAAGGTATCTTCTATGAAAACAATGGAGAGCTTTCCCGAATAATAAATAGCTCAACCCTAAAATACATGAAAGTAATAGGCGAAAAATTAGCATGTATAGATAACTCAAGGGTTTTCATCGTATCCGATACGCAAAAGTTTGACCAAATAAACTTAAGTATCAATGATATCAGTACCTATCAAGCAGACAAATATTGGATAGCGGAAGGAAGCAAAGGGCTACGTTCTATCCAACGGAAAGGCTCAAATAGTTTTGAGGCTCTTAATGAACCTATCATTTTAGACGGACCTTACAGCAATAGCGCATTCGATATTGTTTGTAAAAATGATAAAGTATATATGATCATAGGAGGTAAAGACCTCCTAAATGGTAAGCGCTTCGACAAAGGAGGTTATATTCTTACATACGATTATGATAAATGGTCTTTTATCGATCCTAAAGAAGCCCAAAAGAAACTCAATTTACCAAGAAATCCACGAGACTATACAAGTATAGCCGTAACGACCGATGATTCTAATGATGAAATCGTATACGCCTCTTCCATGGGTGATGGCGTTATCCAATATAAGAATGGAACTCCCGTCCAGTCATACAATGAAAAGAATGCCTTTAAAGAAACCGCAGGAGGCTATGGGTCCGGTTATTGTTATATAGATGGACTGGCCTTTGATAAAAATGGAAATTTGTGGATGACAAGCTCAGAGGTTAACCATGCGGTACTTGTTCTTGACAAAGCAGGAGCATGGCATCGTTTGGATATCGAACAACTTAGAGGAGTTTATACAATAAACGATATACTTATAACCTCCACTAACGACAAATGGATTTATGTGCCTCGTAACACCCCTAAACTTGTAATGATACCGAATAGCGAGTCTTTAGACGAAGTTTCCTCGTATGAGTTTACTACACTTATTGATACCGACGGAAAAGAATTGACTCCTAGTAATTATACATGCGTAGCCGAGGATAAGGATGGATATATCTGGGTTGGTACGAATCGGGGAGCCGTATATTTCACTAAACCTAGGATCTCTTCCGCTGAGGATAAAGCCGCTACACGTTGTACAAGGGTAAAATATACCAATGAGGAAACTGGCAATCTCGCTTATTTCTTAGATAACGTTGTCGTCACGACCCTAAAAGTAGACGCAGGTAATCGAAAATGGATTGGAACCAAAGGAAATGGCGTCTATGTTCTAGATAATGATAATGAGACAATCGTTTATCAATTTAATACGACCAATAGCCCGCTCCTTTCCGATAACATATACGATATAGAGATAAACGATAAGACCGGTGAAGTTTTTATCGGTACCGATAAAGGACTAAATTCCTATCAAGGAGAAGCTTCGGAAGGTAAATCTGATTACTCGGAGATCTACGCATATCCTAATCCGGTACGTCCCGAACATATGGATAAAGTAACGATTGTAGGATTAATGGATAATTCGAATGTAAAAATCACGGATTTAAACGGAAATATTATTTATCAAACTAAATCCTTGGGGGGGCAAGCTATCTGGAATTGCCGGAACGCAAACGGATCACGTGTAGCGACAGGCGTATATCTTGTACTAGCTTCCACGGAGGAAGCCTCAGAGAGCGTCGTAACAAAAATCATTGTAGTCAAATAGAACAATGAATCAATCAGAGAAAGTTTTACTCAACTCCAGATTAATAAATCAAGTAAAAGAAGCGAATAATTTTGATTTTATTCGCTTCTTTCTTGCGTATTCTGTCATGTTCAACCATTTCAGCACACTGACAGAGACAGATCCTTTTTGGTTTGTTAGCGGAGGATTTCGAGTGAAAGGTTTCTTTATTATTAGTGGATTTCTTGTTATGTTTAGCTTCTTACGTACGCCTAATACCCGGATTTTTTTCCGTAAACGTATTCAACGTATTATGCCCGCCTACAGCTTGACTATTTTATTATGTGCCTTAATCGGATTATTCCTTACCTCTTTATCCTGCAGGGAATACCTCACCTCTTCTAGCTTATACACCTATCTTATCTGTAATTTACTTACATTTAACTTTTTATCGCCGGATTTACCCGGCGTATTCGATACCAATCCTTTACAAGCGATGAATGGGTCTTTATGGACTATCAAGGTTGAATTCATGCTATATATCATTATACCCATTATCTATTGGTTACTGAAAAGATACAATAAATTGGTATGCCTACTTCTTATTTATATCTTATCTTTCATCTACTCGACAACGTGTAATTATTTAGATGATATGACACACAACCCTATTTATGAATTCATGAAAAGACAATTCCCCGGACAAATGATGTACTTTTGTTCCGGTATTATCATACTTGCCTATTTCCCTGTTTTTCGAAAATATATGAGATATTTGTTCCCTGTCAGCCTATTTCTTTTATTGGGTAGAGAGTATCTGCTGCTGAGTATTTTCGAGCCTATCGCTCTAGCCTCTATCATTATCACGGTAGCTTATGGATTCAAGTGGTTACATGTATTCAATCGGATGGGAAATTTCTCGTATGGTATTTTCTTGATTCATTTCCCGATCATCCAAATATTCATTCATTACGGACTTGATCGGTATAGCTTTATATTGACATTGGCTCTTACCACTATCCTTAGCACCGGATTGGGTATGTTATCCTGGAAATACATAGAGAAACCTTGTTTATATCATCCTAAAAAGAAAAACCAGATGAACGCAATGATCGGATGATCTGATCTGTTATCTTCTCCGCTCCTTTCCGGTTCGGATGGATAGCATCATAAAAATCCGACGTATCCAATAGCTCCATACAGTCGACGATAAGGATAGAATCAAACATTTGAGTAAACATTCGCAAAGCTCGTTGTTTCTCCGCTACTGTAAAAGCTGTTATATCCGGGTTATACGGCATGACAACCAGACAATAAATAATACCCCTATCCCTAAAATAAACGGAAGAACGCTCTATCAACCTTTTCCATTCAGGAGTAATCTGATATGCCTCGAATTTATTTTCTTCATTCTGTTCTTCTAC
>OWHU01001449.1_pt1 | contig 9660 bp, 8 predicted proteins | sample 1732671 | NCBI WGS metagenome assembly OWHU01 (sample SAMN05065740, study PRJEB22554) | human gut metagenome | biome: ENVO:2100002; feature: ENVO:00000062; material: ENVO:00002003 | host: Homo sapiens | place: USA
TTCCAAATGCACTATAAAGTGCCGCAAATGCGGAGGAGCTGACTGCAGCAAGTCCGCGCCGTTCAATGGTCGGAACAGACTTCTGACGGATTCCCTCGTACTCCGTTTTACCAGCATCGTCATATTCTGCACCACTCACATGATGGCCTGCTCTGTTGTAACAGGTCACGTCACAGCCATTCTGTGCCATTCGGGTGCAGAGCTCTTTGACAACGATTTCTACTCCGCCTTCTCTCGATAATCGCTTCTGTCCGAACATTGCAATCGCAAGTTTTTTACTCATAAATCTTTCCCACAATCCCACTCAATTTCTTCATCAATATCTCGGCCAACACAAAGAGCGGATAGGCTCGCTTGCCTGTCCGCTGGCTGTCACCCCACCCTCATGGTCGAGATTTCCTTCTGGATGGCATTGCTGCCACCCAAAAAGATCAGTCGTTCATTCTTCGGGTAAGAAAATATGAACTTCGGGTCGCGGAGCCTTTCATTCTCTGCCATACCCTTGTCCCTATTATGACAGCCGCGTATTATATCTCTAGCCCCAGTACCTGCAACGGCAATCCTATAATCTACTCCTCCAATCCTTATTGCAGACATCCTCTAAAATTAGTTTGTGTCTATGTAATTATCTTGAAAGACGCGTCCAATTTTTTACTCCCCACGCCCCAGCAGGCACACCTTAAAGGTCTTGAAAATAATTTTCCAATCCACCCAGAAGCTGCGCTCCTTGACATACTTCACATCAAGATCCATCCACTCCTCAAAGGAGAGGTCGTTGCGGTGCGGGGCGATCTGCCAGTAGCAGCTCAGGCCGGGGGTCACATACAACCGCTGCTTTTCATAGTCGCCGTACTGCTCCACCTCGCGGGGAAGTGCCGGGCGGGGACCGACAATGCTCATATCGCCCTTCAGAATGTTCCATAGCTGCGGCAGCTCATCGATGCTGGTCTTACGAATAAACTTGCCCACACGGGTAATGCGGGGGTCCTCCTTGATCTTGAACACAGGACCATCCATCTCGTTCTGATCCAGCAGATCGTCCAGCTTTGCCTCTGCGTTGGGGCACATGGAGCGGAACTTATAGAACTTGAAGGGCTTGCCGTTGCGACCAATGCGCTCCTGACTAAAGACAGGGCCTGCAGACGGGTCATCCACCACAATTGCGATAGCCGTAGCCAGCATGACCGGCGACAGCACCACCAGCGCCAGCGATGACAAGATCACGTCCTGTGTCCGACGCCCGATCCAGTACAGGCGATGGTCGCGCAGATTTTCCTTGCGGTTAACTTCAACTTCCTTATCGATTCCGACCGTATTCGTAGCCATTTTTTCTCCTCACATAAATTCGCGTTTGTTTATAGATTTCTTGTTTTAGCCTGCTTTTACCGTAACTGTTTCGGCTTGTACCGCCTGCTCAGATGGGCGTTTGGAATTACTTTTCTCCCACCTCATCCCGATTTCATCCAGCTTTGCAATCCGTTCCTCCGTCAGCACCGCACCGCTTTTTTCGGGATTCAGCCGTGCGTACCGCTGCCGCTTAACCCAATTTCCGAGGTTATAACCGCACGGTGATACATAATCGGCAGGGACGTTCAGATTGCCGTGAGCATCAAAGTAACGCTTGGCTTCCTGATACCCCTCGTTCCACTGGCGGTCATTGCGGTTGCCCCAGTACATCCCGATTCTGTTCAGCTGCTCGACTTGTTCGTCCGTCAGCTTTCCTTTCGGGTACGCCCATTGCTGGCTTACGCCCCATTGCCCCAGCCGTTCACCCGCCGCTGTCACATAGGAACGTGGGATATTCAGGTTGCCGTTTTCCTCATAGTAGGCGGCAGCCAGTGCATAAGCCTTTTCCCACTTGGAATCGAAAATGTTCCACACCATACCGAACCCATCAAGCTGTGCAATGCGTTCTTCTTTCAAGCGGCCATTCAGCTTTTGCTGTCGGGTCTTGATGATCCACTGCCCCAGTGGGTAGCCGTCCGGGTCCACATATTTTCCGGGCACCATCAGGTTCCCGTAGGTGTCGTGGTATTTCTTTGCGACCTCAAATCCATGCTGCCACGCGATTTCCTTTCGGTTGCCCCAGACCATCCCGATGCTGTCCAGCCGTGCGATCTGCTGCTGGGTCAGATTGCCCTGGATCTGCCCTTCACGCACACGGCGCTGGGTCACCAGCCACACCCCAAGGCTCAGACCCCCGGGCGTGGTATACAGTTTCGGGACGTTCAGGTTGCCGTGCTCTGCATAGTAGATGCTCGCCTCAGAGAAATAGTGCTCCCAACCGGAAGAGAGACTTGCCTGTAGCTGCTCGAACAGCACCCGGCAGTCGTGCACCTGCTCGATGACCTCAAACCGCTCGGTGACGACCTTATCACCCTCACCGTTGGCATAGAGCCGGTGAACAGCCTCCTGCATCTCGCTTTGCAGACCGGAAATGCTGGTCAAGCCCTCAAAGTTGTTGACCACATCCAGAATCAGCGGGGCTGCGGTATCTCCAGCGGTCAGGGCGCGTCCGATCTGCTGCTTGTAGATGATGGGCGAAATCGTTGGTCGGAATAGAATGACCCCCGAAATACCCTCCACATGGACGCCCTCATTGAGCATATCAATGCAGAACAGCAGCTTCAGCCGGTTGCTGGTGTCCGTTTTGAAGTCCACAAAGGCCTTATCGGTGTTCGGGTCATCGGAATAGGCTTCGTATACCACCACATCCGGGTTCACTCCCGCGAACCACTCCGGCACATGGGACACCATCTCGTCCATATGCTCCTTGTTGGCGCAGAACACGATGTACTTGCCATCCTTATTCGTGATATGATGGGCAAAGACCTTGTCCAGACCGTCTGCTTGTTCCAAAGCGCGGCGCAGGGCGTCCAGATATTTCTGATTCACATCCTGAATGCCCGGTGTTCGCAGGTTATCTACCCGCGCCTGATACTTTGCAAGTGCTTTCTGGTACTGGTAGACCGTGGTCACATATTTCGGGGCAGGCAAAATACCCCTGACGACTGCTTCGCCAAGGGTCATGTTGCTCGCAACACGGCTATCGAAAAGTTCTTCAGCCATATCGCGGTTATTATCCAGATATCGGATGTTTGTTGCCGTCAGCCCCAGAAGCTTTGCATCCGGGCATAACTTTAATAAAGCCACCGTGCTTTCGCCCCAACATTCCGCACCGGCACGGTGGAATTCATCGAGTATAATATAGGCAGGCTCCTGCGCTGCTATTTCGTCCAGCTGTGCCTGCGTGCAACACATCAGTTTGGCGTAGGTATAAAAGTGAACGTTTGCCAACGGAAAATCCGGGTCGTTCCTTTTCAGGCTTTCCAGCTGGGTCTTGAAGATATATTCACTGGGAGAAAGCCAGATCACGACCTTGCCCGGGTTTTCCTCGATCAGCTTGAACGCAATATAGCTCTTTCCGGTGCCGGTGGGATGAACAATGGCGGCCTTGCCATACTGCTCCATCATCCGGACTGCCGCACGATATGCTTTTTCGTTGTGCTCAAACAGACGCAATGCCACTCTGCTCACCCCTTCCCGCAATAAAGGGGTATCCTCAACATGAAAAATGGAGGATACCGATCTTTCGACATCGTTGTTTGAATTCTTCTCTTATTTTATCATGGTTATATCTGGGATTCAATAGAAAATTATATAAATGTGTCCCACATGGCCTTCGAAAAAGCTTCGTGAAAGTGGAAGTTTTTTTTTGCACATTGCCCAGTATCGCATGAAAAATCCAGATGAAAACGCATGTGAACAAAATAAGTGGTCAGATGGGTGTCCAGGACGCAGGAGGAAACAAAATGGCACGACGGGGAGAAAATATACGCAAACGCAAAGATGGTCGGTGGGAAGGTCGATACATCAAAGCGCGCACATCAGAAGGCAAAATCCAGTGGGGCTATGTCTATGGCACGGTCTATGCAGAGGTCAAACGGGTGCTGATTCAGAAGAAAGCAGAGGCGGGGTTCTACAACCTGAAAAGAACCAACCTGACCTTTGAAGCATTGGCTGAGGTATGGCTGCACTCCCAGCGGAATGCCGTAAAAGAATCCACCTATGCGCATTACTCGTACACGCTGCACAAATATCTTCTTCCGGTTTTGAGTAAAATGCCAGCCGCATCCCTTGAGGAAAGCTTTCTGGAACAGGCTATGCAGCAGATCATTGCACCGATAGATGCCGCACACAAGCCGCTGGGGAACTCCTCTGCCCGGGAATGCCTCTCCATGCTGCGCCGTATCTGCAAATATGCCGCGCACTTGCGCCTGATCCGTCCGATGGAGCTGGAAGTAGCACTGCCAAAAGCTATCGACAAAATTTCTGTGCCCCTCTCCCCGGCGGAGCAACAGCGGCTTTATCAGTATGTACAGGAGAACCCTACGCCCCGCAAAATCGGCTTATTATTAGGGCTGGAATTGGGGCTGCGTATTGGCGAGATCTGCGGCTTACAGTGGGGCGATTTCGACCTGAAACTCGGAACGCTGAAAATCAACCGGACGGTCTGCCGAATTTCCTGTGAAAATGGGCATACAAAGGTGGTCATCCAAACGCCTAAAACCCGCACCTCCCGCCGGGAAATTCCAATCCCAAAGCAGCTGCTTATTATGCTGAAAAAGCTGCGCGGATGTGTTAGCAATGCTACATGGTTTCTGTCCGGCAACGAGTCCAAGCCCACCGAACCCCGCTGCTACCGAAAAAGCATCAAATCATATCTGAAACAGGCAACTGTCCGGCAGGTACATCCGCACGCGCTGCGTCATACTTTTGCTACCGCCTGTCTGCAGGCGGGGTGCGACGTGAAAACACTCAGCGAATTGTTAGGACACGCCAACGCCAACATCACCTTGCAGCGTTATGTGCACTCCGACCTGACTCGAAAGCGCAGGGAGATGAACCGGATATTTTCCCATCAGGTGTCCATGAGGGGCGGAAAAGCGATAAATATAATGGAATAACGCCAGATTTTGCCCGTGGCCCTCCATTATCACTATGGAGGATACTTTTTATTATCGCAATTTTTAAAAACAGTGCCTATCAAAACGGCATATTTGCGATATGCAGTTTGCGAATGTTGCTTGTGCATCAAAAACGCAAACTGCTATAAATATATTCCTTACCATTACGCAGCCGCGTATTCTTTGCATCATGAGGTACTTTTGCGTACGCAATACTGTACGATCTTCTGCACCTCATATTAAGGTGATCTTTAGATAAAAATTCCTGACGCAGCAGTTGACGGAAACATCTACGTAGACCAATTAAGCAAAGTCAATAGCACGTGTGGCTGATAAGAACAAAATCGAACGGTTTGAGTTCGGTATTCATCGCTTATAGCCCTGCCATCGCTTACACCAAGTAAAGAACAAGGGCAGTGAAAGATGCCAAATTCGAATTTTTCGCATAGGTCGATTTCATTATCAATAATCCTCCAGTTATTTTACGGAATGTGAGCATTCGGACAAAAAGGATCGTGGTGGCGCACGACACCTTGCCCTTAAAAGTGCAAAAACGCCAGCCTCCCATAGCGGGAAGCTGGCGCAGTATAGCACACCGGCACGATTATGGATGGTAAAGCGGAATGATTGTGCCTGTTCAAAGGCGGTCTGGTCTACGGCAGCAGACAGGCTTTTTTGATGTGTTACCCCAATAAAAAATCACAGTTACCTCCACAAACAGCAACTGTGATCGGATAGCGCATGAAATCGCCCAGACGAGTTATCGTTTTTCTATAACTCGACCGGGAAAAGGCATAAATCAGCACAAAATCACCCGAACGATGATGTTGTACCGTTCTTTCTGTAAGAACGATACAATACTATTGAGGTGATGATATAACCCCCCGTCACCCCTCTGCCGCAAAGGCGCTGAAGGGCACTGACAAGGCGTGTTCGTTTTGAGAATCGTTGTTTCATGGGGTGCTCATTTCTGTTTGCAAAGTGTTCCCCGCAGATTTTGCGGGGCGAAACCATGTTTTTGACCCTGCGGGGGTCAGCCGGTCTGCGCGGTAGAGGGCAGAATTGTCATTCTGCCGTCCACTGCCGCGTCCAGCATCTCGTGCTCCCGGAAATACTCCATCAGGATATCCTGACAGGAGGTTGCCACGCTGCGGGGCTTCTGGAGCTTGCAAAGGGTGTCGTAGGAGATGTTGAAAAAGCTCTCGATGTTTTTGAAGTGGTAGTTCTGCAAGCCCACGGTGAACAGGGCGTCATCGCCGATCTCCTTGCCAACCTCCTTGCCGCAGTAGGTAAAGTAATCAAAATCGCCCTTGCGGCGGTCGTAGCGCAGGCGCAGGGTGGAGGGCAGCTGGTAGAACTCCGTATGGCCGGTGTAGGCCTCCTCCCGCAGCATGTAGTGGAGCATCTGGCGCAGCTGCTGGCCTGTCACCTTGAACATGAACACGCCGTCGTCGTAGGGGAAGCCCTCGATGAGGTCGCCGTAGGTGACAATGGGGCCCAGCTTTTCGGCCCGGATGCTGCCGGAGCCGATGAGCATAATATCGATGCCAAGGCTGCGGGTGAAGATGTCCGCAAACAGGTTGCCCAGCTCGGTCTCCCGGGTGCGCTCCGGGTGGGTCAGCTCCCGGCGGAAGCGCGCCACGATGTGGCTGTACTTTTCGTCCACCTGACTGGTGAAGCGGTGCAGCACCTGCTCCATGGCGGGGTTGCGGGGGCAGGTCTCGGCGGTGATGGGCACCGTGTGCCATGTGTAGGAATCGATGCAGTTGTTGTCCGTGTCCACAATGATGTCAAAGCGCCCGATCTGGTCGGTGCCGGTGCCCGCCTGCGCAATGACCACGCCGTTTTCCTCCACCGCGTGCTCTGGCAGGGTGTGGCTGTGCCCGCCGATGATCAGGTCCACCCCCCAGGCCGGGTCCAGCTGGCGGGCCAGGTGCTTGTCCTCCTCAAAGCCAATGTGGGTCAGCAGCACGGTAAAATCGATGTCGATGCTGTTGTGGGCGTTGCAGATCTTGCCCACCTCGGCGGCAGCTGCGGCGGTGTCCACAAAGGACCCCACCAGAGATTCGGACTTGGTCTGGTTAATGACGTCCTGAGTGATGATGCCGATAAACAGGATGTTCATCCCGTCCACCCGCAGGATCTTGTAGGGGGTAAACAGCCGGGTGGGGGTGTTTTTGATGTAGAGGTTGGCGTTGATGATGGGGAACCGGGCGCATTTTTCGATGAACAGCAGGTGGGCGATGCCGTAATCCACCTCGTGGTTGCCGATGGTGACGATGTCCGGGGCAAGGGCGTTCATGATCTCGATGGTGGAAAGCCCCTTGTATTCGGAATCAATGACCGAGCCCCGGAACATATCACCTGCAATGGCGTAGATGGTGTTGGGCTCCTCTGCCCTTACCTTTTCGATGTAGCCGGACAGCATGGAAACGCCGCCCACCAGTTTTTCGTCCACCTGCTCTGCCAGAAAGTCTCCGTGCAGATCATTGGAGTGGAGGATGGTGATCTTTTTGGTGTGCTTCATGGTGCATTCCTCCCGGTGTGGGTCGGCGGCGGTCAGCCCATGGCCTCCTGCCGCGCAAAGTAGACAGTACTGACAAGGCTCATGTAGCTCTCTTCGCCCTCCAGATAGAACTTCAGAGCAAGGGTGTCCTCATCCTCCAGCGTGACGGCGTAGCGGGAGCCGTCCTCTCCGGTAAAGGTAGCGTACCACTCCTGATTGGTCTGGAAGGGCACCTCCGGGGTGCCCTCCTGATAGAACAGGTCGGCTTCCTCCACGTTCAGCTCCGGGTAGGGGGTGATGTAGCTGGCGGTGAAGGGCAGCTGGCTGCCCTCGGTGTCGGCGTCTGTGGGCAAAAAGCACATCCGGTCGGCGTCTGCGGGGTCAGTGTCAAAAACGCCCTCGTCGGTGTCGCGGTAGATCTCCAGCCAGTTGCCCTCTAACGACCAGGGGCTGGTGTCGGTCTCCCAGTCGTCCCCTTCCGGGTAGATGGTAAAGTCGCACACGCCCTCGGCTTCCACCACATGGCCGTTCTCGCCGGAAAGGAAGGGGCTGAATACCAGCTCTTCGCCGGTGCTGGGGTACAGTTCCACCTCGGTGTTGGGGACGATATCGCTGATGTTGCACAGCAGCAGGATGGGCTGACCGTCCTCACTGTAATAGAGCTGTTTACCGCGCTGGAGCGGTTTTTCGGCATCGTCTGTCAGGCTCGTCTCGTAGACGAACAGGGTGGCCTGCGCCTCCTGCGGGAAGATGCAGTACAGGTCACACCCGCCATCCGGTGCCACGACCCAGTGATCCTGCGGGATGTCGTAGACGAAGCCCCACAGCTCCCGCAGGTCGGTCTGGCTGTCCAGCACCTTCTGCACATCGGTAGTGATCTCGTAGGAGCCGCCCAGATACAGCACGCAGGCGCGGTATTCGTCCTCCCCTGCCAGAAGGCGCATATAGGTCACGTCCTCCGGCTCGGTGTACTCCTGTTTGGCGGAGGGCGATGCGATCATGTTGTCTCCGTCCAGCATTTTTTCGGGCTTGGAGCTGGACGCGCTGCTGCCTTTGCCGCAGCCCGCCAGACCGATGGTCAGCGCCAGCAGGGCTGCCAGAAGTTTCAGTCGTTTCATAAGTTCTCCTTTCTCATGCCCTGCCGGGGCGCACCTCAGGGGGCAGCGCCCGACGCCGGGTGGTTGGAAAAAACGTCCACGCCCTCCACCGGCTCCGGGCTGCCGGTCCCGGCGGAAAACTGGGGCGACCAGTCCAGCGTGCGGCCGGTGGTGCAGTAGACCACCGCCGTGATGTCGGGGACGTCCGGGGTGCCGTTGCACAGCAGCAGAATGGGCTGGCCGCCCTGCCTGCCGTAAAGTTCTTTCCCCATCTGCGCGGGATACGCGGGGTCCTGTTTCTCATAGACAAAAAGCGTATCCTCCATGCGCACGGCAAAGATGCAGTACAGCTCGCGCCCGCCGCCCGGCGCTGTGACCCAGCGGTCTGCCGGGATGTCCGCAACGAACTGCCACGGCTGTTCCTGCAGGCTGTCCAGCGCAGCGTCCACATCGGCGGTGCGCTCCGGGACACTGCCCAGATAGAGCACCACGGCAAGGTCTCCGTTTTCCCCGGCCAGCTGCCGCATTGCGGCAAGCTGCTCCGGCTCAGCGGAATCGGCACCGGAAGCCGCTGTGCTGCTGCCCTGCCCGGCGCTGCCGGGAGCGGGGCGGACGGGGTCGCCGTCCACCGGTCCGCAGCCCACAAGACCCAGTGTCAACGCCAGCGCGGCGGCAAACAGCTTCATGGTCACGCCCTTCATCTTACGCCCACGGGTCAGCCGATGTCGGGATGCGGATACCGGTCATCAGGTACTGCTCCCACAAGAACCACTGCCCGTTGCCCTTGCGGCGCAGCTTGATGGGGCGGGGGTCGTCGGCACCGCCGCAGGGGATGAACAGTTTGCAGTAGCCTTCCTCGGTGTTGGAGGTGTGGTCACTGCCCACCAGAAGCGTGAAGGGCTGGCGGGGGGTATAGCCGTTTTCCGGCGATGCACCCACAAAGTAGGAGAAGGGGATGTAGCTTTTGCCGTCCCGGAAGCGGTCGTTCAAAAAGGAGATATCCTGCCCGTTCAGCGGACGGGGGCCGCGCAGCCAGTTGAGCATCTCCTTTCCGACTGTCTCTTATACACATCTGACGCTGCCGACGATC
>OWHU01001464.1_pt1 | contig 9495 bp, 6 predicted proteins | sample 1732671 | NCBI WGS metagenome assembly OWHU01 (sample SAMN05065740, study PRJEB22554) | human gut metagenome | biome: ENVO:2100002; feature: ENVO:00000062; material: ENVO:00002003 | host: Homo sapiens | place: USA
CGGCAGCGTCAGATGTGTATAAGAGACAGCGGGAAGGCCGGCAGCACGGCTTCCATGGGCGGCACGCAGGTGATGCTCCGCGGCATGAATACGAATCAGGTGCTGATCCTTGTTGACGGCAGGCGCATGGCGGATGAGGATACGAGCCAGACAAAGAATGCCTACCTTCTTTTAAGGATTCCTCTTTCCACGATCGACAAGATCGAAGTCGTGAGGGGTCCGTCGGGTGCGATGTACGGCTCAGACGGCATGGGCGGCGTCATCAATATCATCACGAAGAAGCCGGACAAGGAAGAAACGGTGCTCGGCTTCCACACGGGGGAGGCGGAGTGGGGCGAGGACCTCCGCTATACGACTGGGAAACTCGGCCGCTGGAATTCCTCCTTCCATTACAGCACGGCAAAGGTGCGCCCTCTTTCCTACAGGAACCAGGGGACGGATGAACGCGGCATCATAACGGACGGCTGGGATGTGCCGGGCTATGGCAGAAGACAGGAAATCGGGCTCGATACGGTCTATGATTTCGAGAACAGGAACGAGAACAAGGTGCGCTTCGGCGTGAATTACTTCGACGAATCGATGCTGACGCGCTTTGCTGACGGCGGCATGCAGATGGGCCGGCTGTACCTGCCGATCCAGAAGGATGACAGGAGCCGCATCGACCGTCATGAGACGGACACGTTCCTAACGTATACAGGAAAGACGGACAGAAATGAATACGAAGGCAGCGTTTCCTACAGCCGCCTTACGAAGAATTCGAAGACGAGCAATGACCGTCCTGATTTTACGGGCATCCTTCCGCCATTCGTGAATTCCATGCTGGACACGTTGTACCCTGCCAGCGATTACGACAAGGCGGAGTACACGGAGTGGGCGCTTTCCGGAAAGGACACGATGACCTTTGACAAGCACCGCGTGACGTACGGCGGGGATTACCGCATGACGTCGTACACGGGGACGCGCCTCGGCGAAGGAAAGGAAGAAGAAGGGCACAGCATCGAGAATGCGGCGCTCTATGTGACGGATTTCTGGACGATGGGCGGGGGCGTGACGCTGACACCATCCTTCCGCATGGAGCATAACAACCGCTTCGGTGATTACGGCGTGCCAAGACTGGGCGCGACATGGGAGCTGGATCCCCATAACAGGATCAAGGCAGACTATGGCGCCGGATACCGCGCGCCGACAGTTTCGGAAATGTACCTCAATCTCAATCATTTCGCTTACCGCATTTACGGCAATCCCGATCTTTCTCCGGAGAAATCCCGCTCCCTCGATCTTTCATATGAATGGGAATTGGGAAATCTCAAGGGCAAGGTGACCTGGTTCAAGAACCGCGTGAAGAACCTGATCGACATCGTGCAGGTGAGCGATGCCGTCTACCATTATGAAAACGTGAACCGCGCCGACATCGAGGGCGTGGAGACAGAGCTTTCCGCGCCGATGGGAAGCCGCTGGAACTGGCGACTTTCGCATGTGTACCTCGATGCCGAGAACAAGACGGACGGCACGATGCTCGACAACCGCGCGCCATACGGTGACGGCCGCTCTTTTCTATGATGATCATGATGATTACGGCTGGTCGGGCGCCATCTGGGATACCTTCCAGGACCACTACCGCTTTGATGATGAAGCGTATACATTCCAGACGCTGAACACGTCCATCCGGAAACGCTGGGACGACTGGTCCATGACGGCGGGCGTCTATAACTGGTTCGACAAGAAAGTGGACGACCTTTACGTCCATGGAAGAGAATGGTTCACAGGCATGCAGGTCAGACTGTAAGCGGGGTATTATAAAGAGGCTGTTATATAGAGAGCTGCGGGAATGCGATGCATTTCCTGCGGCTTTTTCTTTGCATGAATGCATTTCCTGAATGGGAAAGCGGCGGATACTCCCGTTTCGCTTCTATGACAATCTGTATGAAATGGAATAGTATTTCGGTAATTATGTGGTATCTCCAGCCATTTTCAGGAAATATTTCTGATTTTGAGGGATTATAGATAAAAGTGTACCCTTTTTCTAAAAAATATTGACTATTTTTGATATTTTCTGAAATATTTTACTTTTAATTGAAAAAGTGTGATATAATAACATCAATGAGCAGGCATGTACTAACGAGAACGGACAACCGAGAAACGTAAATCATGGGAGAGACGCTTGTAGTGTTCTCTTTTTTTAGTGCCCGGGAGCGGATGGATCCGCAGATACGAAGACCCGGAAGATGCAAAGATGCATAGATTGAGACGCCTGCCTTTTTTATTAGCGATGAGCGAATGCGTACCCATGACGCACACAGGAGGAAACACATGTACGAAACTTTTGACGAATTAGGAATCCAGCCGGAAATTCTGCAGGCCGTAAAGGATATGGGGTTCGAGGAACCGACCCCGATCCAGAAGGTCTCCATTCCAGTAGCACTTTCCGGAAAGGATCTGATTGGTCAGGCACAGACAGGCACAGGCAAAACCGCAGCATTCGGTATCCCTGTACTGGAACGCATTGACACAACAAAGCCAGGTCCGCAGGCAGTCATCCTTTCGCCAACCAGAGAACTGGCTATCCAGTCCGCTGAAGAAATCAACCATCTTGCACAGTACCTGCCGATCCACGCACTGCCGATCTACGGCGGTCAGGATATTGAACGCCAGTTCAAGGCACTCCGCAAGAAACCAAACATCATCGTAGCTACCCCGGGCCGTCTGATGGACCATATGAAGCGCGGCACGATCGACCTCTCCAATGTACAGATTCTCGTCCTTGATGAAGGCGATGAAATGGTCGATATGGGATTCATCGACGACATCCGCACGATCCTTGCTGCTATTCCGGAAGAAAGACAGACCATGTTCTTCTCCGCTACCATGCCTGGACCGATCCGTGAACTCGCTGAAACATTCCTGAAGGACCCGGAAGTCGTCAAGATCAAGGCTGCTACCGTAACCATCGACCTGATCGAACAGGAATACATCGAACTGCCGGACCGTCAGAAATTTGACGCACTCTGCCGTCTGCTCGATATGCAGGATCCCGAACTGGCTATCGTATTCGTACGCACCAAGCGCCGCTGCGATGAAGTCACCGAAGCTCTGAAGAAGAGAGGCTACATGGCCGAAGGTCTTCACGGCGACCTGTCCCAGCAGAAGAGAGACACCGTCGTACGCCAGTTCAAGGAAGGCACCATTGATATCCTCGTTGCTACCGACGTCGCTGCCAGAGGCCTTGATATTTCCGGCGTCACACACGTTTACAACTTCGATATGCCGCAGGATCCGGAAATCTATGTACACCGCGTAGGCCGTACAGGCCGCGCAGGACAGACCGGCCTTGCTACGACATTCGTCATTTCCAGAGAAATGGGCCAGCTGCGTGACATCGAAAGAGTCATCCGCCGCCGCATTACCCGCCGCTCTGTACCGACACTGACCGAAGTCATGGAAGAAAACCAGAAGGCTGCCATTGAAAGCCTTTCCGAAGCAGCTCAGGCTGGCGGACTCGAACAGTTCCGCGAAAGCGCCGAAGAACTCCTGAATGACCAGGACTCCGTATCCCTCGTTGCAGCAGCTATCAAACTGCTGACCAAACAGCCGGACGTTACTCCGGTCAAGATCACGGAAGAAGCTCCGAACTTCAGAAGAAGAAGCGGCGGCGGACACCGTCGTTTCGAAGGCGGAAACCGCCCGAGAAGACACTTCGAAGGACGCGGCGACCGTGAAGGCCGCGGCGACAGAGAAGGACGCCGTTTCGAAGGAAAGCGCGGAGGCCGTCATTTCGAAGGCGGTCGCGGCAATCGTCCGAAAGGACCGAAGAGCCCGAGAGTGCAGGACTCCAATTTCAAATCATACTTCAAGAACTCTGACTGATTAGAGGGCTTGAATGAAAAGAGGCCGGGATTATTCCCGGTCTTTTGGATTTTCTGAAACAAGACTAAAAAGAATTTTTTCGATACTGGCAATTTCAGGGGAAACAGAGTATCTTAAATACAGGAATCCAAATTTCCAAGAAGGAGGAATGTTCCATGAAAAAAATTACCATGATCAAGATCCCGGGATGCCCGTACTGCGCAAAAGCGAAGAAGGCATTCGAGGAACTTTGCCAGAAACCGGAATATGCCAATGCAGAAGTAGAAGTGATCGATGAACAGCTGCAGCCGGAGCTCGTCACTCCATACAACGGCAAGTACTACTATGTACCGAGCCTCTTCATCGACGGGGAAAAGCTTTTCGAAGCCCAGCCCGGACAGGATTACGAGACAATCAAGGCAGCTGTAGAAAAAACCTTAAAAGCTGCTGCGGAATAAACGGTAGCAAAAAAGGTGCTGTGACAAAATGGTTTATCATTTTGCCACAGCACCTTTTTCTATTGGAATATTCCATTAAAGGATTATCTAACAAATGTATTTATTTGTTCTGTCTGAAAACCTAAAAACCTCGCTGCGCTCGAGAACTACTGTATTCCCCGGCTTCGCCGGGACCTTCTCCTTCGGAGCAAGGTTAACACCCTTAAACCTCGCTTCGCTCGAGAAAAGGAAAAAGCAGCGTTTTAACGGATTTCTACAGCTCCTTTTTCTATATATTCTTTTATCTTTATTTCCTCAGTCGATAATCTCGAATTCGGCTTTGCTGCCTTTTTCGGCGGGTGTGACGCGCAGTCGTGCGTCTATGCGTTCTTCGAGTTCTGGGACGTGGGAGATGATGCCTACCATGCGGCCTGTGTTCTGGAGGTCGATGAGTGTATTCATGGCGCTGTTCAGGGAGTCGGGGTCGAGGGTGCCGAAGCCTTCGTCGATGAACATGGTATCAAGACGGACGCCGCCCTGTCTGGACTGGACGACGTCGGCAAGGCCAAGGGCCAGGGACAGGGATGCCAGGAAGGTTTCACCGCCGGAAAGTGTATTGGCCGGTCTTGACCGTCCGGTGAAGCTGTCGGAGACTTCCAAGGAGAGTCCGCCCTTCCCCAATCCGCTTTCGTCTGTCATGCGGTGGAGGGAGTATCTTCTCCGGCTCATGGAAAGGAGGCGGAGGTTCGCGGCATTGGCTACGTCGTCAAGAAGTGTGCCAAGGACGTATCTTTCCAGCGTGATCCTGGTCTTCTTTCCGCTTGTGAGGTCATAAAGGCCTCTTATAAGGCCTTCTTCCTTGCGGAGGTCTTCCAGTTCCTTCTCGATGGCTCTGGCGTCTGAAACGGCCTTTTGGAGCGTTTCTGTGCGTTCCTTGAGAGCGGCTGCCCTTTCGGAGGCTTTTTTGAGCTGATCCTGCAGTGCTTTGGATTTTTCATTCAGCGCCAGCATGTCAGGACGCTCCTTCCCTGCAGTCTCCTGCTCTTCTGCTTTGATCCGTTCTTCTGTGCTCTTTCTGTCTGCGCGGTACTGTTCCAGTGTCTTACGGACGCTTTCTTCCGTGTCCTTCTTCTTGTACCATTCCTTGCATTCGTCGAGACTCTGGAAGCCGGCCTTATCGGAAGCTTCCTTCAGGACGGATTCTGTTTCCCTGTATTTCTTCACGAGCTCTTCTCTGCGCTCTTCGGCATTCCTGCATGCGGCCTGGCTGGCAGAGAGGTCGGCTCCTACTTTCCTCAGCTGGGCGGCCGCCGTTTCCTTGTCCTGTTCCCACTTCCTGATATCCGTCAGAAGCCGCGTGCTTTCCATTTCAAGAAATTTGGGATCCCTGTATGCTTCAGGAATTTCCTCAAGCGTCTTCATCTGTGCATCGGCCTTCGCGTGATCGCTCATGGCTTTCGCATAGGCGCCTGTGCTGTGCTTTTCTTTGGCATCATTGGCTCTGTCATAAGCGGCTGATGCTCTTTCGTATTCCTTCTGCGCACGTTCGACGTCTTCTGCCTTTGCTACATTGTCTCCGCCGCGGGCCGGGGCCGGATGGTGGATGGCGCCGCAGACGGGGCATGGCACGCCGTCTTCGAGTCCTTCCGCCAGAAGGAATGCCTGTCCGTCGATATAGGATTTCCTGACAGCATCTGCCTTTTCCTTCTGCGCATCCCTTGCCTTCCTTGCCGCTTCGGCAGAAGCCTGGAGGCGCTTCGTTTCCTCTTCTGCTCTGGATAATGCGTTTTGTGCGTTTTTAAGCGCCTGGACGGCTGCCCCGTACAACTTTGCCTTGGGCACCAGGTCCTGCATTTTAAGGGCTGTTTTACGCTCTTCTTCGCGTTTTTCTTTCATGGCGTCCAGCTCCTGGATGCGTTTTTCAAGCGTTTCATTCAGCCTTGCATACGTTTCCATATCCGCTTTGGCTGTCTTGAGTTTCTGTGCCTCCTGCCTGCCTTCCCGGGTGATGCCATCCAGCTGGTCGAAGTAAGGCGCAAGCTCCCGTGCGCTCCGGATCAGGGAAAGGGATGCTTCCATTTCCTTCATGCGTCCTTCTTCATTCTTGAGGGCTGCATCCTGCTTCAATGCTTTATCAAGCTCGGTGAAATGGCCCATCAGGGCAGTTTTCTTCTGGTAGACTTCACGGAATTCATTGCTTTCCTTTTCCTGCTTCCGGGTCGTCTCCACCGCCTCCTGCAGTGATTTCTCCGCTTCTTCCACGATCGAGGCGAGCTGCTTTTCGTCTGCAGCGCCGGCGGTGCTGAGAATCTGGTCTTCTCTTGTCTGCTTTTCCATTTTCTCACGGACTTTTGCATCGAGCCTGTCTTTCAGCCTGTCCTTGAATTCCGAGAAACGCTGTGTCTTGAAGAGCTGCTTCAGGATGGCTTCTCTTTCATCGGCCTTTGCCACGAGGAGTTTTCTGAAATCGCCCTGCGGGAGGAGGATGACCTGGCAGAACTGGTCGGCATTGAGCCCGATGAGTTTCCCTGCGGCTTCTTCAATGCCTGTGCGCAATGTATTGATTTCCTTGCCGTCTTCCAGTTCGGAAAGGGACGCCTGCATGGCAGCCAGTGTCTGTCCGCTGCCGCGTTTCTTATCAACCATCTGCGCCGGGCTTCTCGTTGCGCGGTATGTCTTATCCCCCAGCATGAAATCGAAAATGACTTCTGTTTTTTCCGAGGAGTCGGCATAGTCGCTTCTCATTTTCTCGCCTGTCCGGTCGCCGCTTGTCTTGCCGTAAAGGGCATAGCACATGGCATCCAGGATCGTCGTCTTCCCGGCTCCGGTCGGGCCGCAGATCAGGAAGAGATGGCGTCCCTGCAGTTTTTCGAAGTCGATGACGGTCTCGCCCGCATAGGGACCGAAGGCACGCATCGTCAGTTTCAAAGGTTTCATTTTGCGTTTTCCTTCCTGTATACCTCTTCCCAGACTTCCTGAGAAAGCTTTTCTTCTTCTTCTGTCAGTTCCTGCTCACGGAAATGGCTGACGAAGGCGCGGAAAATGTCTTCGTCGCTCATGGATTCGAGGCGGATCCTTCTTTCGCCGTCATCGTCCTTGTATCCCATGTCCTGCTCGACGCCAAGGGCATTCGGGTACTTCTCGCGAAGCTTTGGCATGGCGTCGATGACAGGTTCGGAGTCGGTCAATACGATCTGCAGGTAGTCTTCCGAGCCTTCCTTAGCCATGATGTCTGCAAAAGAACCCTGGATTTCGCGTACCTGATGGAGGGGCAGCATTTCGCGGAACGTGGTGGAAACATTTCCTTCTCCGTCAATCGTCCCTACGATGATGCCCTTCTTCTGACGCACTTCGTCGAAGGAGTAGCGCATGAGGCTTCCGCTGTACTGGATCTTCTCGGAATCCCTCTTCGTCTTCTGCGGACGGTGGAGGTGGCCGAGTGCGGTGTAGTCGTAAGGCGCAAAGACTTCATCAGGAATCTGGTCGTAGCCGCCAATCGAGATCGGTCTTTCCGATTCCGATGACATGCCGCCTGCTGCATAGACGTGGGCAAGGGCGATTTTCCTCATGCCTTCTCCTTCATCAGGAAGGAGGGAGAGCATGCGGGAGGAAAGAATTTTTTCTGCCTCTTCGTACGTCTTCACCTTTCCCGCCTCTTCCATGCCGAGCTTGTTCATCATGACGCGCACGCGGGCGGGTTCGGAATACGGCATCGGAAGGAATGCGACGGGACCCCATTCATCCTTTAGGATGACGGGAGAGAGCCTGTCGAGCGGCCCGAAGATGTAGAGCCCCTGCGAGCGGAGAAGACGGCTTGCCACGGCGAGGCGCTCGGCGCTGTCGTGGTTCCCGCTGATGACGATGAAGGGAATCCCTCTCTTTCCGACGATTTCCTCAGTCATGCGGTCAAAGAGCTCGACGGCATCTTCCGGAGGAAATGAGCGGTCATAGACGTCCCCGGCCAGAAGGATCACGTCCGGCTTTTCTTCGTCGACGATGGGCAGGAAACGGTTTTCCAGGAGCCATGCCTGATCTTCTGTCATAGAGTGTTCCTTCAGAAGCTTCCCCAGGTGCCAGTCGGCTGTGTGAATGAATTTCATGCGTCCTCCTTCCGAAGGCTTCTCAAAAGCGCGATTTCACGCTTGTAGCCCTCCAGATCATTCGGTGTTTCAAGGTAGAAGGGAAGATTTCTGAGAAGCGGATGATTGATGATCCTTTCCATCCCTTCGAGACCGATTGTCCCTTCGCCGATTTTTTCATGGCGGTCCTTGTGGCTTCCCATCGGATTCTTGTCGTCATTCAGGTGAATAGCCTTCAGGCGGGAAAGCCCGATGACTTCATCGAAATGGGCGAGAACGCCGTCGGTATCTCCTGCGATGTCGTAGCCGCCGTCATAGACGTGGCAGGTATCAAGGCACACGCCCATGCGGTCCTTGCGCTCAACCTTGTCGATAATCGCGGCCAGCTCCTCAAACGTGCGTCCGACTTCCGTCCCCTTCCCTGCCATCGTTTCAAGCAGGACAAATGGCGGCAGCTCTTCCTGATCCATGGCGTAATTCAGCATGTCTGCAATCATGGGAATCGCAACTTCTGCGCCCTGCTTCAGGTGGGAGCCCGGATGGAAATTGTAAAGGCAGTTCGGCAGGTGCGCCGCTTTGGCCAGGTCCTCACGAAGCGCCGTGCGGGCAAACTCACGCACCGACTCCTTCGTCGAGCAGCCGTTCATCGTGTAAGCCCCATGGCAGAGAATCGGCCCGAAATCATGCTCCTGCATCCACGCCTTCAAAGCCAGCGCATCCGCTTCCTTCACAGGAGCAGACTGGCTTCCGCGCGGGTTTCGCGGGAAGAACTGAAACGTATTTCCGCCGATCGAAGTGGCTGTCTTCCCCATGGAAAGATACCCGCCCGTGACGGATAAATGGCATCCAAGTATAAACATAAAGTCCTTCTTTCTATTTAAATCCATTCCAATACTCAATTCCCTTTCATTATAGCATGAGGAAATTTTCGGACGGAGAAAGGGGGGAAGATGGAAAGCGTGAGAAAAGATGGGAAAACCGGACAACCAGCCTGCGGCTGAGAAAAACATGATAAAACCATACAAGGAGGAAAGACCATACGACCTCGCGCTGCTCGATAGAAGACCGGACGACCTCGCTTCGCTCGTGGAGATGAACCTCCTCAGGCGCATGCGCGCCAGCTCCCCCTACGGGGC
>OWHU01001472.1_pt1 | contig 9433 bp, 7 predicted proteins | sample 1732671 | NCBI WGS metagenome assembly OWHU01 (sample SAMN05065740, study PRJEB22554) | human gut metagenome | biome: ENVO:2100002; feature: ENVO:00000062; material: ENVO:00002003 | host: Homo sapiens | place: USA
GAGATGAGCGCTAGTCTCGTGGGCTCGGAGATGTGTATAAGAGACAGCTATAAGGTAGCGGCAGAATATTTTCTGTTAACTGCGGATTCGGTTGATCTGGGACTGGGAGCCATTGTGAATGCCGAAAGCGAAAATGGCAAGTTCCGTGTACCCACGTTGCGAAATGTCGAACTGACGGCTCCGTATGGTCATAATGGCTATTTTAAGACACTCGAGGAGATTGTACATTTCTATAACGTGCGGGATGTGAGTGATGAATTTCCTCCTGCCGAGTATCCTGCCACCGTGAACAAGGAGGAACTGGGAAACCTCGGACTGACACAGGAAGAAGAAGCCGATATCGTGGCATTTATGAAAACACTGACCGACGGCTATATGAAAGTGCATAAATCGGAGAAGCGCTAGAAACACGAAGAGCGGCCTCGATACCTGTTGGAAGGAGAGGCCGCTTCAGGAATCATTGTTTCAATAATACTTTATCGATGTATCCTTTTAATTGCTCCTTGGATAAAGCTCCCATATTGACCTGGGGTTCGCCTTTCATCGGCACAAACCAAATGGTAGGAATACTCTGAATACCAAAGTCTCTTGCCAGTTCCGGCTCTTTATCGACATTTACTTTATAGATATAAATCTTTCCGGCATACTCTTTGGATAATTCTTCAAGTATCGGGGCCACCATTTTGCAGGGACCGCACCAGTCGGCGTAGAGGTCGATAATGGCAGGTTTGTCACCTTTGTATTTCCATTCTTCACTTTTTTCGTAGTCGAATACATCTTTGATGAACATTTCTTTATTCATCACAATGACTTCACCACTTTTTACCTCTTTTTTACTTTGTTGATCTACATTTATTCTGTTTTCGTCATTGAAAGCGTAAACGATGACGCCAATCATGACGAAAGCTACCATAGCTAATACTTTCTTCATTCTTAATTTTTATGTGAATACTGTTCTATTACTCCTGTCAGTTCGCTGGCATGTATCATTCCGGAGTGACGCCATACCGATTCTCCGTTACTGAATAATATAAATGTAGGTACGGCTTGTATCTTAAATCTGGCTGCCAGTTGTTCGTGCTGGTCTACGTCAATTTTAACAATGCGTGCTGTATCTCCTACTTTAGATTTTACTTCTTCGAGTATAGGCTTCATTGCCTTACAAGGACCGCACCATTCTGCGAAGAAATCTACCAATACGGGAACCGGTGACTGTATTAATTCATCAAATTTTTCCATGATTTTTCCTTTCTTAAAATGAATTACCAGCCTTTTCAGGCTGCGAATATAATTACTATTTTTAAATATATAACGCCGGAATGCGGTTTTTGTTCATAAAATAGTAATCTTGCAGACATCTGGTTGTAATGCCGAATACTGACTTTTGTATATCGAAAAATTCAAAGATTATGTATTTACGCACGTATTATCCCACCGTTGTCCTCTCGGATATTCATCTGGGGACCCAGCACTCCAAAACTGAGGAGGTAACCCGTTTTCTTAAATCAATCAATTGCGACCGTTTGATATTGAATGGAGATATCATTGACGGATGGCATTTACAAAAAAGTGGTTTAAGCAAGTGGAAAGCGAAGCATACGGATTTCTTCAAAGTGATAATGAAGATGATGGAAAATTTCGGTACGCAGGTTATCTATGTCCGTGGTAATCATGACGATTTTCTTGATAATCTGGCACCGTTGAACTTTTATAATATACAGATTGTTAAAGACTGCATTTATGAAAGTCATGGCAGGCGCTACTATGTGACGCACGGAGATATTTTTGATACAGTGACTACCCGTATGAAGTGGCTTGCAAAGTTGGGGGATACCGGATACACGTTTTTGCTTTGGCTCAACAAGGTATACAATGCCCGGAGAATGAAGCAGGGGAAACCCTATTATTCGCTTTCCCAGTCTATCAAGAATAAAGTGAAATCGGCCGTTTCTTATGTTTCTGATTTTGAAAAGGAGTTGGTGACGTTGGCAAGGGCCAGAAAATGTGATGGAGTCATTTGCGGGCACATTCATCATCCTGCCAATACATATTATGATGATATTCATTATCTGAATTCCGGTGATTGGGTAGAGACGCTTTCGGCTTTGACGGAAGACGAGGATGGAAACTGGAGCGTGCGTTATTTTGATAGTATGTCGATGCCTGACAGAGAGTTGAAAGAAAAAGAAACCGAACAAATAACAATAGCCTCATGAAATATTTATTTATTGTCCAGGGGGAAGGGAGAGGGCATTTGACCCAAGCGCTGACGCTTGAAGAGATATTACGGCGTAATGGGCACGAAGTGGTGGAGGTACTCGTTGGCAAGAGTTCGTCGCGTACTTTGCCGGGATTCTTTAACCGTAATATACAAGCGCCGGTGAAGCGTTTTCTTAGTCCGAACTTCATGCCTGCACCAGATAACAAACGGGCTGATTTAAAAAAGAGTTTTGTCTATAATCTCATACATTTACCGGAATATTTCCGGAGTATGTGTTATATAAACCAACGGATCAGGGAGACAGGGGCGGAAGTTGTGATCAACTTCTACGAACTTTTAACCGGCCTTACCTATGCATTCTTCCGTCCCTCCGTTCCGTATATATGTATCGGCCATCAATATTTGTTTTTGCATCGTGAGTTTGAATTTCCGAAAAAGAGCCCGGTACAATTGTTTTTGCTTCGCTTTTTTACCCGGATGACAAGTTTGAAAGCAGAAAAACGGTTGGCCTTGTCTTTTCGTAAGATGGCCCAAGATCCGGTGAATAATATTGTGGTCGTTCCTCCTTTACTCAGGCAGGAAGTGGCGGCTATCCGTCCGGAAACGGGACATTATATCCATGGTTATATGGTGAATTCCGGATTTTCGGACAGCGTGGAGGCTTTTCATACAACTCATCCTGAAATATCCTTGCATTTCTTTTGGGATAAAGCTGATGTTGAAGAGGAGATGCATGTAGATGAAACACTGAGTTTTCATCGGATCGATGATGTGAAGTTTCTTAATTACATGGCAGGGTGTAGTGCCTATGCCAGTACGGCCGGTTTTGAGTCTATCTGTGAAGCCATGTACTTAGGTAAGCCGGTATTGATGGTGCCTGCCCATATCGAACAGGACTGCAATGCACATGACGCAGTTCGCTCCGGTGCGGGAATTATGAGCGACTCGTTCGAATTGGAATCGTTACTCCGGTTTTCGGAAACCTATTGCCCTAATCGGGAATTTATCTACTGGGCGCGTAGTAGCGAACGCCACATCATTGATGAATTGGAAAAGTTAGCAGATCATCAATCAATAGTAAATATACCTACATTAACAAATTATTTGCCGATATGAAATTAAAAAGAACGGACTATATATTAGAACGTACCTCTGACGGAGGTTATTATGCTTGGCTTGTCGTGAATATACAATGTAATGCGTATGGAGACTCTCCTGAGGAAGCTGTGGAAAATTTGCAGCAGACAATGGAAGAACTACTGGATGAAATGTATTTGGTAGAAGAGTTTATTTAGTGATTAACGGTTTAGTGGTTAGTGATTGGTGATTAGTGTCATACGGCATATAGCGCAGTCACTAATCACCAATCGCTGAACCGCTAATCACTGATATCCATTTCTTTTATGATATGTGAAGCTCCTGCATATTTTTCGATGATAAAGAGTGTATAGCGAATGTCTACACAGGCTGCACGTTGAGAAGAAGGGCGGAAGGCGATATCACCGGTAAGACCTTCATAGTTACGGTCGAAACCGGTACCTATCAATTGTCCTTTTCCATTGAATACCGGACTACCGGAATTTCCTCCTGTATTATCTGTATCTACAATAAAGCAAACCGGCATTTCGCCATTTTTCATGGCATAGCGGCCGTAGTCTTTTGCTTCGTATAGCTGTTTCAGTTTGGCAGGTACGACAAATTCCCAGTTGTCGGGGTCTTCTTTCTCCATGGCACCTTTCAAGGTCGTGTAGTATTGGTATACGGCTCCATCGGCCGGTTCGTATGAGGCCACTTTGCCATAGGTTAATCTCAGTGTGGAGTTTGCATCCGGATAAATCGGGATACCGGCTTCTTTACGCATGTCCATCATTCCTTTCACCCAAATTTTATGGGCGGCATCATAGTTTTTATTGGCGTCATGCATGGCTAATGCTGTTTGCATCAATCCGTCTGTGATGGAATATTTAAAGAGAATCATCCAATCCTTATCCATCTTATTCAAGCTTGGCTTTTTAAGGAATTTCTCGAAATTCTCTTTATTTCCAAAAATAGAATATTTGAAACAGGCATCTATAAACGCATCGCTGTTTCCTTTGAAGCGGGTGTCTATCACTTTGAATATGCCAATGCGCTGATCTTTCGGTATATAACCCATGTAAGTTTTCAGCATCTGTTTTCCTACCAACTTTTCCACTTCAGGAAAAGGCACGGAAGCAAAATACTTCTCACCCTTTTCTTTTAAGTCATCAAGGGCCTTTTGGATTTTTTCCTTGTCTTTTTTCTCCAGTGCCGCAGTCAATGCCGTAGTAGATGGTATTTTCATGAAATCCAACGCAGTAACCAGTGCTTCGTTGATAGCTTGCTGGTGGTACATTGCATCTCTGCGGTGGGCTACGATAGAGCGTATTTCATCGAATGCTTTTTGGTAAGAGTCATCTCCTTTTTCACGCCCGCGTGCCAAAAGTTGCTCTTGTTGGGCACGCTTGGTATCCAACACTTTCAGACGGACCAAACCTTCATTCATACCGATTGCATTTTTCCAGTAATTGGCGGAAGAGGCATATTTGCTGGCATAGTGAATACGTACGGCCGGATCTTTCAGCATTTGTTCCATTAATACCTCTTGACGTGCGCCGCGAACATGATGACGCATGAAGTTGGTGGTCTGCATACGTTCTTCCACTTCATCGGAAATCATATAGCGCCAGTTACGTCCCGGGAATCCCATAACAAAGGTAAAGTCACCTTCCTGTATACCTGCAAGACTGATTGTCAGGTGTTTTTTTACTTTCAAGGGGATGTTCTCTTTCGAATACTCTGAAGGGTTACCGTCTTTATCGGCATAGATACGGAACAGAGAAAAATCTCCTGTATGACGAGGCCACATCCAGTTGTCTGTATCAGCACCGAATTTGCCTATTGAAGAAGGAGGTGCTCCTACCATACGGATATCGCTATACACTGTTTTTACGAAAAGATAATAGCGATTGCCGCCATAGAAAGCCTTTAACTCTAATTTGGTTGCCGGGGTTACTTCAATGTTTTCTGCTTTGGCAAAACGTTTGGCTACTTTCTCCAGATATTTGGGAGAGAGATAATTGGTCCCATTCGGATCTTCATCTGTTTTTAACTGTTCATTTACATAAGGGGTAACGTCTAAAATACGGTCGATAAAGGTGACAGTCAATCCTTTGCACGGCAATTCTTCATTCCTGTTCATTGCCCAGAATCCATTTGTCAGGTAATCATGCTCTACACTGCTGTGTTGCTGGATAGCTCCATAGCCGCAATGATGATTAGTCAATACCAGACCTTCTGCCGAAATAACTTCACCGGTACAACCGCCGCCAAAGTGTACAACTGCATCCTTGAGGGCAATTCCGTTGGGGCTATATACTTCTTCAATCGGTATTTCCAGTCCTAATTCTCTCATGACGGCGGCATTCTGTGCCTGTAAATCGGTCAACATCCACATACCTTCATCGGCACGGGCTGTGAAGACTGCAAGAGAAAGGACGGCTATTAATAATTGTTTTTTCATCAATAATAACGGTTTCACATATTGAATAATTATTCTACAATGGTCATTTCGTTAATCAAATGTCCGCAACCACCCAGTTTCTCGAGGATGAAGAGCACATAACGAATATCCAGGTTGATACAACGCTGCAGGTCATTATCGAAATTGATATCTCCACTCAACGACTCCCAGTTGCCATCAAATGCACAACCGATCAGCTCACCGTTTTCGTTCAATACCGGGCTTCCTGAATTACCTCCGGTAATGTCATTAGTGGACAGGAAGCAAACCGGCATGTCACCGTTAGGCATGGCATATCTTCCGAAGTCCTTTTTCTCGATTAATTCTTTTAATTTGGCAGGTACGTTGAATTCCCGGTTTTCGGGGTCTTCTTTTTCAATGATACCGTCCGTTGTCGTATAGAATTTATAGAACACACCGTCTCTCGGGCTGTATGGTTTTACATTCCCGTATGTCAGACGGATGGTAAAGTTTGCATCGGGATAAGAGGGAACAGGAAGTTTCATCTCCTCCAAACCACGGATATAGGTTTTATGCAAAGAAGCCAATTTTTCGTTTTCCGCTTTGAGTGCAGAACTGAGTGACATCAGACTTTCATATTTTGCACGCGAATATTGAGTAGCCAAGTCTTTTTTGATGGCTTTTACAGTCGGTTTTTTGATGAATTTATCAAAATTGGCCTGATTAGCCATGATAGACGAATCGTACATTGCGTCGATGAACTTATTGTAATCTCCTTTATATTCTTTTTCAATCGTACTGTAGAAAGCCGGACGCTGTTCTGTAGGAATCATTTCAGCATAAAGCGGGAACAGAACTTTGGCTACTTTACGGTCTACTTCATGGTCATAATCCTTATTGTGTATACTGGCAAAAACGTTTTCCAATACTTTGATGTTGGCATTGACTGCCGAATCATTCTTCTCTTCCAATGCTTTTTCCAGTTTCTCCATGATTTGGTAAGGACTGCCGAACTCAATGGCGGAGAAGAATGATTCTGTCAGGCAAGTGGCCTGATATACAAGAGGAGCAGTGATGGCTACCGCATCATCTATCTCTTTTACTACATTCATGTAAGCCGGATTGTTTTTCTCTTTGGCAAACTTAGCGAAACGTTCTTCCTGCGCTTCTTTTGTTCCCAATACATCATTGTCGATGATGGCTTTGTTCATGCCGATAGAGTTCTTCCAGTAGTTGGAGGAGCCTGCGTATTTGTTGGCGTATTGGATACGTGTTTTGTCGCTGGCGTTCATTACTTCTTTCAACACGTTGAGACGGGCTGTACGTATCCGTATGCGCGGTTCGTTGGTTGAGTTCATTCGTTCTTTTACTTCCGATACGGTAAGGTAACGGCTGGTACTTCCCGGGAACCCCATAATCATGGCATAGTCTCCTTCTTTCAGCCCTTTGAGAGAGATGGCAAGATGTTTTTTGGTTTTTAACGGTACATTACTTGCGCTATACTCGGCCGGTTCACCATTTGCATCGGCATAAATGCGGAACATGGAGAAATCGCCGGTGTGGCGTGGCCACATCCAGTTATCCGTTTCACCACCGAATTTACCGACAGATGAGGGAGGAGCAGCTACCATGCGTACGTCCGGATACACTTTCTTGTAAAACATGTAGAATTTATTGCCTGCATAGAAAGGCAGAGCTTGAGGCACGATTCCCGGTTTGCCGTTCAGATCGCTTTTTTCACAAAGCTCTTTTGCCAACTTATTGAGGAAAGCTGTTGTAAATGATTGAGCTTCTGTGATTTCTTTCGATTCTATTTTTTGATTTACCAGATCGGTAATGTCCTCGATCCGTTCGATAAATGTGAATTTTAAGCCCGGAGTAGGTAATTCTTTGTCTCTTGAAGTAGCCCAAAAGCCATCTGTCAGGTAATCATGTTCTACCGAGCTATGTTGTTGGATAGAGGCATATCCGCAATGATGATTTGTCAGAATAAGGCCTTCCGGAGAGATAATCTCTCCTGTACAGCCTCCGCCAAAGATACCTACTGCATCTTTTAGGGATATCCCGTTTGGATTGTAAAGGTCGTTTGCTTCCAGTTTCAATCCTTGTTTTTTCATCATGTCGATGGAATTTTGTTGTTGCATTAATTGTAACAACCACATTCCTTCATCCGCTTTAGCGGAACCAACAACCAGCGTCATAAGCGCCAGTCCCCAAAGTTTTAGTTTATTCATCTTTTTAATTTATGATTTATAATTGATTTACAATCTATTTACGACTTATGATTTATAATAATTCTCCCTTCTCCATTTTCCCCTCTCCCTTTTTCAGTGCCTCCATTATATTTGCCGGCGGGCGTTGGTTCATCAGTTCTTTTTTCATGAAGTCCATATAAGGGGCTACGTGCTTAAAGAATTGATAATAACCTTTGCATAAGTAATTCAATCCGGATTCTCCGTTGGAAGTTCGGATAAAGCGGTTTTTAGGACATTCTCCATTACATGCAAATAAGAATTCGCACTCTTTACATTGTGTTGGCAGAGAATTTTGTTTCATTTGTCCGAAAGCATTTTGTTTTTCGCTATACATCATTTCTACCAGAGTTTTATTGTAGATGTTGCCTAATTTATATTCCGGAAATACAAAATGATCACAGGAATATACATCCCCGTTAAACTCCATGACACCGGCATGACCACAGTTTTTAGCCATAGAGCACACTCCCGGCTGCTCACCGACCCAGTTGGCGAGTGTAGAGTCGAATAACTGTATGTAGTAATTGCCTACATCTTCTTTCACCCATTCGTCAAACAAAGTACAAAGAAAGTTTCCCCATTGTTCCGGAGTGACTGAGAAATCAGCGAGCTTTCCTTCTTCCTGTTCGGCAAGTGAAGCCAGTTGACGTCCGTCGGCATGTTCGAAAATACGTTCTACGATAGGGGCAAATTGTATATAGTGACAATCGAGTTCTTTGAAAAAATGATAAAAATCTAATGGATAATCGGCATTATAATCGTTGACTACCGCCATTGCATTCCATTGTACATCATGTTTCTTGAGTAGATTGATACCCTGCATTACTTTTACGAAAGAAGGTTTTCCTTGTTTATTCTTCCGGTATTCGTCATGAAATTCTTGTGGCCCGTCGATAGACACGCCTACCAGCCAATTGTTTTCGCGAAAGAATTCACACCATTCATCCGTCAGCATTGTGCCGTTGGTTTGTATGCAATTGTCAATAGTGCGTCCCCGGCTGTATTTCTTTTGCAGTTCCATCGCTTTTTTATAGAAAGAAAGCGGGCGCATCAATGTCTCTCCACCATGCCATGTGAAGAGTATTTGTGGCATTGTTTGCGAGTTAATGTATTGCTCTATGAATTTTTCAAGGAGTTCCTCGCTCATTACATGTTTCGGATTTTCTTTGTATAATTTGGATTTTTCTAAATAGTAACAATAATCGCATGCAAGATTGCATACAGCTCCGACAGGTTTTAGCATCACGTAGAGCGGTTTGGCAAAGGGGGCATAAGTTGACATTCTATCTCTCTGTTTACGAATTATAAATTATGAATCATGAGGCTTTTCTATTGACTATTTGTCAAGTCATAGTCTGCAAATTTAGGTAAACTAAATGAAAATACATACCAAAAACAGATGTTTATAAGGATTATTAAAGAAAAGAGTCTTACAAGTTTTAAATATTGATAAAA
>OWHU01001475.1_pt1 | contig 9417 bp, 10 predicted proteins | sample 1732671 | NCBI WGS metagenome assembly OWHU01 (sample SAMN05065740, study PRJEB22554) | human gut metagenome | biome: ENVO:2100002; feature: ENVO:00000062; material: ENVO:00002003 | host: Homo sapiens | place: USA
GTATTATCAAGACTGGTAACCGTTTGGGTGACAACGCTGAAATGTGCTTCATTGAACTCGTTGACTACAACGAAAACATGGCTAAGGAAAAGGTTGCCAAGAAGGCTACTCGTACCCGCCGTTCAAAGAAAGCTGCTGCTACTGAAGCTACTCCTGCTGCAGAAACTGCTGCACCAGTTGCAGAAGCTCCTGCTGCTGAGGAAGCTAAAGCTGAATAATTCAACTATTCTTTTTATATATAGAAGCCGTTCCAATTTGTTTGGAGCGGCTTTTTATTTCCTATAAATCATCCAAGAAACATTAAAAGATGTGTGCATTAAACAAATTCCTGAAAGAAACTGTTATATTTGCACATAGATATGGCTAAATTCTTAAGATTCATAGGATTCATGGTGCTTGCATTGGCTTTATGGCAGACTGCAAGCGATACATTTGCCAATAAAGCGGTGAGTGGTGGGAATGTTGTGAGTGAGAATACTATTGCCGTACATGAGCAGACTGATGCCTATATTGCGATGCCTCAATTGCCTTATCTGCCGGATGCAGAGCTGGCGGGCATGGGTGGACAATTACATTCGCTGACGTACTCCCGTATACAGCGCATTTCTACCACGGAATATATATTTTCTTTAAAGGACTGGATTGACAAACTGGCCCAGCGAGCGGCTGTTTTGTCTCTGCATCGTGAGAAACTCTATGATGCCACTGCCTATTATCGTTGCCAGCCGGTGTGCGAATATTACATTTTCACACTAAGGCGTATTCTCATTTAGTGTTTTATTGAATTTTCCTTTTTCCCTTGTGTATGGTCAGACTATGTGTTTTTGCAGGGAAATACTGTATTTTCTATTTCTAATAAATTCATTAAAACATATTATAATTATGGCAACTCAAACTATTGACGCAACTCTTTTTGCGTCTTCACATCCCGATATTGTAAAGCGTACCAGTGTTTCAGGACTTATCTTTTCAGTAGCTATGCTGCTGGTCGGTGTTTTTATTTTTGCATCCATTTTTGAGATGAGTGATAAATCTTCCACTCTCAGCATGGCTTTGATGGTGCTGGGTACGGCATTCGTCTTGCTTGGCGTGTTCCGTCTGTTTTGGAAATCGAAGGAAGTGGTCTATTTGCCGACGGGCAGTGTGACCAAGGAACGCAGTGTTTTCTTCGATTTGAAATATTTGGGCAAACTTACAGATATGATTGAGAATGAACAGCTGAATGGCGAGACTGAAATAAAAAGTAGCGGCAGTGGAAATGTGCGCATGGATGTCATGATTTCGCAGGACAATAAATTTGCGGCTGTACAGTTGTATCAGTTTGTGCCTTACACGTATACTCCGGTAACTTCCGTACGCTACTATACGGGTAGCGATGCGGTTGCAGTATCTACTTTCCTGGAGAAATGTAAAACAGCATAATCAGTCAAAGAGTTAGACTTGACTTTAACTGTGGTGGGGATTAGTCGGCAACGGCAATCCCCATTTTTTTCATCAGGAAGCAGGCGTTCATATTCTGGGCGATACCTGGGCGCAAGCGGTAGGAGAAGGTCAGTTCATTGTCTGTAATGTCTGCTTCGAAGCGATAGTTGCGGATGTCATCGGGGAAGAGGTCGATGAGTGTTCCCAGCAGTAGGTCGTGGGTGGCAATGATGCCATTGGCCTGCAAAGTCATGAATTGCTTGATAAGGGCAAAGGAGCCTTTCTGCTTGTCCATGGAGTTGGTACCTTTCAGAATTTCGTCGAGGATGATGAAAAGCTCCTCACCAGCCTGCAGCTTGTCTATGATGAGTTTCAGACGTTTGAGTTCGGCAAAGAAGTAGGACTCGTTGTCGTTCAGTGAATCCGAGGTACGCAGGCTAGTGATGAGCCGGGCCGGGCATATTTCCATTTGGCGGGCACAGACGGGGGCGCCGATGCAGGCAAGGAGGTAATTGATGCCCACCGTACGCAGATAGGTGCTTTTCCCTGCCATGTTGGCGCCGGTGACGATGATGAAAAACGGTCGTTTCACCATGTCGATGTCATTGCGGACACAGCGGTCACGGTTCATCAGCGGATGGCCCAGGGCTTCGGCACGGAGACGGAAGGAGGAAGGGGCATTGATGGGTGCTTCCGTTTCAGAATTGCTTTCTTCTTCTTTATTTAGGTTTCCTTTTCCCTTTCTTTCCGCTTGAACTATCTTTGGGTAAATATAGTCCGGATGATTATAGGCAAATGTTGCCAGTGAGTTGAGCGCATCCATTTGTCCGATGGCATCGAGCCACCCGGGCAGTTCAGCGGCATATTGCTCTTTCCAGGCTTCAATGCGCATGATTTGACGCAGTTCCCAGAAGAAGAGGCCGTTCAGAATGACGTACATAAAGACATTGTTGCGTTGGTCGAGTTCATCCATGAGCTTGTTCAGCCTGCTGATGGAGTGGGAGGCTTTCCGTTTTTCTCCGTCAATCTGTTGTCTTATCTCTTTGAGCAGGGTGGCTTGTGCAGGCTGCTTTTCCATGAGGTGGAGCAGGGCGGCGTAGGTGGAGAGAATTTGCAGTTTTTTGCCATAGATGGCCTGCATCTTGGTGACTTTGCCAGTGAAGCCGAAGCCGGCGATGACGAAGCAGGTCCAGATGATGCCGTAGATACTTGCGGACAGAATTCCTGCCATGACGAGTGCGAGGCAGATGAGGTTGGCTCCCGTCACCAGTACCGGCAGGAGGCGCAGTAATTTCCGGCTCCGGAAGATGCTCGGACTTTCCGCCCATTGGCACAGTTCTGTTTCATCGGCGGCTTTTCCTTTGTACAGCAGGCCGAGGATACGGAAGCGCTGACGGAATTTCAGTTCCGGAGCCAGTTCACTGACGGCTTCTTGTCGGCGGATGATTTCTTCCTTTCTCTCGAGATGTTTCCCCAGCCAGTGGGCGAGGCGGTGTTTCCCGGGCTGTGTGCAGGTACGGTTGATGTACTGGAAAAGGGAATGCGGACCGAAAACATCCAAATCATAGGTGTAGAGATGGGTGGGGTCGATGTATGCTTCGCCGTCATCGAAAGAAGACGTATCGTAATCCAGAGCGGCGAGTTCCTGCTCGTTGATTTCCATCTTCTTTTCTAGATAGTCCTTGCGATGGAACAGCCGGTTGTGGTATTTCATTAAAAATAGGAACGGCAGTAGGGTGATGAGGGCAATGCAGGCCAGTATACCCCAGCTCTCGCTCCAGAAATAGATAATTCCTACTACTCCTGCCACAAATAGCAGCAGGCGCAGGCTGCCGATGCGGTAAATCTTCTGTTGTACTTTATTCAGTTCTTGTCTTGCCTCTTCTGCCGTGTTGCGGTAGACGGCGCTGATTTTATCTATCGTATTTATTTGCTCCATACATGTTAAGTTTAAGGCAAAGATATACATTTCCAATTGTTTTTTCCGCGATTTTTTGTCTACTTCCGATAAAAAATGTACCTTTCGCTCACTAAAACAAAGTTTCAGAAAAGAGGAGGTTGGGATATGAAGAAGAGTTGGTTGTCAGGCGTTCTGATGTTGCTGGCGGTTTTGCCGGTGGGGGCGCAACAGGTAATGTATTCCAATCTGAAAGAGTTGGTGGAGAACCGTGGCGATACGGTTACCACACTGAAGATTGAGAAGCGTACAAAGAACCAGATTTACCTCATGGGCGGTGCCGATTATCGTATTACGGTAGACGACAATCCCGGTCTTTGCCGTTATTTGAAGTCCCGTTGTTATGCTGTACGGGTAGATACCTCGCTTTATGTCAATTGCCGTAAGATGCGCTATAAGCGTTATCGCTTCGGGCAGTGGTATGCACCTGCCATGTGGCTCGGTGGAAAGGTTTACTTCTGTGCACAGCCTGTGGGACAAGCAGCCACCAGTACCATGACTCCCGATGATGCCACACGATTGGGCGGTGAAGTGGGAGACGCCATCAATGCTTCGGGACTGGTGCATGCCCGCGTCTATTACGAACTGAATCCCGAAACCGGAAAGTCCGAGTTCGTGGGACGTGAGCGAATGATGCAATTGCTTGCCGGATACCCGACACTGCACGCCGAATTCGAGAAAGAAACAAGCGAGTCGGCAGAGGTCATCGGCAAGTATCTGCGTGCACTCCGTCCATTAATCACTAACCATTAATCATTAATAAGATGATATTATTGCAAGACGTGCCCGATGGGTACGAATACTGCTTTGCGGGTAACGGAAAGTGCCCCAAAGCCTCTTCCTGCCTGCGGGCGATAGCGGCACAACTGTTGTCCGAGAGTGAAGCCCCCCAACCACAGTCCGTTCGTGCGGTGAATCCTTTTTATGTCAGCAGCTTGTCCGGGTCCTCCACCTGTGCCCGTTACCGCTCCAGCGAGCAGCGGCACTATGCCCGCGGTATGACACGCCTTTTCGACGAAGTACCCGCCAAGCTGCTTTTCACCGTGCGCCATCGCGTGATGGGATGCTTCTCTTGCGAACGCTATTACTATCATTGCCGCAAGGGCGAGCGCCCTATCTCTCCCGAAGAACAGCAGCGGATAGCCCGGGTATTCAATGCGGTAGGCATAGGCACCAAGCCTAAGTTCGACCACTACGAGTATGCGGTAGCTTGGTGACCGGCTGCAAAGTCACTGCACACCTTTTGCAGCGTCACTGCAAACCCGTTGCAGTCGCGCTGCAAAGCGGTTGCAGTATCACTGCAAATAGGTATGCAGTGATGCTGCAAACGGTATGCAGTGGCACTGCAAAATGCATGCACTCACTTTGCAGTGAGAAGTCGCTGTTGTTCACGTTGTTACAGTATGAATACAATGAGGCCTTATCTCCCTCTTTTCGGCCTGCTGTTTACAGATTGCAGAAGAAGGATACGAATACCGGTACACTCATATCAATTAATATTCCGTGGAATATAGCGATAGGAATCACGTCCTTTCCGGAATATTGGGTGATGGAGGGTAGAAGTACATCCATCGAATTGACCCCTGCCGCCGATATAGGTGCCAGTTTGCCGAAATATTTCCGGATGAGCGGTGCACCCAGCAAAGCCATCATTTCACGGAAGATATTGGCAAGCAGGGCGATGGTGCCCAGCTCCGTGGCGAGTTGCAGGCCTATGGAAGGTTCCTTGAATTGCGTAATCAGAATGGAGGAAAGCGAATAATAAGCAAATCCGCTACCCACCGCCATGCAGTCGAACACACTCCATTGGCTCAACAGCAGACTGGCGAAGGCGGAGAACAACAGCGTTCCCACAATGGTGGCCATCGGCACCAAAAGCATTTTGGGCCGCAGGCTCTTGACCAGCTCCTTCAGTTTCTTGTTGCTCCCGATGCCGATGCCCACCTGGAACATCAATGCATAGAGCACATACATGGATAAGTCGTGCAGGTCGAACTGAAAATCATTGGCTACTCCCATTAGGCAGCCGGCACAGAAAAATGCAACAACCGTCAAACTTCCCTTCATCTCTTCTCTCCTTTCTTGAAAAATAGGTGAAACACCATCAGTGAGGCCAGCATACTGCCCGTAATGCTCAGTGAGGCCAGTACGGCGGCCTGCCACCCGAATCTTCCCAGATTGTCAACAATCAGACGGTTGGAACCGATGGATACGCCGAGTACAAAGAGCAGCAGTAAGATGGTGAGCGAGGCGCTTTTCTCCACTTTTTGCAACATCTGTACGTTACGCATCAGGTATCCGATACCGATTCCTATAAACATGATAGATATAATTGTAAACATAAGTTTTCTTCTTCTTTTTGGTGAATACATAGGTTAGTCCGGTTTTTCCGAATGGAAACCCCATACACGGCATTTCTCCCTCCTTTTCTCGGTAAGGGAAGTGCAAAATAGTAAAATGTAAATTGCAGGGTAGTTAAATGAATCCGCTGAACCAATGTACGTGCACTATGAAATGGCCGCATAAGGTCTTGTTGCCCCATGCAGCATTGCGCGTATTGTATGTTGTAGTTAAGGACTGGTTCATATCGTTTTTTGAATTTCGGCGCAAAGGTAATGCTAGCTTGAATAATTTCCAAATAAATATTCATAATTTGTTTTGTGAAAAGACTCTTCAATATATGGAAGCTCCCGTAAAAACATTATTTTTGCAGGAACATAGAGGAAATACAAGAGTTCCTTTGTTTAGAAATATAGTTTTAAAAAGAAAAGAGACATGAAAAGATTGAGAGATTTAACTGCTGTTCTTGGCATGGTTGCTTTGAGTGCTTGCAACAATGCCTCCATTGAAGGCTCCTGGGTGGAGCCGGTTCCGGGAATGTCCGGTATGCAACAAGGTTTCGTTCTTGATGGGGACGGAAGCGCCTCTTCCATTAACATGGCCACCTTGAAATATGAGGCATGGAAAAAAGTAGGAAACCGGTTGTTACTTTCAGGTACCAGCATCGGCAATCACCAGAATATTTCTTTTACGGATACGCTGACAATAGAAAAACTGACGCAGGACAGTCTGACTCTTAAAAGAGGAGAGCTACTCTTGAGGTATGCCAAAACCAACGAAGACTGAATAAAGAAAAAAATGCTTTGATTTTGGTTATTTAGTCTCGGGGCTGGGTTTCAAGAAGTCGTTCCGGCTCATTCTTCTCAGATGCTTCTTTTTGCTTCCGTCATCAATGACGAGGGTCAGCGAATCGCTCCATTGTTGGAGAGAAGATAGAGAAGAGATATCGCATGATACGGTACGGAAGTGATGGCTTGTTTTTGTCCATCCGTCGGGAATGCGCGGATTGTAGCAAAGTTGCAGTCTGAGCGTGTCCGGTTCCTGCTTGGTTGCGTCGTATACCAGATTCACTTCTCCGTTGTGGATTTCGCCGTTTATGTGGTTGAAGGTGGAGAATCCGGCCTGTAAATCCACATAGCCGTAAGAGGCATAATCTATAGACAATGATTGAGGAATAGTACAATTTTCATTGCCGGTGATGTGTCCGGCATCCGCTTCCTCCTGGGTGAGGGGATGAACTGTTTCGTATGCCTCTATTGTATAGACCTGCGCATTGTCGATATATTTCATGCCATTGGTAGAGGTGGTCCAGTCGTCTTCTGTGTAATAAAAGTTGAAGTAACCCCGTTCCTTGCCGGCAAGTTCCTTGCTGTGCGAAACAACCAGACCGGCATAGTGTCTCTGGTAGCAGTAGAAACCGTTTTCTGCATCTCCCACGATGGTGGCCACGTTGGCAAATCCTCTGGAACCGTCGTCCTTCATAAGGTCTGTGCAACTAGCACAGCTAAGCATGCCGATTGTCAGGATGATACTTGATAGTAAGTTTTTCATAGTTATATTCTTTTGGCTTTTAATGATTTTATCTCGTCTTTTTTTGGAAGAGTTTCACAAATATAGAGATTATTTTGATAAAATGTAGTGTGTGGAGGCAAAAACATCTGAAATGTTTGCAGGTTCTGGGATAATCTCTGATAAAAGCGTTGTAACAAACAGCGGGGGGCGGGCGAAGTGTTTTGGTCGGTTTCTGACTAAAAGATAAATAATCCTGGCATTCCATTGCGAATATCGGGATTTATTTCTATATTGCGGCAAATATAGCCTTCGTGGGCTGACACTTTGTAAATCCTTAATCTTTATAGGACATGGAGATAACCTTAAGTAAAACACTGCCTTCCTATCCTTCCTTTGTCGAGGGCATCCGGCGGGCACCCGACCGTGGCTACACCCTTACCCCTGCGCAGACGGCTACGGCATTGAAGAACGCTTTGCGCTACATCCCCAAAGAGCTGCACGAAACCCTCGCTCCGGAGTTCATGGAAGAACTGCGTACACGTGGACGTATCTATGGCTACCGCTACCGCCCGCAGGGCGACCTCAAAGCGAAACCCATCGACGAATACAAGGGGAACTGCATTGAAGGCAAGGCATTCCAGGTGATGATTGACAATAATCTTTGTTTCGACATCGCCCTTTATCCGTATGAATTAGTTACCTATGGTGAGACGGGACAGGTCTGCCAGAACTGGATGCAATACCGGCTCATCAAGCAGTACCTCGAAGTGTTGACGCGCGAACAGACACTGGTCATCGAAAGCGGACATCCGTTGGGGCTTTTCAAGTCCAAGCCCGAGGCGCCCCGTGTCATCATTACCAATGCGCTGATGGTGGGGCTCTATGATAATCAGAAGGACTGGCACACCGCTATGCAGATGGGCGTTGCCAACTACGGGCAGATGACTGCCGGCGGCTGGATGTACATCGGTCCGCAGGGTATCGTGCACGGCACGTTCAATACGTTGCTGAATGCAGGCCGTCTGAAACTGGGCATTCCGCAAGATGGCGATTTGCGCGGACGCTTGTTTGTTTCTTCCGGTCTGGGAGGCATGAGCGGTGCGCAGCCCAAAGCTGCCGAGATGGCAGGGGCGGCGGCAATCATTGCCGAGGTGGATGCTTCCCGCATCGAAACCCGCCATACCCAGGGCTGGGTGGGACACGTTACAGATTCTCTGGAAGAAGCCTTTTCGCTGGCTCGACAAGCTATGGACGAGTGTCGCCCGGTTTCTGTGGCCTATCACGGCAATGTCGTCGATTTGCTGGAATATGCGGTGCAGAAGCAGTTGCACATAGATTTACTTTCCGACCAGACTTCCTGCCATGCCACCTATGAGGGCGGTTACTGTCCTGCCGGACTGACGTTTGAGCAGCGTACCCATATGCTGCACGAGAATCCGTCGAAATTCCGGTGTCTGGTGGATGCTTCCTTGGAGCGTCATTTCAAGGCTATAAAAAGGCTGGTGGAACACGGCACGTACTTCTTCGATTATGGGAACTCCTTCATGAAAGCCGTCTACGATGCCGGCGTGAGCGAAATTGCTCGGGACGGAGATGATAAGAACGGCTTCATCTTTCCCAGCTATGTGGAAGACATAATGGGACCGGAACTGTTTGATTATGGTTATGGTCCGTTCCGCTGGGTGTGCCTCAGTGGAAAACATGAAGACTTGGTGAAGACCGACCGTGCGGCGATGGAATGTATCGACCCTACACGTCGCGGGCAAGATTTGGATAACTATAATTGGATTCGTGATGCGGAGAAAAACAACTTGGTGGTAGGCACGCAGGCTCGTATTCTTTATCAGGATGCCGTGGGACGTATGAATATAGCTTTGCGCTTCAATGAAATGGTGCGTAAGGGAGAGGTCGGCCCCATTATGTTGGGACGCGACCATCACGATGTCAGCGGTACAGACTCTCCATTCCGTGAAACATCCAATATCAAGGACGGCAGTAATGTCATGGCAGATATGGCGGTGCAGTGTTTTGCTGGAAACTGTGCGCGTGGCATGAGCTTGGTGGCCTTGCACAATGGAGGTGGCGTAGGTATCGGAAAAGCCATCAACGGCGGTTTCGGCATGGTGTGCGACGGCAGTGACCGGGTAGACGAAATCCTGCGTTCCGCTATGTTGTGGGATGTAATG